>ERZ1034691.960-NODE-960-length-20089-cov-13.286962_pt1 | contig 20089 bp, 15 predicted proteins | sample MGYA00520638_ERZ1034691 | MGnify/ENA primary metagenome ERZ1034691 (study PRJEB33766, sample SAMN09781763) | gut metagenome | biome: gut microbiome | host: Homo sapiens | place: Madagascar | study: EMG produced TPA metagenomics assembly of the PRJNA485056 data...
CCCTACAAACCTGCCGGAAAAGCCATACACAAAACACATTGCCGTGTAGGGGCGGGGTATGCCCCGCCCGCGATTTTACGGGAATTACAATATTACGGGTGGGTTGTAGGCACGGCTACTATGCCGCCCGTTGCAGCCAACCCGGCAATGCGATATAACGGGCAAACCGCACGGGACGCATATATGCGTCCCCTACAAACCTGCCGGAAAAGCCATACACAAAACACATTGCCGTGTAGGGGCGGTCATTGACCGCCCGTTGCAGCCATCCCGGCAGCGCAGCCTAACGGGTAAACCCCACGGGCGAGCAATGCTCGCCCCTACAACCAAATCTCAACTCTAAACTCTTAACTCTAAACTCTGCAAAAATGTTTACAACTTTTTTGAAACATACGCCCCCGGAATCTCGTACTATACAATATAGCAGCAAGGGCAGGCAAGATACATCAAAATCCGCACAATTTTCGCGGGTTTCCCCGGCGCAATCTTGGCAGATTTTTCTCTTGTTTTTCGTAGCTGCGTTGGTATATAATAGTGCATCGCCCGAAAAGGGCGTATCCGTTCAAAAGGAGCTTGTTTATGCGAAATTGGTGCGCACGCCATCCCGTTGGCTTTATGGCGCTTTATACCTTGTTTTACTTAACCTTTTTTGCGCTGCTGGAAAAAACCGTTACGGTGCCCGATTTGTGGGTACACTGCCGGCTGGATGATATGATTCCGTTTTGCAAGTATGCCATTGTGCCGTATGCAGCGTGGTTTCCGTGGATACCCTTTACGCTGTTCTTCCTTTTATACAAGGCGCCGCGCCGGGATTTCTGGCGGCTGTGCCTGCCGCTGTTCGGCGGTATGACGCTGGCGCTGCTGTTCTACGCCGTTGTCCCCAACGGGCTTGCCCTGCGCCCCGCCTATGTGCCGGGGCAGGATATCTTTGCCTGCGCCGTGCGCCGCCTTTACCGCAGCGACACCCCCACCAACGTCTGCCCGTCCATCCATGTGTTCAACTCGGTCACGCTGATGCTGGCGTACCTGCGCTCGTCCTGCTTTGCCGCACCGCGCCGCCGCTGGATGCGCCCCGCCGCCGTTGTGCTGTGCCTGTCCATCACGGCGTCCACCATGCTGCTGAAGCAGCACAGCGTCATTGACGTGCTGTTCGGCGCGCTGCTGGCGCTGGCGCTGGACTACGCCGCCGTCGTGCTGGAGCGTCAGGGCATCCCCGAGCGCCGCTCCCGCCGCCTGCCGCAGCAAATTTAACGATCTGGATTCCCCGCGTTCCGACGCGGGGAATTTTTTGTTCCCTGCATTAGACGTTGTGTCTAAATATTTACCTCCGTCTTTGGCGCTAATGCTGATTTTGTTGGTCAGTTTCCACAAAATACTTGCACATTTTTCCCTGCGTGTTATGATATGTTTAATAAATAACAAAGGAAAGGTGGCTTTGTATGCAAAAGTATATTATGGCGCTGGACGCAGGCACCACCTCCAACCGCTGCATCCTGTTTGACCGCAACGGGCGTATGTGCAGCGTGGCGCAAAAGGAATTTACCCAGTATTTTCCCAAGCCGGGCTGGGTCGAGCATGACGCCAACGAGATCTGGACCACCCAGCTGGGCGTGGCGCTTTCGGCCATGAACCGGATCGGTGCCACTGCCGCCGACATTGCGGCCATCGGCATCACCAACCAGCGCGAAACGACCATCGTCTGGGATCGCGAAACCGGCGAGCCGATTTACCGCGCCATCGTCTGGCAGTGCCGCCGCACCGCCGCCATCTGCGACGAGCTGAAGGCGCAGGGGTACACCGAGATGATCCGCCAAAAAACCGGGCTTGTGCTGGACGCCTATTTTTCGGCAACCAAGCTGAAATGGATTTTAGACAACGTACCCGGCGCGCGCCAAAAGGCAGAGGCGGGCGAGCTGATGTTCGGCACGGTGGAAACGTGGCTGATCTACAAGCTGACCTGCGGTAAGATCCATGTGACCGACTACTCCAACGCCAGCCGCACGATGCTGTTCAACATCCACACGCTGGACTGGGACGATGACATTTTGCGGCTGCTCAACATCCCGCGCTGCATCCTGCCCACGCCGGTGCCGAACAGCCAGTTTTACGAGTACGCCGACCCGATGCACTTCGGCGGCGAGATCCGCATTGCGGGCGCGGCAGGCGACCAGCAGGCGGCGCTGTTCGGGCAGACCTGCTTTGCGGCGGGTGACGTCAAAAATACATACGGTACGGGCGGCTTTTTGCTGATGAACACCGGGGACAAGCCGGTGGAAAGCCGCAACGGGCTGGTTACGACCATCGCGTGGGGGCTGAACGGCAAGGTCAACTACGCACTGGAAGGCAGCATTTTTGTGGCGGGCGCTGCCATACAATGGCTGCGCGATGAGCTGAAAATCATCGAAGATTCGCGGGATTCTGAGTATATGGCGCTCAAGGTCAAGGACACCAACGGCTGCTATGTCGTGCCGGCGTTCACGGGGCTGGGCGCGCCGCACTGGGACCAGTATGCCCGCGGCACCATTGTAGGCTTGACCCGCGGCTGCAACAAAAACCACATCATCCGCGCCACGCTCGACAGCCTGTGCTATCAGGTCAATGACGTGCTGAAGGCGATGGAAGCGGACGCGGGCATCCGCCTGAGCAGTATCCGGGTGGACGGCGGTGCCTCCGCCAACAACTACCTGCTGCAGGCGCAGGCGGATATCAGCGGCGCGGCGGTCGAACGCCCCCGCTGTGTTGAAACCACGGCGCTGGGCGCAGCGTATCTGGCAGGGCTTGCCGTCGGCTACTGGGACAGCCCCGCCGACGTGCTGAAAAACCGCGAGATAGACCGCGTGTTCACCCCGCAAATTACCGAGCAGGACCGCGAAAAACGCATACGCGGTTGGAATAAGGCCGTGCGCTGCTCTTACGCATGGGCCAAGGAGGACTGACACCATGAAGGATGTTATCATTATCGGGGCGGGCGTGGCAGGCTGCGCTGCCGCCCGGGAAATCAGCCGATACAACGCGGATATTCTGGTTTTGGAAAAAGAGGAGGATGTCTGCTGCGGCACCTCCAAGGCCAACAGCGCCATTGTACACGCGGGCTTTGACGCCGCTGCCGGCAGCCTGATGGCAGAGCTGAACGTGAAGGGCAGCCGTATGATGCCCGCCCTTGCCAAGGAGCTGGATTTTGCCTACGATCAGTGCGGCAGTCTGGTGGTCTGCCTGTCGGACGCAGACCGCCCAGCCCTGCAAAAGCTGTACGAAAACGGCGTTGCCAACGGCGTGGAGGGGCTGCGCATCATCGAGCGCGCCGAGCTGTTGGCGATGGAGCCGAATATCTCGGACGAGGCGGTCGCTGCGCTGTGGGCGCCCACCGGGGGCATCGTCTGCCCGTTCGGGCTGACCTTTGCCTTTGCCGAAAACGCTGCCAAAAACGGCGCACAGTTCCAATTTGACACCTGCGTGACCGGGCTGGAAAAAATCGACGGCGGCTGGCGTGTGCATACCGACAAGGGCGACTTGGACGCGCGCTGCGTGGTGAACGCCGCCGGGGTCCATGCGGACGAAGTGCACAACATGGTAAGTGACGATACTATGACGATTATCCCGCGCCGGGGCGATTACTTCCTGCTGGATCACAGCGCGGGCGGACACGTTAAGCACACGGTGTTCCAGCTGCCCGGCAAGTACGGCAAGGGCGTGCTGGTCACCCCCACGGTACACGGCAACCTGCTGGTGGGACCCACCGCCACCGACATCAACGACAAGGAAAACACCGCCACCACCGCCGCCGAGCTGGACGAGGTGCGCCAAAAATCCGGTCTGGCGGTCAAAAACATCCCGCTGCGCCAGACCATTACCAGCTTCAGCGGTCTGCGCGCCCACGAGGTACACCACGAGTTTATCATCCGCGAAAGCGCCCCCGCCTTTGTGGACTGCGCGGGCATCGAGTCGCCGGGGCTGTCCGCCAGCCCTGCCATCGGGCAAAAGGTCGCGGGCATCGTGGCGGACATCCTGCATCTGGAAAAAGACCCCGCCTTTGACGGCACCCGCAAGGGCATTCTGGACCCCAAAACGCTGCCGCTGGCCCAGCGCGCCGAGCTGGTGCGCCGCCAGCCTGCCTACGGGCAGATCATCTGCCGCTGCGAGTCGGTGACCGAGGGCGAAATTCTGGACGCCATCCGCCGCACGCCGGGCGCGCGCAGCCTGGACGGCGTCAAGCGCCGCACCCGCGCCGGGATGGGGCGCTGCCAGTCCGGCTTCTGCAGCCCGCGCGTGATGGAAATTTTGGCGCGTGAGTTGGGCAAGCCGATCGAAAGCATTACAAAATCCGGCGGTGCATCGCGCATTATTGTGGGCATCGACAAGGACAGCCTGTAAGGGGGGGGTGACCTAAGTGAAAAACGCAGATCTCGTGATTTTGGGCGGCGGTCCTGCCGGGCTTGCCGCAGCGCTGGCCGCACGGCAGGCGGGCGTGCAGGATATTTTGATTCTGGAGCGCGACGCCGAGCTGGGCGGTATTCTGAACCAGTGCATCCACAACGGCTTCGGGCTGCATACCTTTAAAGAGGAACTGACGGGTCCCGAGTACGCCGCCCGCTTTGCCGACAAGGTCAAGACGCAGGGCATCCCCTACAAGCTGAACACGATGGTGATGGACCTGTCTGCCGACAAGGTCGTAACCGCGATGAACCGCACCGACGGGCTGTTTCAGGTGCGGGCGAAGGCGGTCGTGCTGGCGATGGGCTGCCGCGAGCGCCCGCGCGGTGCGCTGAACATCCCCGGCACCCGCCCGGCGGGCATCTTTACCGCAGGTACCGCGCAGCGCCTTGTGAATATGGAGGGCTACCTGCCCGGACGCCGCGTGGTCATTTTGGGCAGCGGCGATATCGGGCTGATTATGGCGCGCCGTATGACGCTGGAGGGCGCCAAGGTGCTTTGTGTGGCGGAGCTGATGCCGTATTCTGGCGGGTTGAAGCGCAACATCGTGCAGTGCCTGAACGACTTTGACATTCCGCTCAAGCTCAGCCACACCGTGGTGGACATCGAGGGCAAGGAGCGCGTGACCGGGGTGACGATCGCCGAGGTCAAAAACGGCAAGCCCGTACCCGGCACCGAGGAGCATTTTGCCTGCGACACGCTGCTGCTTTCCTGCGGACTTTTGCCCGAAAACGAGCTGAGCCGCACGGCGGGCGTGGCGCTAAGCCCCATCACGGGCGGACCGCAGGTGGATGAAAGCCTGCAGACCAGCATCCCCGGCGTGTTTGCTGCGGGCAATGTGCTGCACGTCCACGACTTGGTGGACTATGTTTCGGAGGAGGCTTCTGCCGCCGGAACCAGCGCTGCTGCATATATTTTGCACGGTGCTGCCGCGGCAGGGCGAAGCTTGCCCGTTGTGGCGCAAAACGGCGTGCGCTACACTGTGCCGGTAACGGTGCATCCGCAGGCTGCCGAAACGCTGACGCTGCGTATGCGCGTGGACAACGTCTACAAGGGCAAGGCGCTGGCGGTCTATGCGGGCGAAACCTGCCTGTGGCAGCGCAAGCGCCCCGTGATGGCCCCCGGCGAGATGGAAACCGTGGTGCTGAAGGCGGACGCGCTGGCGAAAATCCCCGCCGATGCCGCCAACCTGACCGTGACTTTGGAGGAGGTGTAACGCTATGGAACAACGCGAACTGACCTGTATCGGCTGCCCGCTGGGCTGCCCCCTGACCGTTACGCTGGAAAACGGCGAGGTGCAGAGCGTGCAGGGCAACACCTGCCCCCGCGGCGATGCCTACGCCCGCAAGGAGGTGACCGCCCCCACCCGTATTGTGACCAGCACCGTCAAGGTGACGGGCGGCACGCTGCCCGCCGTCAGCGTGAAAACGGCGGGGGATATCCCCAAGGGCAAAATTTTTGATTGCGTCCGCGCGTTAAAGGACGTTGCCGTGCCGGCACCCGTAAGCATCGGGCAGGTCATTGTGCCGGATGTTGCCGGAACCGGCGTTGCCATTGTGGCGACAAAAAATATCGACAAGGTGTAAAATCTGCACCATAACAACAAAACAAGCGCGCCCCCTGCCGGATGACCCGGCAGGGGGCGCGCTTTGGTTGGTTTCGTTAGCTTTTACTGCTTCAGGGCGCGGATGACGTGGTTCAGATCCTGCTCGTTCTCGCAAACGATCTTGACAGGGTGGCTGTAATCCAGGCTCATCATACCCAGAATGCTCTTGGCATCGGCGATGCTGCCCTTTACATCGTGTACGCCGACATCGTTATAACACTTGGCGGCAGCAGACACGATTCCCTTCACTTCAGCAAAATTGGAAACCTTGACTTGTTTCACCATCATAATGACCTCCAAACGTAATCGTGCGGCGTGTTTTCCCACAAACAGGCGCCGTGGCGTAAGGCACCGGACCATCTTGCCCGTGTGTTTTCTTCCTTACGCGGGATATTATAGCACAAATCCGGCGTGCTACACGCCAAACACACACAACAGCGTTGTTTTTCTATCTACTGTACAAAAGCTACAAAAACGCATATTGGATTTTAGGCACTTCCACCAAAAACAAGCGCGAAATTTTGGCTTTGTTCACATACTTTATGCGTTTGCAAAGAAAATGTTATGTGTTTGCAAACGATAAAACCGAAAGAATACACAAAAGTATTGCTTTTGCCAAACCTTGGCTGCGAGTGGACTGCAAGCAAAACAACAAAAGTACATAATTTGCGCAAAAATCGCAAATTCCGGTTATTGCAGCCCCTTCATGGTCAGGGCTATGCGCTTTTTGGCGGTGTCTACGCTCAGGATTTTGACGCGCACAATATCGCCCACCTTCAAAGCCTCGCGCGGGTGCTTGATAAATTTGTCGCTGATCTGTGAAATATGCACCAACCCGTCCTGATGCACGCCCAAATCCACAAACGCGCCAAAGTCAATGACGTTGCGCACGGTGCCGGTCATCTCCATGCCGGGTTTTAAATCCTCCAGGCTCATAATGTCGCTGCGCAGCAGGGGCTTGGGCAGGCTGTCGCGCACGTCGCGCCCCGGCTTGCACAGCTCGGCAATGATGTCGTTCAGCGTCGGCTCGCCCACACCCAAGGTGTCGCACAGGGTGCGGACGCCCTTGGCTTTGACCACGCCGGGCAGCCCTGCCAGCTTGTCGGTGCCGATCTCGGCGGCGGTGTAGCCGCAGGCATCCAGCAGCGCCTTGGCGGCGGGGTAGCTTTCGGGGTGAACGGCGGTGGCATCCAGCCGGTTTTTGGCTTCGGGCAGGCGCAGGAATCCGGCGCACTGCTCATACGCCTTGGGACCCAGCCCCTTGACCTTTTTCAGCTGCGCGCGGGAGGTGAAGGCGCCCTCCTCCTCGCGCCATGCCACAATGTTTTTGGCGGTGGCAGCGGTCACGCCCGCCACGCGGCGCAACAGGGGCGCGCTGGCGGTGTTCAGGTCCACGCCCACCGAGTTGACGCAGTCCTCCACCACGCCGTCCAGCGTTTCGTTCAGGCGCTTTTGCGGCATATCGTGCTGGTACTGCCCCACGCCGACCGCCTTGGGGTCGATTTTGACCAGCTCAGCCAGCGGGTCCTGCAGGCGGCGGGCAATGGACACGGCGCTGCGCAGGTTGACGTCAAACTGCGGGAACTCCTCCGCCGCCAGCTTGGACGCCGAATACACCGACGCGCCCGCCTCGCTGACGACCATATATTGCAGGTGCCGGTCGTTTTCCTGCGCCAATTCGCGGATGACCTCGGCGGCAAATTCCTCGGTTTCGTGTCCGGCGGTGCCGTTGCCGATGGCCATAACCTCGACACCGTTTTTCAAAACCATCGATTTGATGATCTTTTTGGCTTGGTCAACGCGCTTGAACTCCGGCACGGGGTAGACGACGTTGGTGTCCAGCACCTTGCCGGTGGGGTCCACAACGGCGACCTTGCAGCCCATGCGGTAGCCGGGGTCCAGCCCCATAACAGTTTTGCCGCGGATGGGCGGCTGCAGCAAAAGCTGGCGCAGGTTGTCGCCGAAAACCTTGATGGCACCCTCGGCGGCGGCGTCCGACAGGGCGGTGCGCAGCTCATTTTCCAAGCTGGGGTGGATCAGGCGGCTGTAGGCGTCGCGGGCGGCCTCGTCCACCAGCAGGGCGCTGGCGCCGCCGGTCTTTTTGCGGGCAAACATCCAGCTTACGATGCCGGCGGCACGCTCGGCATCCACCTCCAGCGCCACCTTTAAAAAGCCCTCGCGCTCGCCGCGGTCCAGCGCCAGCACGCGGTGACCGGGGATTTTGTTCAGCGGCTCGGCGTAGTCGTAATATGGGGCGTAGACGCTGTCCTCGTCCTTGGCTTTGGCGGCGGTGATGCGCCCGAACGCGCGGTAGTAGCGGCGCAGCTCGGCGCGGCAGGCAGCATCGTCCGAAACTGCTTCGGCGATGATGTCCTTAGCGCCCTGCAGCGCGGCATCGGCGTCGGGGACTTCGTCGTTCAAGTAGTCGGCAGCGGCGGCTTGCGGGTCAAAAGCAGCGTCCTGACGCAAAATTTCGTCCGCCAGCGGCTGCAGCCCGCGCGCCTTGGCAATGCCCGCGCGGGTCTTGCGCTTGGGCTTGTAGGGGCGGTAGATGTCCTCGACCTCCGCCAGCGTTTTGGCGTTTTGCAGTGCGGCGGTCAGCTCGGCGGTCATAACACCCTGCTCGGTGATGGAGCTGGTGACCTCGGTCTTGCGCTTGTCCAGACCGCGCAGATATTCCAAGCGGTCGCCCAAGTCGCGCAGCACCTGGTCGTCCATCGAGCCGGTGGCTTCCTTGCGGTAGCGGGCGATAAACGGGATGGTGTTGCCTTGGTCGATCAGATCAATGGCACCCTGTACATTTTTCAGATTCAGGTTCAGTTCGGCGGCAAGCTGTTCGGCATGGGTTTGCATAGGGTGGGTTCCTTTCCAAAAAATAATACGGTATAGCGTTTACTGGCGGGTTTGCTGGCTTTTTTTGCGGCGCATGGCGGCGGCACACAGGTACACAAGGTACAAAACCCACGCAGCTGCGGTGATTTTTAACGATGTGTCTAGCCCCGGTGTGCGGTAGGTCACGCGGATATCGCACGCCCCGGCGGGTACATACAGCGCGGTCAAGCCGTTGTCCACCTTTTCCAACCGGGCGGGGCTGCCGTTGATGGTGGCGGTAAAGCCCTCGTCATACGGCACGCTGAAAAACACCAGCCGGTTGGTGTCGTAGTCGGTGCGGGCGGTAAAGCCGGAGTTATCGGCGGTAAATTCCGCCACAGCGGCGGCGCGGCGGTCGGCGCAGTCCTGCGCGTAGGCGGCGGTGGTGCGGTGGGTCAGCTCGTTGTCGGGCAGGGGCTGCAGTGTGTCGGCGTAGGCGGCGATCTGCGCGTCATCCAACAGCACGGCGCGCAGCAAAATCTGGGCGCGTTCACTTTCCGGCACAGTTTCCAGCTGGTCGGCGGTGACATAGTAGTCGTAGGTAAAGCCCATAGGAACGTAGTTTTCGTTCTCGTAGATTTGGTACTGTGCGGTTTCGCCCCACAGCGTCCAGCCCTCCGGCGCTTCCTTTTGCCAGTTTTCGTCCTCGTCCTTGGCGACCAGCGTGTAGCGCACGCTCAACAGACCGCGCAGGGCGTAGTTTTTGACCTCCGGCTTGGAGTTGACGTCCCGCTTGACCCCGACGCTGGGATAAAATTCCATAATGCTGGGGGATACGGTCGAATTGAAAAATTGCAGGCAGGGGCGGTGGAACCACAGCCCCAGATTGTTGTGTGCGCCGTAGGCATCCAGCCGATAAAAGCCGTCATCGGGCAGGGTCTGCTCAATTTCCTGCACAGAATCGTAGGTTTGCGGGATCAGGTCGCTGTCATTCTCCCACTGGGCGTACTTGCCCAGCGAAAGATGCACCGTGCCGTACACAAAGCTGAAGCCCAAGATCCCCGCCAGCAGGATGCTGCACCAGCGGCGCTTGTCGCGGGCAAAGTGCCACAAAAGTCCAAACAGAACAACACCCAGCAGCGTCACGCCCCAGATGCCCCAGAAGCGGGCGGGTTCGTCGGTGACGCCCAGGATAAAGTTGCCGTCCTTGTCCTTGTTGGGTACCAGCGCAAAGGCGGCGGCGCTGAGCGTGACCAGCAAAACCAGCCGCCACGCAGGCGGTATCTCTTTTCCCGCCAGATGCGGGCGCGAGAAAGAATACGCCGTAGCAGCGCACAAAATCAGGATCGGCATATAGTACCAGCGGGCATAATAGCTGGAATTCAAGGCGTAGAACGCGCTGTTCAGCACCGGCACAAAGGCGCAGACGATGCACGCTTTGAGGATGTAGGTGAACGGGTGGCTGCGCTTGGCGCGCACAAACGCCAGCCCACCCGCCAGCCCGACCAGCGGCAGGTAGGCGGTCATACTGGTGTGCTTTAAGATGCCCTCTTGGAACATATCCTTAAAATAGGGGGCATCCGGCATCAAAAAGGCGCTGTAAAAAATGGCGGGGTACTGCTGGGATTTGCCGTACACAAGGTAGCTGTACCCGGTAAAAGGCGCGATGGTGCGCGGATTTTGCACAAGCGAAATGCCCGCGGGCAGCAGCATCAGGCAGCCCATGGCGCAGCCCAGCAGCGTTTCAAACGCCAGCGTGCAGAAGCTGCGCAGCCCCAGCTTGTACGCCCCGGCGGCGACCATGGCAAAAAAGTAGATGACCAAAAACACCGCCTGCCCGGCGAAAAAGAAGTAGCTGTTTAAAAGGTTCACGGCGACCCAGAAGGGGAACGCGCCGCGTTTGCCGTCCAGCACGGCGGCGTCCAGCGCTGCCAGCATGAACGGAAACAACGCTATAACGTCAATAAAATGGTTAAAAAAGATGTTGTACACCGAAAACCCGCAAAAGGCGTACAGCACGGCGGCGACCACGCTCCAGTTTTCGACACCGAGCCAGCGCCGCGCCCACAGGTACGCGCCGCCGCCCGCCACGGCAAATTTTACGAAGAGCAGCGGCACCAGCATATAGGGCATAAACCGCGCAGGTACGAAAATGCTCAGCCAGAAAAACGGGCTGCCCAGCAGGTAGAACGAGTAGGAGTTCATAAACCCGGAGCCTAAATCGGTTTCCCAGCTGTAGCTGCCCCCCTGTTTGAGAAAGCTGTTGGCGTACTGGTAAAAATTGATCTGCTGGTCGTTAAAATCCCCGGCGTAGTGGAAGTACCCGCCGCCCCGGACAGCGTCGATGAGGCAGTGCGGCAAAAACAGCAGCGCTGCCAGCAAAAAGCAGATGCCGAACACCTGCCAGAAGCGGCTTTTGGATTTTGATGGCAAAAATTTCATTTTCGGCTCCATTGTCCCGTTTATCGGATTTCGGAAAACAAGAAATCGTGGTATACTGATACTATACCACATCGAAAGGAAAGAATAAAGATGAAAACCTATCCGTTCAGCGCCCTGCTGGGGCGTATGAAATATATCACCCGCTGGAGCCTGATGCGCTCCGCCCGCCCCGAAAGCCTGAGCGAGCATACCGCCGACACGGCGCTGCTGGCGCACACGCTGTGCTTGATCGCCCAAAAATGCACCGGAACGGGGGCAAACATCCGCCCCGATGTGGTGGCGACGGCGGCATTATATCACGATGCACCGGAGATTTTGACCGGGGATATGCCCACGCCGGTCAAGTACAAAAACGAGGCGCTGCGCACGGCGTACAAGCAGGTCGAGCAGGAGAGCGCCCGGCTGATGGCAAGCCTGCAGCCGCCCGAGCTGCGCCCCGTGACCGAAGGCTACCTGACCGGCAGCGTGCTGAACGCCGATGAGGCAAAGCTTTTGAAGGCGGCGGACCGGCTTTCGGCGCTGATCAAATGTATGGAGGAGGACTCGCACGAGTTTGCCGCCGCCAAGGCGCAGCAGACGCAGGCGCTGCACGAGATGCACTGCCCGGAGGCGGAGTATTTTATGCAGTATATGCTGCCCTGCTATGCGGAAAATTTGGACGAACTGACGAAAATTTAAGAGCTTAGAGTTTAGATTCGGTGTGTCCGCGCAAGCGGACACATTTTTATAGAGTGGGATGTAGGGCGGGGTGAGAAAGCCTTCCCCCTTGGGGGGAGGTGCAGCTTGTCGAAAAAGCTCTTTTCCGGGTAGTAATGTAGGGCGCGTGTCTATCTCCGCGCTAAGAGCCGCCGCACAGCGGCGGTTGCGCTCCGAAACGCGCCTGCGGGCGCAGTGACCTTGCCGCACCGCTGGCTGCGCGCAGCGCATAAAATCGCGCCGAATGGCGCGTTATTTCCTGATACATCGTACTGTCGGCTTGGTTGCAAGGAGGGGTCAAGACCCCTCCCTACAAACAACCGAGAGATAGGCAGTTATAGACAAAGCACCTATTTCCGGCAGATTTGTAGGGGACGCATATATGCGTCCCGTGCAGTTTGCCCGCTATAGCGCAATTTTGGCGTGGTTGCAACGGGCGGCATTTATGCCGCCCCTACGGAGTACCCGTAAAATGGTCATACCCGTAAACCCGTGGGCGGTCACTCCTGCAATTTATACACCGCGTCGATCAGGGTGTCCACGTCGGTGAAATGCTCCAGCATCGAGCAGTAGCGGCGCAGGGCGGCGGCACCGCGCAAGCCCTTCATATAATGCATGGCCTGGCTGCGGGCTTGGGGCATCGCCAGCCATTCGCCCTTGTCCTCGCACATTTCGTAAATCTGCGCGCGCAGGGTGTTCATCCGCTGGTTCAGCGTCGGCTCGGCGGGGGCGGGCTGCCCCAAAAGCGCTGCGCGCACGCGGTCAAACAGCCACGGTTCGCCCAAGGCACCGCGCCCGATCATCACACCGTCGCAGCCGGTGCGCTGCAAAAGTTCCAACGCGCCCTCGGCGGTGGTCACATCGCCGTTTGCCAGCACCGGAACGCGCACCGCCGCCTTGATCTCGGCAATTGCCTCGGCGTTGATGGGCGGCACATACATCTGCTCGCGCGTGCGCCCGTGTACCGCCAGCAGGTCGGCGCCGTTTGCCTCGCACTGTTTGGCGACCTCCACGCCGGTTCGGTTGGCTTCGTCCCAGCCGATGCGCATTTTTACGGTCAGCGGCTTTTCGTCCCCCAGGGCGCGGCGGGCGGCGGCGACCATCTGCCCGCACAGCGGTGGGTCCAGCAGCAGCTTGCTGCCCGCCCCGCTGTTCGTGATTTTGGGCGCGGGGCAGCCCATATTGATGTCCAGAATATCAAAGTCGATGCCCTTTTCCTGCACGGCGTACACCGCCTTTTCCAGCGCGGCAGGCTCTGCCCCGAACAGCTGGATGGCGTACAGCCCGTGGGGATGCTTGTCCTTTAACAGCGCAAAGGACTTAGCATCGTTAAAATTCAACGCCTTGGCGCTTGCCATCTCGCTGACGGTCCACGCCGCGCCGTGGTCTGCCATCAGGTGGCGGCAGGCGGCGTCGGTCAGCCCTGCCATCGGCGCAAACGCCGCGCCGACGGGAATTTCCAGATTGCGTAACTGCATACAAAAGTTCCTTTTTTCAAAAATTACCACTTTATTCTACCACAAATCCGCCGTTTGTGGTATACTTATTTTATGTATTATGTTTGTAAGGAGTACGCTATGAAACTGATGGTACTGGACGGCAACAGCCTGGTCAACCGCGCGTTCTTCGGCATAAAGCTGCTGACCACCAAGGATGGTCGCTACACCAACGCCATATTTGGTTTTCAAAATATTTTGCTGAATCTGCTTTCGGCGCACAAGCCGGACGCCGTGGCCATTGCGTGGGACCTGCGTGCGCCGACCTTCCGCCACAAGGCCTATGACGGCTACAAGGCGACCCGCCACGGTATGCCCGACGAGCTGGCGCAGCAGATGCCCGTACTGAAAGAGCTGCTGACCGACCTCGGCTTTGTGCAGGTCAGCTGCGAGGGCTGGGAGGCGGACGACATTCTGGGTACGCTGGCCGCCGCGTGCGAGGCGCAGGGCGGCACGACGCTGCTTGCCACCGGCGACCGCGACAGCCTGCAGTTGGTGGACGATGCCACCACCGTGCTGCTTGCCACCAACAAGGAAACCATCCCCATGGACCCGGCTGCCATCCGCGAAAAATACGGCGTGGAACCCAAGCAGCTGATCGACGTAAAAAGCCTGATGGGCGACAGCTCCGACAATATTCCCGGCGTACCCGGCATCGGGGAAAAGACCGCTCTGGCGTTGATTTCCAAGTTCGGCAGCCTGCAAAATGTCTATGACAATCTGGATGACAAGTCCATCAAGCCGGGGCAGCGCGCCAAGCTGGGCGACAACCGCGACAAGGCGGAACTTTCGTATAGGCTGGGCACCATCCGCACCGATGCGCCCATTGAAAAGAACCCCGAAGCCTATCGGCGCGGGGCGGGCGATGCGGCGGCAGCCGCCCAGCTTTTGGCAGAACTGGAAATGCACAAGCTGACCCAGCGCTGGCAGCTGGACAATTCCGCCCCTGCGGCAGCCGCTGCCGCGCCGGTGGAGGAGGTGGAGCCTTCGCCGCTGCCGCTCTTGGTGGAGGGGGTGCTGTACCTTGCCCAAAACGCAGACGGCAGCTGGTACGCCGTGCAAAACGGCGAGGTCTATCTGCCCGACGCCGACCGCCTGCCCGACCTGCTGGACGGCGGCTGCGAGCTGCGCGTCTTTGACGCCAAGCCCCTGTTCCGCTTGGCGCTGGAAAACGGCGGCGAGGGACGCGCCGTAAAGTTTGACGGCAAGCTGGCAGCCTACCTGCTGAACCCCTCTGCCAGCGGGTATGCTGTCAAGGAACTGGCGGCAGAATACGGCATAGCACCGCAGCTTTCCTGCGCTGCTGCGCCCGATGCGGGGGTGCTTTGCCCGCTGTTGGACAAGCTGCAGGAGGATTTAAAAGCCGACGGGCAGGACAAGCTGCTGACCGAGATGGAGCTGCCGCTGGCGCGGGTGCTGGCGGATATGGAGCGCATCGGCTTTGCCATTGATGCCGACGGCATTGCGCAGTTCGGCGACAGCCTGCGCGGCGAGTTGGACGGCATTCTGCAAAATATTTATACAGAAGTTGGCTATCCGTTCAACGTAAACAGCCCCAAGCAGCTGGGCGAGGCGCTGTTTGACAAGATGGGGCTGCCCCCGCGCAAAAAGACGCAGCGCGGCTATTCGACCGATGCCGAAACGCTGGAAAGCCTGCGCCCCTACAGCCCGGTCATTGATGACATCTTAAAATATCGCACCTACGCAAAATTGCTATCCACCTATGTGGATGGGCTGCTGGCGGCCAAGGCGCCGGACGGGCGCGTACACTCGACCTTTATCCAGACCGAGGCGCGCACCGGGCGCATTTCCTCCAGCGAGCCGAACCTGCAGAACATCCCCATCCGCACCGAGCTGGGCAGCCGCCTGCGCGGGTATTTTGTGGCAGCGCCTGGCTGCACGCTGGTGGACGCCGACTACTCCCAGATCGAGCTGCGCATCTTGGCGCACATCACGGGGGACGAGCATATGCAGCAGGCGTTTTTGAACGGCGCGGACATCCACCGTTCCACCGCTGCCAAAATTTACCATATCCCCGAGAGCGAAGTCACCCCCCAGCTGCGCAACGCCAGCAAGGCGATCAACTTCGGCATTATGTACGGCAAGGGGGCGTATTCGCTCAGCAAGGATTTGGGGATTTCGGTCAAGGAGGCGGACGCCTTTTTGAAAACCTATCTGGACACCTTCCCCAAGGTGGACGGCTATATGCAAAGCTGCATTGCCGACGCCAAGGAAAAAGGCTACGTTGCTACGCTGTTTAACCGCCGCCGCGCCCTGCCGGAGCTGGCAAGCAGCAATTTCCAGGTGCGCGCCGGGGGCGAGCGGATGGCGCGCAACACGCCCATTCAGGGTACGGCAGCGGACATTATCAAGCTGGCGATGGTACACGTCTGGCAGCGTCTGCGCGATGAAAAATTGCAGGCACGGCTGCTGCTGCAGGTACACGACGAGCTGATCGTGGAAGCGCCGGAGGCGGAAGCCGAGCGCGTCAAGCAGATTTTGCAGCAGGAAATGGAAAACGTGGTGCATTACAGCGTACCCCTGACCACCGAGGTGGGCGTGGGCAAAACATGGCTGCAGGCGCATTGAACAGAGCATTTGTAAAAAGAACGAAGCAAAGCGAAAAATGGTGAAAGTGTATGTATGTTTTAGGAATTGAATCTACCTGCGATGAAACCGCCGCCTCGGTGGTGGAGGACGGGCGCAAGGTCGTTTCCAACGTGATCGCTACCAGCGTCAAGGAGCAGGCGCTGTACGGCGGCGTTGTGCCGGAAATTGCCAGCCGCCGCCATGCCGAGTATATCAGTGCCACCGTGGACAAGGCGCTGGCGGACGCGGGGCTGACCATGCAGGACATCGGCGCGGTGGCGGTGACCTTTGCGCCGGGGCTGATCGGCGCGGTGCTGGTGGGCGTCAACTACGCCAAGGGGCTGGCTTACGCCGCCGGCAAGCCGCTGGTGCCGGTACATCACCTGCGCGGACACATTGCCGCCAACTACCTGACCCACCCGGAGCTGAAGCCGCCGTTTTTGTGCCTGGTTGCCAGCGGCGGACACAGCCACATTGTGATGGTGGAGGACTGGTGCCGCTACAAAATTTTGGGGCGCACGGTGGACGATGCCGCCGGCGAAGCCTACGATAAGGTCGCCCGCACCCTGGGGCTGCCGTACCCCGGCGGTCCCAGCGTGGCGGCTGCCGCGCGCGGCGGCAACCCCAAGGCGTACAAGCTGCCCGTGCCGCAGGTGGAGGGCAAGTACAATGTCAGCTTCAGCGGGCTGAAAACCGCCGTCATCAACGAGGTACACAACGCCGAGCAAAAGGGAAACGCCGTGAACGTTGCCGATATGGCAGCCAGCTTTCAGGAGCGCATCGACCAGATTTTGGCGAAAAAGCTGCTGACCGCTGCCGCCGACACGGGGGCAAAAACCATCTGCTTAGCGGGCGGCGTGGCAGCCAACGGACGTCTGCGCCAGCTTGTCAACGATGGCGCACAGAAGCTGGGCTGCCGGGTATTTTTGCCGGAACTGAAATACTGCGGCGACAACGGCGCGATGATCGCCACGCAGGGGTATTACGAGTACCGCGACGGCAACCTTGCCGACTGGACGCTGAACGGTCTGCCGACTTTGCCGATCGATTACCGGTAAAATAACGATAAAACGCCGTCCCGAAGGGGGCGGCGTTTTGGTTATAGCACGATGTAGGGCGGAATGACCCCACCCCGCCGGGCAACATAAAATTTTATGGCAATTACCCCTTTGGTTGTAGGGGCGAGCATTGCTCGCCCGCGGGGTTTACCCGTTAGGCTGCGCTGCCGGGATGGCTGCACGGGCGGTCAATGACCGCCCCTACACGGCAATGTGTTTTGTGTATGGCTTTTCCGGCAGGTTTGTAGGGGACGCATAGATGCGTCCCGTGCGGTTTTGCCGTTATATCGTAATATTCGGGTGGTTGCAACGGGCGGCATATATGCCGCCCCTACAAACCAACCCGCAAGATTGCAATTGCCGTTATGCCGCGGGCGGGGCAATGCCCCGCCCCTACCGCGCAACATATTTTTATTGCCCTGTAGGGCGGGGTGACCTCACCCCGCCAAGAGATTTGGCGGCAGCCGCAATTTTCCCCCTCATCAGTCGCCTGCGGTGACAGCTTCCCCCAAGGGGGAAGCCTTACAGGCGGTTTACCCGTTGGGTTGCGGGGCATACCTTTTAATTCAGCTGCATCCCGAAAAACTCCAGCTCCGGGCGGATGGTCGCCATCAGCGTGTCGAACTGGTCGGGGGTCAGGCTCTGCGCGCCGTCGCTCTTGGCCTTGGCGGGGTCGTTGTGCGTTTCGATCATCAAGCCGTCCGCGCCCACTGCCACGGCTGCCTTGGCAAGGGCGGGTACCATAAACGCGATGCCCGCCGCGTGGCTGGGGTCGATCACGACCGGCAGATGCGTCATCTTTTTCAACATAGGTACGGCGGAAATATCCAGCGTGTTGCGCATACTGGTTTCAAACGTGCGGATGCCGCGCTCACACAAAACGACGTTGGGGTTGCCCTCTGCCATAATGTATTCGGCGCTCATCACCAGCTCCTCCAGCGTGGCGGACAGCCCGCGCTTGAGCAAAACCGGTGTCTGCAATTTGCCCACCGCCTTCAGCAGCTCAAAGTTCTGCATATTGCGCGCACCGATCTGGATCATATCCACGCCCGCTTCCTCAAACAGGGGGATATGCTCGGCGCTCATCAGCTCGGTCACGATGGGCTGCCCCGTCACTGTGCGGGCGTGCTGCAGCATCTCCAGCCCCTCGGCGCGCAGCCCCTGAAAGCTGTACGGGCTGGTGCGCGGCTTGAACGCGCCGCCGCGCAAAATGCTGGCTCCGGCGGCCTGCACCCGCTGCGCCACATAGGTGATCTGCTCGCGGCTTTCGACACTGCACGGACCCGACATCACCACAAAATGCCCGCCGCCGATCTTATGCCCCGCCACGTCCACCACGGTGTCATCGGGATGGAATTTGCGGTTGGCTTTTTTGTACGGCTCGCTGACGCGGCGGCAGGTTTCGACCACGGGGTTGGCAAGCACCCAGCTTTCGGACAAGGCCTTGGTGTCGCCGATCAGCCCCAGAATGTGGGTGTCGCTGCCGACGGAATCATTGATCTGGAAGCCCATGCTTTCCAGCTCTTGGCAAAAGCCCGCCACCTGTTCGGCGGGGGCGTGGGGTTTTAATACAACAATCATGGTTTTGACGCTCCTGTTTTTATGGTACACACAGTTTAACACTGTGAAGCGATAAAGTCAAGCCCCCTTGTAAAATTTCCCGCGCGGAAGTATAATAAAGACGAATTTGCACAAAAGAGGGGAACAATTATGGCAAAGGAAGCAAAAACCAATGCAATGCGTATGCTGGAGCGCGCAAAGATCCCGTACAGCGCCCACGAATACCCCCACGAGGAGGGGCAGGCGGTGGACGGCGCCAACGTGGCGCGTCTGACCGGGCAAGACCCTGCGCGGGTGTTCAAGACGCTGGTCACGCAGGGCGCGGACCGCAACTATTATGTGTTTGTTGTGCCGGTGCTGGCGGAGTTGGACCTGAAAAAGGCGGCCAAGTCCGCCGGGGTCAAGAGTGTGGCGATGATCCACGTTGCCGACATCAACAAGGTCACGGGGTATATCCGCGGCGGCTGCAGCCCCGTGGGGATGAAAAAGCAGTACCTGACAGTTTTTGACGAAAGCTGCCTGACGCAGGACACCATTTTGGTCAGCGGCGGGCGCATCGGCACGCAGATTGAGTGCGCACCGCAGCAGCTGATTGCCGCCGTGCGCGGCAAGACCGCCGCCATCACGCAGGAGCAGGCGGAATGAGATTGGATAAATATGTGGCTGAGCGCACCGGTATGACCCGCAGCGAAAGCCGCAAGGCGATCACCAAGGGGCGCATTATGGTGGACGGCGCCGTTGTGCGCAAGGCGGACGCCGCTGTGGCACAAACCGCCGCCCTTGCCGTGGACGGTGTGCCGCTGGCGGGCAGCTACCAAAAAAACGTCTATATTATGTTGTATAAGCCCGCAGGGGTCGTCAGCGCCAGCCGCGACAAAAAGGACACGACGGTGGTCGATCTGGTGGCGGGCAGCTTTCCCCGGCGGGAGCTGTTCCCTGCGGGGCGGCTGGACAAAACCAGCACCGGCTTTGTGCTGCTGACGGACGACGGCGCGCTGGCGCACGATATTTTAGCGCCGGCACATCACGTCGAAAAGCAGTACCTTGTCACGCTGGACACCCCGCTGACCGAGGAAATGCGCCGCGGCTTTGCAGCGGGCGTGACCTTGGCGGACGGGCAGACGCTGGCACCTGCCGCCGCCGACCCGGCAGGGGACGACCCCTGCACCGTGCGGGTGACGCTACGGCAGGGGGTGTACCACCAGATCAAGCGGATGTTCGGCGTGTACAACGCGGGGGTCAACGCCCTGCACCGCGAGAGCATCGGCGGCGTTGCCTTGGATGCCGCGCTGAAACCCGGCGATTGGCGCGAGCTGACGGACGCGGAAGTGGAACAGTTGAAAAAACGGATATGACGTATGACGATGGCGCGCTGCCCTGAGGGAGGCGCGCTTTTTTTA
>ERZ1034691.961-NODE-961-length-20086-cov-87.085867_pt1 | contig 20086 bp, 19 predicted proteins | sample MGYA00520638_ERZ1034691 | MGnify/ENA primary metagenome ERZ1034691 (study PRJEB33766, sample SAMN09781763) | gut metagenome | biome: gut microbiome | host: Homo sapiens | place: Madagascar | study: EMG produced TPA metagenomics assembly of the PRJNA485056 data...
AAAATTGCGTACGGACTTCAAATAACCTGTACGGTTCGTACGGTGTACGAAAATTCAAAATATAAGCGATAACACGTTTTAATTCACTTCGATTTGCCGTACGGGTGCGTACAAGTACAGACCGTACAGGTTGTACGAACTTCTTCCGTGAAAAAATGCACTTTTTACGGACAGGGGTGGACAAGCGTCTCGATGCCCACGAAACCACGCACCCTGCGGCCACCGGGCAGGTAGATGTTGTTGGTTGCTTCAAGATTGTAGCGGCGGTCATTCTGGCGCAGCTCTGCGCTGAAACGGATCGCCGATACGCTGTGGCAGGCGTTGTCCTCGCACCACTGCTTGTAAATGTCGTAGAACTCCTTGGAACTGATAGAGTAGTCCGCCTTGAAGCGGAAATAGCCCTCGGACTCCATGAAGTCGATGACATTGTTGCTGCTGCGCTTGATGGTGTCCACGTTGGCGGCGGCTCGTTCGCTGACCGTGAAGCGGAAATCGTTCTGCACCAGCCGGTGCAGCCCTTCCAGACACCAGAGCAGGATGCCCTCCAACTCGGCGCACATCTTCTCCACAAGGAAGGGGTCGTCCGTGCGGTCAGCAGGCTTGTCCTTGGTGGTCAGGATAAGCTGGCGGCGAAAGAAGCCGTCAGAATGGTCATACAGCGAAGTCAACGCACCATTGCCGAAGCAGAGGAACCGGGCGTAAATGTCGCGCTGGTAGCTCTGGACACCCTTGCGCTCCAAGTCCAGCTTGGCCTCGGCGGTCACGATGGTCTTGATATAATTCGTCTTGGGCAGGGCGTTCATGTCCATGTCATCGTCGATCATCAGCAGGCGGCGTTCCAGATCGGCACGGGCAAAGCGGTTGTTCTCCACTTTCTGGACGCTGCCGTTGCTGGCGGCATCTCCCATGAGCCGCTTGAGCACCAGCCCGATGCGGGACTTGCCCTCGCCGCCCTTGCCGACAATGAGCATCATCTTCTGCCCCTTGGTGCTGGGGATCAGGCAGTAGCCCAGATACTCCTGCAAGGTGGGGATGTCGGCATCGTCCAGCAGCTCGTGCAGAAAGGTCAGCCAGCGGTCAGGGCTGGCAGCTTTGGGGTCATACTTCACAGGCAGGCGGTTCTGGCAGAACAGGCGGCTCTCCTGAAAAGAGCCGTCCGGCAGATGGTACACGCCGTTCTGGAGGTGGATGCAGTCCTGCTCGATGGGAAACGGGTCGGAAAAGGCCAGCAGCTTGATGGTCTCCAGAATGTTGGTGACCTTTTTGGACAGGCCGGAGGTGACATATTCCTCGATGTTCTCCAAGATGCGCTGCTTGATCTCGCTTTCGTCCTCCACCGGGCCGTCCAGCGTGTACAGCGTTCCGTTGACGCATTTCAGCGGCCACTGTTCCAGAAAGGCACGGCCAAACTGGACTTCATCGATCTTTTTGCCGTTGTACCAGTCCGGCCATAAGGGATTGCGGGCAATGTTTTTCTTCATACGGTGTTCCTCCTTTAGAAAGGTAAAGTGGTGGGTCTCACAATGAGAGCCACCACTTTAGGTGAATAAATTATCAGGCGCACTTTGCTGTGGCAAAGCGGCTTGTGCGTTCTTCCAGCATCAGCAGGAACGACCCGGACAGAAGCCGTGCAGCGGCATCGGCTTTCTGCTGGGGTGTTCCATAGGCGATGTGGTCGGTCAGATGTTCGATCAGGTCGGTCATGTGGAGGGCTTCCACAAACCGTTCGTCCTGCGGTTCTTCCGGGCTGGTGGGTTTGTAACGCTCCCGCCAGTCATGCAGCAGGTAGAGATAATCGGTCAGCACCCGCAGACAGTAAGCAACGTCTGCCCGCTGTTCGTCCGTCAGGCCGCGCTTGGGCAGCGGCAGGGCGATAGCATTAGCGGGTGGCTTGTCCGGGTCAAGCCCAAAATCGTGTACGAGCTTTTCGGCGGCTTGCCGGGGATTCAGGCTGAACAGCTTGGCGGTGAGGTCGATCACATCCCCGGTAGCTCCACAGCCGAAGCAGTAATAATAGGTGTCGTTCAGCTTCATGCTGGGGGTGTTGTCGGAGTGGAACGGACAGCACACCATACTGCGGCGGTCTGGCTCCATGCCGTAGACCTTGGCAGCTTGCGGAACGGTGATGGCGGATTTGATTTTCTGAAACAGGCTCAAGGGCATTCCTCCTTTGTGTCGTGCGTTGCGCGTTGCACCAGAGACCCCAAAGCGGGAACTCTGGTGTTTTTTGCTTCCTGCCTGAATATACGGAAAATTTTGCAGGAAAGGCGAAAAAGCGGCAGAACTGCAACGGAAAAAGAAAAAAGCCCTTACTGGTTGCAGGTTTGCAACAGCAAGGGCAGAGAGGAAACCGTATATTGAACAAAACGGCAGAGCGTATTATAATGAGGAAAAAGCTCAAAAAGGAGGGCCGACCACATGGCACAGGAATATCTGCCCGCACCATCCAACATTCGTCTTGCGGACTTGATGAAAGAACGCAACATCAGCCAACCAGAACTTGCCAAGGAACTCGGCTGCTCCAAGAGCACCATCAACCGCTTTATCAGCGGTGCAAAGGGAACCCTGACCCATGAGCAGGTGCTGAAAATTGCAAGGCTGTTCAACGTATCCACGGATTTTCTGCTGGGAGAAACCAACATCCCCGACCGCAAGAACTATGATATTGCTGAACTGGGCTTGTCCGTAGAAGCCGCAAGGAATCTCTACACAGGGCGCGTCAATACAGAGGTAGTCAATCTGCTTCTGGAAAATGCTCGTTTCGCAGAGCTTACTTACCGCATAGCGCAGTATTTTGATGACACCTTTGCGTCTGGCATCGCGGCACAGAATGCCATGCTCACGACATTGAGCACCCTGCTACGCACAAAGGTCAAGACCCCGGAAGCAGCCAAAGCCGCAAAGGACATCAGCCTTCGGAGAAAGCCAGTGTATCAAGGCGACCTTGATGACATTGAGATGTATTTCATGGCAGCGGTCAAGGAAATCAAAAAGGGCATCGGGAGCCATTACGCCGAACAGGAAGCCATGAGCAAGAAAGTGGCAGAGAAGATGTTCACCGAATTGACCAAAGGGCAGGATGTGCAGCACCCAACGATCACGGCAGAGCAGTTGACAGATGCAATGTTGGACAGCGTTTCGGGTATGGAAGGAGCCACGCCGGAAGCACTGGAACAGCTGCGGAACGGTCTGCTGGGAATCTTGCAGTCTGCCGCAGAGCAGGAAAACGCCCATGAAGCAGACGAATGAACGGCTTTGTGCGCTGGCACAGAAAGGCGATGCTGCCGCACTGGACAGCCTGATCGACAACAACAAGTCCTTTATTGGCAAGGTGGCAAATGACCTTTTCCGCAGCATGAATCTGGCACAGTCCGGACTGAACCTTAACACTGACGATTTGAAACAGGCAGGGAATCTGGGCTTGTGGAAGGCCGTGCCGAAGTTCGATGCAGCGCGCGGCATGAAGTTCCTGACCTATGCGGCTCCTGCCATCCGCAACGCCATGATGGACATGGTGCGGGATGCCTTTGCCGCTTTTGAGCAGCGGATGGTGACGGAAGACAAGGACGGCGTCTGTTACCAACGTGTTTCGCTGGATGATGTTCTGCCGGGAGAGGAACAACTACGGCGCATCGAAGCCATAGCCGACCCCTACGCCATGCAGCCGCAGAGTATTATGGAAGAACAGGAATCGCGCCGGGAACTGTACGATGCTCTGAAACGGCTGAGCCAGCGGGAGCAGACCTATCTTCTGTACCGCTATGGCTTCACCGATGGCGAGGAGCATCCTCTGATCGGCACGGCGATATACTTTCACCTGACAAAAGGCCGCGCAAAAAAGACGGAGGAACAGGCCATGGATAACCTTTGGCTGGAACTGCCGTGGTGGTTTATCTGAATGAAAAGAAAAAATCGTGATTGTGCTACAAGCTTTATGGGAATTTGTGTGCAACTATACGATTTTGAGAAATTTTGTAGACGGATGAAACAAAATAGGATTAAATCTAAGTATCTAAGGAACGTTGATTTCACGGAGCCGCTGATTACCGACTGTAGGATTTGAGGAGGATGCCGTTTTATGAAAATTACACGAGATAAAATGTTTTTTTCAAAAGATCTTATTCATACAATGGCATATGTCGGAATGTTCGTGGCGGCAATTATATCGGTTGGAGCGTGTAAGTCTGGTATTTGGGTGGCTGCGATATTAGCATGGATTGTAGCAGGTATAATTATCGGATTGGCGATTATTTCTGACTATAAAAAGGCAGAACTTTTGAAAAATGGAACAAGAATCATCGGAAAGGTTACAGCAACAAAACGAGTACATATAAAATTTCATATGAGTACCTACCACCTTGCCGATGAAGATGTAATCTATCCATATGTGGTACATTATCAGTATAAAGTTAAAGGTGAAACCTATAATGGCAAGTCGCAGTGGTTTTGGTTCAATCCATGTATTCCGAAAGGGGCACCAATAAAAATTCTAGTAGACCCAAAGAATCCGGCCCGAAGTACAGTTCTCAAACCAGAAAGCTAAAGATAGCTTTCAATCGAGGTAAAACAAAAAATTTGTCCTTATAGCGTGTTTATTTAAAAGAAGATTGCGATTGTGCTACAAATTTTCAGAAAATTTATGTGCATCTATACGATTTTGGAAAATTTTGTAAACAAACGAAATAAATCAGGCTTAAATTTCGTTATATAAACAAAAAGCAAGGAGGGAGTTTTGATGACTTGTAAAAATTGCGGCTATGAAAACAGGCTGGGTGTTCGATATTGCCAGCGGTGTGGTCAGTATATTGAACCAAAACGGACGCTGGCACAAGAAGTTAAGTCGTGGGATTTTAGAAGCCTTGCTGGCGTTGGACGCAGAGATGTGAATATTGCGCCGTTGTTTACTGCATCATCCAATCAAACTCCGGCAAAGGCGCACCAAACGCCTTCGCCTGTTGAACCGATGCCAGATGGTAGGTGGTACTGCCCGGACTGTGGAACATTAAATGATTCTTCCGAACGATTTTGCAAAAACTGTGGAAAAGTCCGATAAAGGCGAAGAAAAACATGGAAGGAGGAAACAGTATGAAAAAGATGGCTACAATAGTTCTTGGCCTTATGCTAGTACTTACATTGGTTGGCTGTGGAAATAATACTCAAAGTTCAGATGCGCACAATGCGGAATACGAAGAAGGCTATGCCGCTGGCTACGAGGCAGGGTATAATGACGGGAAACAGCAAATAGCCGAAAGCAAAAAGCATTTTGCACAGTTTTCGGGTTCTTTTATGGCCACAGTTGAGCAACTCTTGCCCGATTACTATGCGCTTCCGGGAAAAACAATCGCCGTTGTTCACTTCTTTCAAGACAGGCCTTTTTTGCTTCATTTCCAGAAGGACTTGACAGGCGAACTTGTTGAAGGAACGTCTTATGTGTTTGAGTTTGAGACTTTTGAAGTTGAACTTCCAGACGATGAAGAAAATCCAGATATTTCAGATTATATGTATTCAATAAATGTTACCAGTTATAGAGTTGCAGAAGATGATGAACTTGGATTGGAAGGCAAGATGCCATCTGTCGAAATAGTATCGAAGTAAACAGTCAAGCTATTTTATAATGAAACACAAAGATGGCGGTACACATTGGAATAGGATTCAAAAGCCGTATGAAGAACACAGCATCAAAAAAGAAAACTTGTCTCGGATTTTTGCTGATCGTATTTTTAGCATATGTGGTGTGCTATCTTCTCTCTCAAACAGTGTTTCATGAAATCTACTTGTTTGAATGGACAGCAGCCCATTATTATTTGTGTGTATGGGTTGCATCCGTTACTTTCTGTTTTCTGGAAATGTATAAAGCGGCTCTTATCACAACGGCTGGAAACTGGGCAGGAATTTTGATTGGACAAGTGTTGGGCGATTTCATTATTAAAATAAATGCCACAAAAATCACGCCGGATATGTATATAGGAAAAGTATGGCAGCTCAAGACACACTATGGAGTTTTGATTTGGCTGCTCGTTTTCTTACTTTCGTTTATTATCGGAATGCTTGTTGAAAAGAAAAAACGTGGTTAGAGTGTGTAGCTAATAATCAACAGCCCCCTATTTGCAACGACTGCAAGTAGGGGGCTGTTTAGAATATTCTAATTAAAGGTCAATCTTCTAATCTGCCATGTTCGCAGCCGAGCGAGAGATAATGCTCCAACCCTCCACCCAGTACAAGCTGTGCGTACTCCAAGGGCTTATTGTAGAGCAGCCAGTCCAGTTCTGCTCGCTGTGCCGGGGTGTTGCCGTACTCGTCCTCAATGGCGATGCAGTCAAGGGAAAGGACAGTGCCATCCTCAAACCGGGCTTCCACCCGGTTGGTGTCCATATTGTAGCGGCAGGAAAGTAGTTTCATCATAGTAGTGTCCTCCTAGACTTGATTTTTGGTGTGCGGCCACTCAAACCAATGCCGTCAAGTCGATGGGGGATAGGTCGATTTTGTTTGTCAGAGAGTAAGTGCACGGTTTCTGCACGGATTTTGCACGGTTTCAAAACGTGCAAAGGGTACTTTTCGCTGCAAAATTCGACAAAGAGTGCAGAAATTACCAGGTGAAAAATCACGTTGCCTTGATTAAAAATAACGATAACTCGAAACTTCCATAAATTGAGACGAACCGGCGGCTTGCTCTCTTAATCAGTGGGCCCAGGGTTCGAGTCCCTGGAGGTGCACCAGATATTGAACGTCAAATCGTAAGATTTGGCGTTCTTTTTCTATGTAGGAAAGCGGCTGCACACTTTCTGCACACCGTTTGCACATTTGCCCGAATCAGGGGTTTTTCTGCGCAAGGTTTGTACAGCCGGCTTTCCTTTGCATGAAAAGAAAAGTAACTAGGCGAACAAGGCTCTCGTCAATTCTCTGCGTTCATCTGCATCCATCAGCCGGATGGCGTCAAGGATCTCCTTACCGGAGATTTTTGTTGCCGCCGGCTTTTCGTTTTGCCGGGGCTGAGGTGCTGCCGGAGTCAGGTCTTGGGAATAAAAATTTGCTTCGATCTTCTCGGTCAGCTCCAGCCGGGGCTTGTCCTGCGTGTGGGCGTAGGTGTCCATCAGGACAGCAGCCGTTGCGTGGCCTGTGTTGCCCTGAACAGACTTGAAGTCACCATCCGACTGCAAGAGCTGGTAGGTGGCACTGGAGTGCCGCAGGCCGTGGAACACGATCTGTTCAAACTCCGGGTGCTCGGCTCTCCACAGGCGGTACCACTTTGTCAGCAGCTCCGGCGCGATGGGCAGACCATCCGGGAGCCGGAACAGCTGCCCGCAGTTGCTGTACTTTTCTGGGGCGTTCTGCTCGTCCTGCTTGAGCTTTTCAAGCCATGCCAGAAGCTCCGCTTTCAGAGGTTTGGTCATATACAGGATGCGGTTGGACTTCTTGGTCTTTGGCTTTTTCAGGATGAGAGAGGACTTGCTGCCCTCACGCCTGTCCGGGAACGTGTAGTAGACCTGCTTGGGGTCGAGCTTTTCCAGAGCGTCCTTGTTGGCTCGCTGCATGGTCTTATTGACCGAGATGGTGCCACGCCCATCGGCGGCATCGAAATCCAGATCACTCGGCTGCAAGCCGAGAATTTCGCCCTCACGGAGCGAAAGGATCATGCTCATGTGCACCGCCAGATGCAGGGCGGGGTTCTCGATGGTTTGCAAGGCTGCCAGCATGGTTTTCTCGTCCCAGATGGTGCGTTCCTCGATGTTGACCTTGGGCGCATCACGGGGCAGGGGAATCTTGTGGATCAAGTCCCACTCCACCGCATAGGAAAATGCGGTCTTGAGCAGCGTGTGGACTTCGTGGATAGAGGTGCTGGACAGCAGCCGCTTTTTCTGTTTGTCGGTCAGGGCCTGCTTTACGCCATGGACGTACTGCCCGCAGGGGGTCTTGGCAAGGGTAGCATAGAACTTCTCAATGTCGTAGGTTCGCAGCTCCTGTACCTTCCGCTTCCCGATATACGGCACGATAAGGTTCTGCACCATCGCTACGGACTGGGTGTAGGTCTTGGGAGACCATTTGTGTTTGGTGGACTGGATCGGAATCCATTTGTACAGCATCTCCTCCACCGTCATGGTGTCTGGGACGAGGAACGTGCCGTCCAGCAGTTCTTTCTCGACCGTGATCTTTCGCTCCTGCGCCTCCTTCTTGGTCTTGAAACTTTCCCATCCCTCGCAGGGCTTGCCGGAATGGTCTTTGTACTTGTAACGGACGGAGTAGGAATCTCCGCGCTTCATAATAGATGCCATAGATTACCTCCCTCAGACCGCCGCAAACCAGTTGTCGAAGCTCTGCTTGTTTACCCGGACGCTCTTGCCAATGCGAATGACCTTGAAATCCTTCGTGGACTTGCAGAGGTTATAGGCGGCACGGGAGGAAATCGCCAGAATCTGGGCGATTTCCTCGACCTTGTAAACAAGGGCATCGTGCGTGGCTGCTTTGGCCTTGTCAGAAGATTCTTTGGCAGGGGATTTGGACGCTTCCATTGTAACCGGGTTCGAGCCCGTTTGCAAGAACTTATTCGTATAATCTTTAGATTTCACATCTTCGGTCATGTTAGGCCGATTCAAATTCATAGGCAGACCTCCACTTCCTTGTAACCGGGTGTCTGTGATCGGGCAGGAAATTGCCAGTCCTGCCCCAGACCGTACCCGATGGGGTGTCAAATCTCCGAATACTCTCCCTTTGTTCGAGGCTGTGCGGTGGGCTTGTGCATCTGTTCTGCCTGCAAACGGCTCAACAGTTGCAGAACGGAATCCCGTGCTTTCTCCTTGACCTGCTCCTTGCCCTTCTGCCGGACTTCCGGTTTCAGCAGCTTTTCCTGCAGATGTGCAGCGGTGGTCTGCATGGTCTTGAGAAACTTGTCCAACACGGTATCCAACCGATGGGCGGCATACTCCCTCGTGGCCTGCGGAGCCTTGAGCTCCGGGGACAGCACCCACTTCTTCGTGTCCTCGATCATCCGCATATCCTCTTTCCGGGTCTCGGTGCGCACCACGTCCGTCACGACCTCCACTGCCTTGTCGTAGGCTGCTGCCGAAACTTCGTTGATCAGCGTTTCCATGTCGTTGACCTTGAGGGTCAATTCGTCCAGCCTGTTCTGCTGGGCAGCAAGCTGCTCCTTCTGCTTGGCAAGGATGAAGTCCTGCTTTTCCAGATACTTGCGGTTGCCGTATTCCGCTTCTTCCTCCAATTCCAGCCCATGCCGCTTGGCAATCTCAAACAGCATCTTCCGGCAGGCGGCATCAAAGGTGATTTTGCGGTTGTTGCGGCGGCTGAGGGGCTTGTCCGGGTCAGGCAGCTCAAAACCCAACGCTTCCAGTGCCTTTTCCTGCTGGGGCGCGACCTCTCCATACTTGTTCTCGCAGTCGAACACATGACGCTCGTGGATGTGGGGTGTGCTTTCGTCCAGATGCAGCGCCCAGTCCAGTACATGAACATGGTCTCCGAACCTTGCCTTGAACTCCTTGATGAACTCCATCACGACCGCCAGCAGAACTTCGCCCGAAGCATGGTCGTCCTTTGTTCCCAGCTGATAGATGGTTTCTTCCGGGCAGGTCTTGCGGCTGGACAGCAGGTCGGGAATGCTGCGGTTTCGTTCCGTATGCCGAATCTTGGCGTTACGCTCATTTTGCCTTTCGATGAACTCCGAATAGTGGGTCTCATAGAATTGCCGTTCCACATCCGAGAATGTCCCGGCCAGATCATCCGGGTCTTGTGGGGCAATGGCAGAGCGGAATCCGTGGAAGCAGTCCCAGTAGATGTTGCCTTTGGCTCGTTCGGGGTCGATGTGCTCGCTGTTGGTGAGGTCGAAATTCCGGTCGTTGTGCTTGGGGTTATAGGTGCCGTGTTTTCCGGCTCGTCCATTGTGTCGTGTCAGCTTCAGATAAACATCCCTCCATCTCAACGTCTTGGTGGGGTGAGTGCGCAGCAGCTTTGCTGCTGAATCTGCCGCCTGCGGTGCGCCAGATAATACCCAGTAGGATATGACGCAAAGCATCATATCACTGGGGCAAAGAGCTGCGCTCTCTGCACTCTTGCACCGGGCAAGCTGGCGGTCAAGGATTTGCGAATTCCTGCCCACCAGCTCGTCCGGCTTTTTCAGTTGGTCATTTTGACCACCTGATTTGGCAAGCTGTCAAATTGACAGTATGCCAGAAACACCCCTATAAAGTGCGTTTTCGGTCAATCGCTGCGTACGTGCGTACGGAGAAAGAGCAACTGCCGCGTACGCACGTACGCAGCAAAACACCCAAATTCTCCTTTTATGGGGGTCATGCCCGCCAGCCGTTTGGCGTAAGGTCAGGCTGCACAAGGGCTTCGATGCCAATAAAGCCCCGGACACGCCGCCCGGACGAGTTGACGATGTTGTTGGTGTGTTCCAGATTGTACCTGCGCTGGTTGGCGATCAGTGCATCGCTGAACCCACGGGACTTGATAGCGTTCAGGCTGTTCTCCTCGCACCACATTTTGTAGACCTCGTACAGCTCTTTCGAGCTGGTGCAGGCATCCGCCTTCAGGCGGATGTAGCCCTCGGATTCGAGGAAATCAAACACATTGTTGTTATCCCGCTTCACCAGTTCCCGGTTGCGCTTGGCACGGTCGCTCTCGGTGAACTGGAACCCGTTCTTCACCAGCCGCTGCAAGCCCTCAAACGCCCACAACAGGATACCCTCGACCTCTGCTGCCATCTTTTCGGCAATGTCTGGGTCGTCCACACGGGACAGGGGCTTCTCTCTGGTGGTCAGGATAAGCTGGCGGCGGTAGAAACCATCCGAGCGGTCATACAGAGCCTGCAGATCGCCGTTGCTGAACGCCAGCAGGCGGGCGTACATCCAACCCTGATAGCTCTACTTGCCCTTGCGCTCCAAGTCCATCTGTCCCTGTGCGGTCACAATGGACTTGACGTAGTTGGTCTGGCGCAGGGCTTCCATCCGCATATCATCGTCCACGCAGAGCAGGGTGTGCTCCAGATCGGCACGGGCAAAGCGGTTCTCCGAAATTTTGCCGATGCTGCCATCCTTCATGTTGCAGCCGAACAGCCGGGACAGCACCACGCCGATCTGCGATTTTCCCTCGCCGCCGCTGCCTTTAATGACCATCATGCGCTGTCCCTTGTTGCTGGGAATCAGGCAGTAGCCGATGAACTCCTGCACTGTGGGAATGTCCTCCGGGTAGAGCAGGTCGGACAGAAACCGCAGCCAATGGGTGGGCTGTGGGGCTTTCGGGTCATATTTGACCGGAAGCCGATTGCGGACGATCTCCGGCTTGCCCTCCTGAAAAGTGCCATCCAGATACAGGGTGCCGTTTGCCAGCGCAATGCGGTCGGTGACGGGCGGGAAGTCCTCCACCTGTGCCGCCAGTTTCAGCACGTCCACGACATTGCTGACTCGTTTGGCGATATTTGCGCCGATATGGTCTCGCAGCATGTCGAAAATTTCACAGCGCAGGTTCATGGTGTCCGTGACCCTGCCTTCCGGGGTGAAAAATGCGCCATTCGAGTAAAGCAGCTGGTGGGTGCTCAGAAAATCATCACAAAACAGAGATTCGTTGAAGAAGCCTTTCTTGATCCATGCAGGGGTAAAGTTGTTTCCCATAGGCACACGTCCTTTCTCTGGTGCTGCGGCTTTTCCATGTGGTCAATTTGGCCACATGGATTTTCTCTGCCGCAACAGGTGGATAAACGTCCGTTTCACCTCATGTAGACAAAATGTCCACATGAGGCGAATTGCCGTTCTCCCTGCATGGATTTCCTGCCCCCTTCCGGCGGCGTTTTCCGGCTCTCCCTCTCAGGGTCATCGCCGGGTATCCCATGCAGACGGTCATGCGGTTTTCAAAGTGCGAGGCTGGAACGGCAACAAAAAAGTCGCCACAAAACAGACCGGTCATGCCTTCGCTTTTTCGGAAGGTCTTGCCAGTCGGTTATGTAGCGACTTGAAAAGTCAAAAAGGGGAGCTGCCCAGCCCCGCAGGTACTGAGCGAATAAGTAAAATATGTAAATATAAATTGTTGGGATAGATTACCACAAAATCCGGGTCATGTCAACAAAAATTTTCAAAAAACGTCACTTTTGGCAGAGTGTAAGAAAACACGCGGAAAACTTTGGCAAAAAGATAGAGGACTGGACGGTGCCAGCCCTCTTGACGAGCAAATAGAATGCGTTAAGATGGTTTTGCAAAATCTATTAAGGTAAAGCAGTGATAGTGAGACTTATTCATTTCCCAAAGAGGAAATGGTGCGCCTAATGTCAAAGAAAATTTATTCTGAGAAAGAAAGCTGGAAATGAATATAAATATTGTAAGAACTGTCCAAAAAGATTATAATGAAAGAAAATCATTTGTGTTTTCTTAAGGCGGAGGAATAAGCCATGAACCCCAAATTACTAATAGGAGTCGTCAGCGCTGTCATCATCGGAGCAGTCAGTGTGATAGGTGCAAGTCTTTCGAACAATGACTCAGCAAAATCTTCAACTTCAGAAACAGCCAAATCTGCAGGAACAGCCAAGTCTGCATCCGGGTCTGATCCTCAGAGTGCAGAAACTTCTGCCAAAGATCCACCTGCTGCGTCGAATGACAGCCCTGCCCCGGCCAAAGCGCCGGAGGCTGAACCGCAAAGTACTGCGATGGTACCTGTTGCTGCACAAAAACAGGCAGAGCCTGCACTGCAGGCAAAGGCACCCGATAAAAAGCCGGCATTCAAAAAACTGAATTTCAATGATGACCCGATGCAGGATTTCGTGCTGACGATCAACGACGAGGACGAAAATGGACAAAAGAATTAATGTTTATGTCCCGGTAAAAGTCGGAAAGGCCCTGTGTCACTCCACCATGCTGGATGAGATTGGCGCATTTACGCAATTTGTGATCTGGTCCATCGGAAACGGCTACCCAGAATCACAGATAAAAGCGACTGTGCAGTTGGACGAGCTGGTCGTGGATGAGGCATTGGAAGCGCTTGAACGCTGGAAATTTGCGGAGCCCGAATATGAAGACAAGTGGAAACTGACGTCTACGGGCCAGGAGTATTTTGAACTGATCCGCTGCATGGAAAAACTTGGAAGCGAAGATGATGGTTTTCCGTGCTGTGTGGAAATGTACGAAGGAAAACTCGAGCTGATCTCTCCGGACCAGATCGAAACGTTGCGCAGATCCGAGCTGCCGGACAATGCGCTCCAGCTGCCGAAAAAGGCAACGGAGGTGTTCCTCCGCAACGATAACTATGGGGACTCGCTGGAGCTTGTAAAGGCTGTGCTGCGGGAAAAGCGGCTGCTCGATGATCAATACATGGGGTCTCTTTACACAACGCTCAACCTGGAAAAAGAGCTTCGCTACCGTGTATACAAAACGCCCCCGTATGATCTGGCAGCCCCTGTGAAGGAGGAAAAAAACGCATGTGTCCAGTTTGCAGTCCCCATCGCCCAGTTCCAGTACAAAAAATATGCTGTGGCGCTGGACGAATATCGTACCGTGCTGGAGACTATGGAAAATCTGCAGGTATTTGAAGAACAGCGTTGTCTGGCAGGAGGAACAATTCTGTCAGAAAATGCGCAGAAGATTCTGGAAGCTTATAAGTCTGAAAAGGCCTGTGCTCCCATCAACATCTATGTCGATGAGCATATTGGCGAAATGATCTGGCGTACCATCCCGGAAAACATCGTTCTTCAGGACCGGGCAAAAGCGACACATCTTTTGTCAACGGTAAACGTTCATCCGCAATACCATGAAGGTGGCGACTGGCGATACGAAAAGAGCAAAACTGACAGAGCGCACGCCTGTCCGGTGAAATTCCAGTTTTCCGAATTGTGTCCCGCAGAGAGGGAATCTACCGATGAATAAAAAGAAGATGTTTAATCTCATTGCGGATCTGTGCAGCGATGCCATTCATCTCAGCCGGCAAAGTACGGAACAGAACGCAATCGAGGCCGCTTTCCGATGCTTTGATACAGCAGTCGATGCGTTGGAATATGCCGCAGCACGAAAAACAACGGCCGAGTTGGAAAAAAGCGCAGAAGTCTATGAACAGGCCCAGCAACAGTACGAAAAAGCGGAAGCTCAGAAAAAACAGAATGCTGCCCAGCGCGCCCGTTATGAACAGCAGGAAACATGGGAAACAAGGCTGGCGGAACTGAAAGAAAGCTGTGAAGAACAAAGGCATAAAATGGAACAAAGCATGGATGACCGTGCCATAGTCCGTACAATAGGACATCAAATGGCAGATAATCTGGATCAGACCACGAAAATCATACAGCAGCGAATTGAACAATTGTCTGCCACTGAAGAAATGGTCAACAGGAATCAGACTGAGATCCTGAAACTGCAGCAGGTGCAGCAGGATATTCTGCGGCATTTCATGCAACTGATAGCTTATGAAACAGGAGGTAAATGATCATGGGCGGATTCGATTTGAAAACAGCAGTGCAGGCAGTACCTAAGATGGTAGATGATTTGACCGAGCTTGCAAAAAATGGTCAGGACAACAAGACAAAACGATATGAGTCCGACAACAAACGGGCAGTCGAACTCAAAAAGGAGGGCACGCAGAAGATCCTGGCGGCGGGCCAGGTCGTGAACAACATCGGGTCTGCCGCAAACCATCTGGGCAGTGCCTATAAAAACATCCGCTCGGCGGAAGGTGATCTGGAAAAAGCAAGAGCTGAGGCGACAAAAGCACAGGCTGAAATCAAAAAAGCCGATGCTGTGCTGGAACGGGCCAAAAACGAAAAAAGCAAAAACGATCAGGAACATGTAAAAAACATGCACGATATTGATACGAAGCATCAGGAAGCTATGCGCCAGAAAGAAATCGATTTTACCCAGGCCTGCCAGGACAATGCCAACATAAAGGCCGTTGTGGACGATCATCTCAAAACAAGCGAGATCTATCACCAGAAACTGAAAGACGGGAGCCTTTCTGCCGCTGAAGCTGATCTGATGAACCAGTCTGATGCCCGAGGTGTCGAAATCGTCAAGGCTATTTTGGAGAAGCGCAAATGATGACAGAAGCGGCCGTCGGCTCCCTTGTTGTTGCGGGCATCTATCTTACAGCGCGTGTAGCTTCCTTTATCTTTGGAGAATTAACGGAGGAAGAGCGCCGGAAACAGGACGAGATCCGACAGAAAAATCAACAATTCCAGGCAGATAAAAGTTCCGCACAAGCTAATCTGCAGGCAATTCAGGATGCAACACGCAGAGAAGGACAGAGATACCAGATACGCTATAATGCGCAGCTGCGGGAATGGCAGATCTATCTGCGCCGGGCGGTCGCATCGCGGATCGAAGAGCAGGACCTGCTGAAGCAGGAACTGGGGGATACCATCAAAAAAGTCCGGACGGCGCTGAACACATCAACCGTCACACTGATGCGCAGGAACAGTCTGGAACGTCTGCTGAACCAGCTGCAGGAGGCAAAAGCGCGGTGTGACGGATATGGGATCTATCTGAAAAAATATCAGAAGATCATGAACCGCCCCCTGGGGACGCAGGACGATGAGGCTCTTGAAGATCTGGCTCCGTTCGAAATGTGCATCCCCCAAAATTTTCCCTATCAGGGAAAGATGATCTGGCTCTCACTGGACCAGTTTGACAAAAACAACAGATGGACAGATACCAGCATTCCGAGCATTTCCGTTACATATCAGTGCGACCCAAGTGAATTCGGATGGGAAAAGACAGATGGTCAGCGCGCACCTTTCATGGTGGACGGATTCAACGTTGAGCAGCATGTCTACTCTGTTTCTCTTGTCAAAGGCCGTTTCATGGCAGAAGCATTGCGTGACACCCGGATGGGGGTCACGGCACTTGTAAAAGAAAACGTTATGAAGGGCAGCATTTTGTGCTATGAGAAAAAGCTGGAGCTGTTCCTTCCAAGCAGCCTGTGTACAAAGCCAAACTCTCCCCCTGTCCGGGCAGAGTTGCAGGTCTATCCGGTGCGATGGGAATACGGCCTTTCCTCATGGAACAAAAATTTCTGCCCTGTGACAGTGAGCGAGTATGTTGCGGATGCGACTGCCAGCCTGCAGTTCAAAAATTTTCCACTTGTCTTTACCGCAGACCAGTGGGCAGAGCTACGGAAGTATCTTGAGGACAATCATCTGACGATCGACATGGAAGATGGATGGAAGGTCGGACCGATGGAGGAAACCCAGATTCATCTGGCCGAAGGCACCCGCTTTAAGTTTCAGTTCGGCGATGCGCTGGTTCTGTGCGCCAGACTCGGGTATTTTGAGCCGCCAGACACTTCTGACCGCAAGTCTCCAATGCTGATCCCCTTCTTTGAGCGGATTATGGACCAAGACCAGAGTTTTTCCAGTGATGAACTCTTTGTGGACATCGATGTTGACATGACTCCGGTTTTTCAGGAAAGGCTGGGCCACCTTGCGGAGTATGTCAAGGAAGAAAAAACTACACTTTCTAAGGAAGAAAAACTTAAACTTTTTTTAGAAGAACTTACACTTTTTTTATATGATATCGTTTCGGAACTGCAGGTACAGCGCAAAAACAAGCTCTCTATGGCAGGCGAACGGTATTTTCAGCAGTGGGCAGATGTGACACAGAAGCTGATCGACTATCACCGCAAAGGCCACCCGAAAAACCAGGAAGCGTTTGAGGTGGACATAGAGACCGATCCGGGTAAAAAAGTGTCCAAAAGATTTTACACAAACATCCGGGTCCATGACCAGGAAAAGCTGAAGACCGAGTTGGAAGCATACGATCAGGAGCGGAATCAGGGACTTCCCGCTAGCAGAAGAAAAAAGGATGATCTGAAATTCTTTGCCGAAGATGACAGAGGTCAGCCCTGCAGCGCAGAGATCAAACCAGATTGTACAGAGATATCCCTTTACAATGGCGATTTTGAGAAGATCCTGAAGAGCGGCAGACTTCAGTTCTATGCAGAGGAAAAAAACATCCCGGAGCTAAAGCAGAAACAGGCACTGATCCATCTGCGCAGTGGACGCATCGCCAATGCTCAGCTGCAGATGGCCATGATGGACGGTGCCAACATCGTTCCGGAAGACAGCGGCGATCGCGTGAAAACACTGGTCAACGCATCCATCGGGCAGAACGAAGCCCAGTACAAAGCGCTGTGCGGTGCACTGGAAGAGAAGAATATCTTTCTGATCCAGGGCCCTCCGGGCACAGGCAAAACAACTGTTATCCGGGAGCTTATCCAGCAGTATCGCTCCCTGCATCCCAAAGCCCGTGTTCTTGTGGTGTCACAGGCAAATGTAGCGGTGGACAATGCGCTCTCCGGATTGGTAAAAACAGAATCCTCGCATATGATCCGCTGCGGCAGCAACGAAAAAATAAGTGACGAGATGAAAAACATCTCTCTGGAAACGCGTTACGACGAATATATGGCCTCCATTCAGGAGCAGCTGCAGGATACGCGCATCCAGCAGAAATGGGCAGACTTTGTAAACCCGCAGAACGGGACCGTTTCAAACATCAGCGAGCTAATTATCCGGAATCGTCCTCTGGTGGGTGCCACTTGTGTGGGGCTGGCAAAGAAACGAGTCGGATTGGAACAGTTGAAATTTGATCTGGTCATTGTAGACGAGGCTGGCAAAGCCCTACCGGGCGAGATTCTAATTCCTGTTCTTCGCGCCAAGAAGCTGGTGCTGATCGGCGATCACAAACAGCTTCCGCCTGTTATTGATCCTGCGTTGTTTGATCCGGACAAGATTGAACTGGAAAATCGCCAGCTGCTGAAACATGAACTGTTCGACATCAGCTTCTTTCAGCGGCTGTATGAGCGCACTCCGGAAACCAACCGCGCTATGCTGGAAACCCAGTACCGTATGCCCGCTGTTATCGGCACACTGGTCAGCAGGCTGTTCTATGACAGAAAGCTGAAAAACGGTGCAGGGACCGAATCCCGTCCAGCTCTTTTCGGAACAGGCAATCTGGTCATGTACAACTGTTCCCACGATGCAAAGTACCACGAAGGGAAAGATGAACGCGGAGGCAGTAGCGGCATCGTCAACAAAAGAGAAATCGAGCTTGTAACGGAGATTCTGAAGCGGATAAGCCAAGAACTGCCCGGACATCAGGTGGCCGTCATCACGCCGTACCGCCGACAAAACCAACTTTTGCATGATGCGTGGGAGAAGCATCAGAAGGAATGGGAAACACTGGATCTTGCCATCAACACCATCGATGCTTTCCAGGGAGACGAGGCGGAGATCGTGATCTATTGCTCTACACGGGCAGACCGTCCTACCTTGTATTTTTCGGATTATCGAAGGATCAATGTTGCACTTTCCCGTGCAAAAAACAAGCTCATCCTTATCGGAAACCTGAAATATTTCAAGGAATATTCCAAAGCAAAGGGGGCACTGCGCAAAAGCCCACTCCCTGCTATTGCGGACTATATAACGAATTATGGACGGATTGTTCATTCTGTCAGCGATCTTTAATATCAGGTTCTGAAAGTTCGCACATAGAGTGCCTTGATGAACAATACCCACCAGCTTATGGAGAAAACCATAGGTCGGTGAGCATCGGGTTCTTTATGGGATGAGCTTAATCTTCCAGCCTGCCATGATCGCAACCAAGCGAGAGATAGTACTCAATCTCCCCTTTCAGCACCATTTGTGCATACTCTAAGGGCTTGTTATAGAGCAGCCAGTCAAGTTCTGCCCGCTGTGCCGGGGTGTTGCCGTATTCGTCCTCGATGGCAATGCAGTCGATGGCAAGAGTAGTTTCATCTTCGAACCAGGCTTCCACCCGGTTGGTGTCCATGTTGTAGCGGCAGGAAAGCAGTTTGTTCATAAGGAAACCTCTTTCTATATAAGGTAGTGTCTATTCGATTGTCCAAATCCCTGCCATGAATCGTAGTTGTTGATGTACATTTGATGCTTGGTCTAAACAGATAATATCGTAGCTGCCGTATCGGGCTCGAACCCGGCCATTTTCCCGGCTTTGCATAAAAATCCGATGCCTGCTTTAAGGGGCTGATTTTGGCTCTGCACATTTTTGCACACTTTTTGCACACCGGAACGGCTGGATAACGGATGCGAGAGGGGACAACAGGTGCAAAGAATGCAGCAGATGCAAAATGCTAATTTACGATAAAACGATAAAAACGACGAATTTGCGTAATTCTGAAAATTGACGATTGTTGCACGTTGGTTTCTCTTAATCAGTGGGCCCAGGGTTCGAGTCCCTGGAGGTGCACCAGATTTTGAACGTCAAATCGTAAGATTTGGCGTTCTTTTTTGTTATGTAACCCCGAAAAATCGGGGTCTGCACGGTCGATGCACGGTTTTTGCACGGTCGGCTTTTTCGTGGGAATCCTCTGCATAAGCTGGAATTGCTTTGAAATGCGTGGTAAATTTTGCATCAGGTCAGCAGAGCCAGACGGAGCTGCGCCTTTACTTCGGGGTCTGCGTTCTTCAGAAGTTCCAGCAGAGCGGTCATGGAGATGGTCGGTTCGCCTGCGGCGGGTACAGCCTGCGGGCTGAGGCTTTCCTGTTTAGCATAGAACCCTTCTTCAAACTTCTTGCCCAGTTCCACACGGGAGGCCTGCTGGATATGAGCGTAGGTGTTCACCAGCATATCTGCCGTAGCGTGTCCTGTGGTTCCTTGAACGGCCTTCACATCGCCGCCGGAGATCATCAACTGATAGGTTGCGCTGGAATGCCGCAGACCATGGAAAACAATACGGGGGAACTCCGGGTGTGCGTCCTGCCATTTCAGGAACTTCTTGCGGATGAGCACCGGCTCCACCGCCAGACCGTTGGGCAGACGGAACAGCATACCGCTGTCATGGTAGCGTGTCGGATCTTTCATCTCGTCTGCCGCTAACTGATTCAGCCACTTCTTTAGCTCTTCTTTTAGAGCAGAGGTCATGAAGATGGTGCGGCAGGAGGATGCGGTTTTGGTACTTTTCAGGATGAGGGAAGTGGTGCTGCGTTCCAACTTATCCGGGAATACCTTGATGATGCAGCCATCGTCTACCTGATTCAGGGCTTCTTTTCGCACCCGCTGCATGGACTTGTTGATACGGAATGTTCCGATGCCATCTGCGGCATCAAAATCGAGATCTTCCGGGGTCAGACCTACGA
>ERZ1034691.966-NODE-966-length-20012-cov-16.054668_pt1 | contig 20012 bp, 9 predicted proteins | sample MGYA00520638_ERZ1034691 | MGnify/ENA primary metagenome ERZ1034691 (study PRJEB33766, sample SAMN09781763) | gut metagenome | biome: gut microbiome | host: Homo sapiens | place: Madagascar | study: EMG produced TPA metagenomics assembly of the PRJNA485056 data set...
GTTGATCCGTGCGGTGAAAAAGGGCAGCATGCGCCCGAAGCACAGTACGGATATCAGTACGGTGGAGGAACTGCTTCATGTGGCACCGACACTGGACAAACTGCTGAATAATGAATGAGTGAAGAAGCAAGAATGAAGAAAACGATTATTAAAATTGCCGTATGCGTTGTGGTGTTTATAGCATCAGCGTTTATCATCGGCGGCATTATGAATCAGGGACATAATAACATGACCATGGAAATGGCTCCGGCAACACTTCCCGTGATCACCATGGAGAGCGGAGGTGTGGCATGTAACGAGCTGCATGGCAACACGCTGGAAATGGATGTAGCATACCAGAAGGATACCGTGACTATGCTGGGCGCGGGCAGACAGGCGAATTTTACCGTGGATACCTATGGCAGAGAAGTCACGGGAATTTCCATGGAAGTCCGCAGTATTGACGGTTCCCGCCTTATAGAGAACGGAGAAGTCACCGGATGGAAGACGGAAGGCAAAAGCGTCTCTGTCACACTCGCATTGAAGGATCTGATCAATACCAATACACAGTACAGCCTGACTCTGATCCTGGAACTGGAAGGGGAACAGAAGGTCTACTATTATACGACGATTTTGTGGAACGATGATCTGCATATCGCAGAGATCCTGGAGTTCGCCACGGATTTTCATGGGAAGCTCTATGATAAGGAAGCAGCGAAGGAACTGACCAAGTATTTAGAACCGAATTCCAAGCTGACGGATAACGGCACTTTTCATAAGGTGAATATTCACAGCAGCTTCCAGCAGATTACCTGGGGAAGCCTGGAGCCGACGCAGGAAAATGCGGCTTCCATCCGCCTGGTACAGGTGAACGGCAATGTAGCGTCGCTTTTGATGGATTTTGTCGTGTCCACCGGTGAGGGGAAAAATAAGATATATTATAGCGTGGAAGAATACTATCGCGTCAGATATACCTCGGAGAGAATGTATCTGCTGGATTATGAGCGGACCATGACACAGATCCCGGATACCGGGCGGATGTATGCCAATGATAAGATCCTTCTGGGGATCACGGACGAAAATGTGGACATGATGGAGAGCACCGACGGCAATACCGTGGTATTTTCCGATAGGGGACAGCTGCTTTGCTATAACGCGGTGACCAATGGTCTGACGGTGATCTTCTCTTTTTATGACAAGGACAATGCGGACTGCCGTACTCTGTATGACCATCATGATATCAAGATTTTGGATGTGGATGAGGGCGGCAATGTGAAATTCGTTGTATACGGTTATATGAACCGGGGAAGACACGAAGGGGAGACCGGTATTCAGATCTTAAGCTATGACAATTCCCTCAATACCATAGAGGAAGAAGTTTATATTCCCTATTCCAAGAGTTATGCGGTGCTGAAAGACGAGATGAATCAGCTGCTGTACCAAAACAGACAGCAGCATCTGTACTTTTTCCTGGAAAACGGAGTCTATGATGTGGACCTGGAGAACCGAAGTGCAGCGCAGTTGGTAAGCATCCGGCAGGATGACAGTCTCCAGGTATCGGAGAACCATGAGATCATCGTATGGCAGGAAGGGGACGATATAAATCACAGCAGCCAGCTAAATGTGCGGAACCTGAATACCGGAGAGCAGACGGTGATCCGTGCGGAGGATGGCGAGGCAATCCGCCCCTTGGGATTCATGGGAGAGGACATCATCTACGGTGTGGCAAGAGAGAGCGATATCCGCACAGAGAATTCCGGACAGATATTCTATCCCATGTATAAGGTATGTATCAGTAATTCTTCCGGTGCCAGCCTGAAGGAATACGGGCAGGAAGGAATCTATGTCGTGGGATGTACGATCGAGGGCAACCAGATCACACTATCCCGCCTGCAGCGGACGGAGAACGGCAGCTATCAGGAGATCCTGGATGACCAGATCATGAACAATGTGGAAGAAGAAGCCGGACAGAATAAGGTGGTCACAGCAAATATCGATATTTATGAGCGCTATGTGCAGATTCAGACGAAAACTTCCATTGATACGAAGACCATCAAGGTGCTGAACCCCAAGGAGGTTGTATTTGAGGGCGGCAGAGAGCTGGAACTGGATGCGGTCAGCGAAGTGCCCCGGTATTATGTCTACAATGCATATGGCGTATGCGGTATCTACAGTGCTCCGGGCACGGCAGTGAAGGAAGCCTATGACACGTCCGGTATTGTGACCAATGACCGCGGAGTTACGGTATGGCTCAAGGGAAACCGTGTCAGCAGGAATCAGATCATGGCGATCAAGGAAGAGAGCGTCACGGAGCAGAAGAACAGCCTGGCCGTATGCCTGGATAACATTCTCAGACATGCCGGAATTACCCGTAACACCGAGTACGATCTGGCGCAGGGAAAGACTGCCACTACGATCCTGTCGGAAAATATGACGGGAGTACAGGTGCTGGATTTAAGCGGCTGTACGCTGGATGCGGTGCTGTATTATGTGAATCAGGATATCCCGGTACTGGCGATCCTGGATGACGGGGAAGCAGTTCTGGTGACAGGATTTAATGAATTCAATGTGGTCATTATGGAACCTGCCACCGGAAAGCTGTATAAGAAGGGAATGAATGATGCCACAGCGTGGTTCGCTGAGAATGGCAATCATTTCATCACATACATGAGAACAGAGAATTAAATTGCTTATTTCTGTACATCAAAAATGTATTTGCGATATTTCTGCAACACAGTGCGAAGCAGCATGCCCAGGATGCCGCAGGAGATCACTTCACCGATGCCGACGGTCAGCATGAAATAAGGAATACCACCCTCTAAATGATATACATAAGCCAGCACGAAAGGAACGATGATGGTGTTGGCGATGATGGGAGGCAGAGGAGCCAGCCATTTGTTCTTATCACGCAGCAGATAAGTGCCCAATGCACCGATCAGGGTTGCCAGGCTGCCGAAGATAATGTCAAGCAGCATGCAGCCGGTCATGGTATTGCTGATGATACATCCCAGGAAAAGTCCCGGTATGGCAGCAGGGGTAAATACGGGAAGAATCGTCAGGGCTTCCGAGAAGCGGACCTGAATGGCATAATTTGCCAGTCCCAGAGCGTTGGCTAACATGGTCAGCACAACATAGAGAGCAGCGATCACCGCTCCGTGTACGAGGTACAGTACTTTTTTGTTCATTTGTTTTCTCCTTTAGTTTTTATTTACGAGTGGAAGGTCACGAACACTCGATTCATTTAACGCCGGGAATCGGCGAGCCCTTTAAGACCTTGTTTTTATGGGCTGTACAACTGTTTCAGTATAACAATAATCTGGGAAAAGTCAAGACCTGGTACAAGTTGAACTCGATTTTATGTAAATGGTGAATTTTATTGACGAAATTAAAAGAGAGTGTTAAGATAATAAAAGAAAAAAGTGTTACCGTACAGCAACGGTTCACCTAAGTTAATAGTTACTTATCAAAAAAGCAACTCAATCCTGGCGAGGGCGGTTGCTTTTTTGATGTTTATGTTTCCGTGCAGTCTGTACGATACTGATAAGCGTTACGATGATACTGATGATCGTAACAACAATACCGACAATGCCTACCACTGTTCCCAGCATCTTATGTACCTTTCAATAGATTTCCCATCTGTATCACCTCCAATAATACTGGAAGCTCTCAAAATGTCATCATTTTGGCGAAAGGTGAACCGCTTACCGTTTTGGTAACACTCCATTTTTATTATAAGCGATAGATTAACAAAAGCATACTTTATTTTTCTGAAATATACACCAAAATTGACAGGGTCAAAATTGGTTGTTTTCCTGAAAATGAAATTTGTGAAAAATAACCAAAGCGTGAAAATTGTTTACAAAACGGGAATCTCGGATGACTATTGAACACAGCATTTTTGTAAAAGTCAAGATGATGTCATCTTGTGACGATAGACGTCATCTCGTGCCGGAGGTATTGCGGGGAGGGGATGGTGTCATATATATTCATACTATAGACTCGGGGACACTGAAATGAGTACATGGCAGGAGAAAGTATGAGAGCACTGATTTACACAAACAACGAGCAGGAGTATCAGCTTTTGCGGAAGATTACGGAGGAAGAGATCAATGGTATCATTGTCAGCCAGGTCCACATGGACGGACATTTCCATGTGGAGGAGGACAGTGATATCGCTGTTATTGCGCTGAACGGCGCCATGGGCATGGAGATCATGCAGACCTACCAGAGCAGACATCCCACCTGCAGGATCATCTGGATCACGGATGACCAGTATTTCGGGAGAACCGCCATTCGGAACCATATCTTTGATTTCATCGTGCGTCCCTATCCGGACAACCGTTACAGGGAGGCCGTCAGGAGAGCGGAGAGAAACACGGCGTGACGGACGTAAGACGGCGCAGGGCATGTGGAAGTAACAATTTTCGAAAAATGAGGAAGAGGATTATGAAAAATCAGACGGTGAAACAGCACCTTGTGAAACAGCAGAAAATGGAAAAACAAAATGGAAACGACAGAAAGCGGAGCGTGGACGGTCTGCGCAGAGTGGGCAGATGGGCAGCGACATTTCTGCTTGCGGGCTTTCTTGCGGGAGCCTCCTTCGGGACACCGGGCATGGACAGAGTAAATGCGGCGCAGACCATACAGACGCAGGCTGCGGTGCTGGAGCTGGACAAGCTGCCGCTCACAACGGATAATGCTCAGCGTCTTGACTTTACGATCAATGCGGGCAATGTATCCAAGTACAACAATGCGGTTCTGACAGGCAGCTTCTCGGACGAGGACGGAAATATCGCGCGAAAGAGGATCGTGATAGACGGTACAACCGTCAACCTGACAATACGGGATGTGAACATCGATCGCAACGCATGGTACGCCACGACGGCGGCTATCGAGTTAATTAACGGCGCAAAGCTGAACCTTACGCTGGAGGGAAATAATATGCTTAAGGGCAGCATCGGAGGTGCGGGGATCGGCGTCGGGGAGGACTGCACCCTGACTATCACCGCACAGAGCACCGGAACCCTGACAGCGGTAGGCGGCAGCTATTACGGAGGTGCAGCGGGCATCGGCGCCAACGGAACGGGAGCTTATCAGGGTAAGCCAAGAGAGGTGATCCAGAAGTTCGGAACCATCATCATAGAGGGCGGCACGGTCAAGGCAGAAGGTGGAACCTATTCCTACAAGGGAGTTCTGGAATCCTCGGGAGCCGGGATAGGCGGCTCCGGCTTTGGCTCTGAGGGAACCATTATCATCCGGGGAGGCGTTGTCAATGCCGTCGGAGGAACCGGTGCAGCCGGCATCGGCGGCGGATGCACCGGTCATGTAGATAAGATTGAGATTACCGGCGGCAAGGTGACTGCCTCCGCCGTAGGAGATAAAACCGATTCCAAAATTCAGGGAGCGGCGATTGGCAGCGGCTACAATGGAAACTTTCAGGAGGCGATGCCCTGTGGGGAAATTTCAATTACGGGCGGGGAAATCACCGCAGACGGAAATATTGGCTATGGAACAGGAGACAACAAATATGATGGCGGCAGCATTCGCATTGGCGGGGAGGCAAAGCTGGATGTCACGGGAACGATAAGCCTCAAAGACCCTGTGGGAGTGGCATACACGCTGCAACTTACGGTATATGATCTAAAACTGGTGGGAAGACAGAACATTCCCGGAACCGCAGAGCTGAAAAATCAGAAAAAAACCACGACCTGTACTGTAGCCGGGGCTTCCGCCGCAATCGAGTTAGAATATTTTGCTGAGAGTGCCCTGACCGGAAAGCAGGATGTAAAGGTAACTCTGGGAGCAGATGTATATCAGACACAGGTGGATTTTCAAGAGGGCAGGACCGATTATACCGTGCAGATCGGACAGCCGCTGTGCGACACACGGCTGCGGTTAGACATTGACTGGAATTGGAAGACGAAAACGCGTAAGGTCACCGCTCTCAGCGTCAGGCAGGCGGGCAAGGAGCTTGGCAGTCAGGAATATTATGCCGGAGAGACGACGGAATGCCCCGAATCGAGGGACTATCTTTATGTCCAAATGTATCTTCCGGAAGGAGAGCAGTATGATATCACTGCGACCATTGAAGATGTAAACGGCGGAGAACCTGTGACCGTGAGCGGGCAGACGGTAAAAAGTGATGTCGAAAATATGCTCTATGTTCTGCCTCTCAATGTGGAACTGACCGATGTGGACAATACGGATAATCTGGCGGAGGTCACAGTCTCAGGTAAAAAGGATATAAAGGTATATTATCTGGTAAGCAGAAGTGAACTCACGGACGCAGCGGTTCAGGAAAAGGCGAAGGCAGGGGAGACCGAAAGCCGTACATTGACTGGTGGAACACAGACGTTTTCCGTGGCAGCGTCGGATGTAGAGACGAAGGTGACCTGCTACGTCATTGCCGAAGGCAGTAATGGTTATTCGGCGGTTTACAGACATAGCTTCCATTCGGGGAAGCTGGTTGCGGTAAAAGCCATGCTGTATAGACACGGCGAGACGAAAGGAATTGCCTATGCCACATTGGATGCCGCAGTCGCGGCGGCACAGAAACCGGAGAATGCAGGCTGCACGGTTCGCATTCAGGAGGATATGACCCACAGCGGCACCCTGACCGTGAACGGTGGTAGCTTCACGCTGGACGTTAACGGCAAGCAGTTGACGGCGGAGGACCGCACAACGCTCCTGCAGCTAAACGGCGGAAGCCTCACCCTGAAGGACAGTATGGGAACCGGTAGCATGGTGGGCTGCAAAAGGGTTAAGAACACCGTTGCGAATATGATCGTTGCCAACGGCGGCACGTTGACCATACTGAACGGTAACTACTGGGTAAACGGAAACGGAGCCGAAAATGATACGGGTGCTGTTATTTACACAGCTGAGGGGGCGAAGCCGGTTGTAAAAATCAAGGATGGCAGCTTTGGAAAGAAGAACCAATGTTCAAAACGTGGTTTTTATATGCAGAGCGGTACACTGGAGGTGGAAGGCGGCACATTTGTTGATGCTTGGAATTATGCAATCAAGGATACCGAGGCAACGATCGGCGGGGGCGAGTTCCAAAGCAATCTTATTCTGAGTCAGGACAATGCGAAGCTGAGGGGAGGCAGCTTCGCCACGCTCATGGTGGCGGATGAAGCGGGTAATATTGCATCAGACGGAGACTGTAGCCAGCTGCTGGATGGAACATATGGAGAGAAGTATCAGTATAAGAAGAACGGTAACTTGGTAGAGGCGAAAGATGCAAAAGGTAATAGTTTGTTTAATGTCGAGGTCATCTGCGTGCTGCAGGAGCTGGATAGAAGCGCCAAAATCACGATTGTTAACGGAGGCACAAGGCAGCCCATGGTCGGGGATACCCTGCAGTGTACATTTGAGCCGTATCCAGTCGGAAAGGAATGGGATGTGATAGATACACATACCTACAACTGGTATCGTGTGGACGGCGAGGAGGCGACGCTTGTGCACACAGGTTCAGGAAGATGGAACTGCACCTACGACGTGACGGCGGACGACATCGGAAAGAAGCTCTATTGTGAGGTGGTGTTCGAAAAGTACCAGAACGTACGCACAGAACCGACGAAAACAGTGACAAAGTACAGACTGAACGCCATCAATACCCTGTTCAAAAACACAGTCACCAAGTATTATGCAGGAGAGCCGGTCACACTGACGGCAGAAGACTTTGCTGACGCAGGTGTGGGAGGCAACAATAATCTGAATCTGCAGCTGGACACCGACTTTATTGTTCAAAGGTATGAGAACAATACAGAAGTCGGCAGGGCGACGGTGTGGGTTGAGGGAATCGGCGAGTATATAAATTCTACGAGGGGTACCTTCTACATCCAGTATAAGACCATGGATGTCACTCCTACCGTAAAAGGGCTGGGAGCGGACGGCTGGACGGATTGTGTCGAGCTGGTAGCACCTGTGGGTTATACCATCAGCTTTTCCCAGAAGGAGGGCTATGCGGGCAGTATCTTCTATGACACGGAGAGTGACGCGGACGGTGTACAGCTGACTTACTATCTGAAGGAGAACGCAACGGGTTATATATCCGATGCAATGCAGTTGAATGACACGGTTAAGGTGGATACCACAGCGCCCGGCTTTACGGGAGAAGCCGACGGTATCTCCTTTGGACTGAATAACTGGAAGGAGTCGGAGAAGGAGCTGACCTTTGACATCAGGACACACTCCGCCCCGATGGCGGTTCATGCCACGGACGCCCTTTCCGGCATACAGACCTACTATTATTACGCAGACCGGGTACAGGATACCGCAAATTACAAAGTGCTGACCGATTATCAGCTGCTGGGGAGAAGCTTCACGGAGGCAGCGGACGGCAAGTTCACATTGGATGAGGACGGCAGCTATGTCGTATATGCCTATGCGGTGGATAAGGCGGGCAACCAGAGCGCTGTAATCTGCTCGGACGGCATCGTCATTGACAATACCGCACCGAAACTGACAGCGGATGTGCCTGCGGAGAGCATCGAGGCAAATGATGCAGACGTTGAATTTACGTTGGATGAGGCGGGAACGGTTTACTATTACTATTGCGACAGCAATTCTTCCCTTGGCTTGAATGCGACACCGTCCTTTGATGAATTGGTGGCATTGCTCGGATGTACTGCGGTCCCCGTTTCCGGAGAGCAGGCAGGGCAGTTGCAGAACATCCATTTGTCCGATCTGGACTATAATACGGAATATACGGTCTATCTGGTGGCAGAGGATATATTGGAAAATGTCGGGAAGGTGCAGCGGCTGCGTTTCAAGACGGAGAAGCTGGCTCCTGTTTTAAAGGAGGTGCCGACGCTGACCGGAGAGTACGGCACGAAGGCGAAAGACCTGCAGCCCACCGGCGGAAAAGTCTGCCGGTGGGACGGAGAGACGGTATTAGAGGGAACATGGTCTCTTGCAGCCGACAACATAGGGCTTGAGCTTGTGCCGATGGTAGGAGAGGAAAAAAACTATGGTGTAATCTTTACGGCGACAAGTGCGGGCGGTCTGAATGACACCTATGAGGATTTGGAATGTGATGCCAAGGCGGTAATTACGCCGAGGGACATCGCCTCCTTTACGGTGGAGGACATTGCAGACTGCGAATACAATGACACCGAACAGAAGCCGGAGCCGGTGGTAAAGTGGACGGATAGCTACAATACGGAGCGGACGCTGACAAACGGCATGGACTATCAGGTTTCCTACCGGGATAATATACATGCGGGAACGGCGACGATCATCATCACCGGTCAGGGCAATTATCAGGGAACGCTTGAAAAAGAATTCCGGATTACGCAGGCAAAGAATGAATTTACCTCGACACTGACCTGTGACAGTTATACCTACGACAAGGAAGCGGTACCCGCACCGAACGTGACGGCAAAGTACGGGACAGTAATTTATGAGTATGCGAAGGTACCGGACAACGGTAATCCGCCGGAAGACGGAGCTTACACGACTGAGCTTCCGGTAAAGGCGGGAGAATGGTGCGTCAGGGCTTATGTGCCGGAGACAGAGGATTATGCGGGGATGTGTAGCGGAGGCGTGCCATTTACAATCCGTAAGGCGAAATATCGGAACGGCATGCAGTACGGGGAATATGTGTCCTACAGAGACTGGACGGGAGAAACGGTGACGGTTCCGGGAGATAAGTTTTTCCCGAATCCGCCCGAGGATTGCGGTAAGATTACCTACAGTGTGAAAGTGAGTGACAATTCTAATATTTTAGAAGGATCGGCTGCGGTAGATGAAAACGGAACCCTGTCCTACAGGTTGAGGCAGGTTGCGGCAAGTGAGATAGAATACGGGTCAAAACAGGCATGGATCACTTACCAGATCTTCACGGAAAATTATGAGATTGACGGAGATTCGGGCTGGAGGATCGAAGTTGTTGATCTGTTGAATTTTTCAGTAAGGGATTGGGTGGAAATTGATGGAAGCAATGAGCTGACTTACGGTCAGAAGCTGTCTGCACTGAATTTAAAGAGCGAGGGAAGCCTCGTCTATGATGTGCACATGAACGAGGTAGAAGGCAGCTTTGAATGGCTGGAGCCGGAGAGCGTGCCTGCCGTCGGAACGGCATCGGCGACCTATTACTTCCGCCATTCGTTGAAGGAAAGCTACAAAACATATCAGAACGAGATTGCGATTACCGTTGTTCCCGCAGAGCCTGAGGTGACGGCGCCTGTTCTGTCAGAGGGCGTGACGATCACCTATGACCGTACGAAGACCTTGGGCGAGCTTGCCCCCATGGACGGTTATGTGACCGCATCCGCCACAGGCGGTATATGGACGGGCGGCAGTGCGGCATGGACGGTCGGTGACAACAGGGTGACCGTGGACGGAAGCTGGAGCTGGCAGAATCCGGACGTTGTACCGACAGTGGATAACAACGGTTATGTGGCTGTCTTTACCCCAACAGACACAAACTATAAGCAGACGACGGCGGTCGTGACGCTTTCTGTGGAAAAGGCAACGCCGGACATTACGGAAAAGCCCACGGCGTCCGCCATCACTTACGGACAGACGCTTGCGGAGAGCACCTTAAGCGGAGGAGCCGGAAACGTAGCCGGAACCTTCGCATGGAAGGATGGGGATGTGAAACCCATTGTTTCCGATGGTGATGCAACGCCCTACGAGGTGGTATTTACCTCAGAAGACAGCAACTGGGGCACGGCAGAGACCACAGTGACCCTTAAGGTTCACAAGGCACCCCGTCCGTCCAATATGCCCCAGACGAAAATGGAACCCGCCCACAGTGTGAAGACTGTCGGAGAGGTGGAACTGCCCCAGGGCTGGTGTTGGGAGGAAACCGACGCTCTGCAGGAGCTTGCTGACGAGACGGCGGTGACTGCAACGGCAGTTTACAATGGCAGCGACAAGGGCAATTATGAGACCGAGAGCGCTGAGATTGTACTGATAAGAAGCAAATGTGAGCATGCGTCCACAACGGTGAACGGAAGGAAGGATGCGACCTGTCAGGCGGAAGGATATACCGGGGACACGGTATGTACAGAATGTGGTGTAACGTTGTTAGTGGGAACGGTGATTCCGAAGACGGCCCACAGCTATACAGGTGCAGTGACGAAGGCTGCGACAACGGAGGAAGAGGGCGTCATGACCTATTCCTGCAGCGCCTGTGGCCACAGCTACACCGAAGCGATCCCCAAGCTGACACCGACACCCAAGCCGGAGGAAGATAAGACCCCGGCCCCGACCGAGGCTCCTACGGCAACCCCGGCCCCGACAGCAGCTCCGACCGAGGCTCCCACGGCAACTCCGGATCCGACAGCAGCCCCGGCAGAGACCCCGGAGGCAACCCCGGATCCGACAGCAGCCCCGACCGAGGCTCCCACGGCAACATCGGATCCGACAGCAGCCCCGGCAGAGACCCCGGAGGCAACCCCGGATCCGACAGCAGCCCCGACCGAGGCTCCCACGGCAACATCGGCTCCCGCAACTGCCCCGACGACAGCCCCCGCAGCAAAGGCTACAGAGGCTCCTGCGGCAAAGCCTGCCGCAACACCGATATCGGTTCCTGCCACAAAGCCGGCAGTGACACCGGAGCCAGATGTGGAAATGCCGTATCTTAAGAAGGATACCGGGAAGAACAGCTGGGAACTGATCGGAGAGCAGCTGGAGAATACACAGGACAATGGGGTTATTGATGTGGAAATGAACGGTACCACGACGGTGCCGGGAGATATTTTTGACACCATCAAAGGCAGAGATGTGACCGTGGTGTTCCATATGGGAGACGGCATTACCTGGACGGTGAACGGCAGAGATGTCACAGCAGCCGGAAAGGACATCGATTTCGGAGTGGTGTTCGGTGAGGAAGCCGGGAAAACGATTCCGGTGGAGGTCATCAACAATGTTACCGGAGAGAGATATTCCGTCAACCTGACGCTTGCCTATGACGGTGAGTTTGGCTTCAAGGCGACGCTTACTCTGAATATGGATAAGAAGAATGCCGGACTCTTTGCGAACCTGTTCTATTATAATGAACAGTCCGGCGAACTGGAATTCATCTGTGCCGATGAGATAGACAGTCAGGGAGAGGTAGGACTGACCTTTACCCATGCCTCGGACTATACGATCATTATCAACAGACAATCCATGGAGCCCGGAGCGGTGGAAGATCCGGTGAATCCCGCAGCTGCGGATGAGGTAAGTGCCACCGGCAGTTTCCCTCTGATTCCGGGACTTCTCATCGCTCTGGCGGTGATCATCCTCGGAGCGGCAGGCATCCTGTTAGTGAAGGCCGGAAAGAAAACGGAAGAGTAACGATTATTTTTGTATCACAATATCAATGGTAAAACGATCGGCGGTATGGGAGAATTCAGCCATGCCGCCGTATTTTTCTGCCACGGTGGCGATGGAGGTCAGACCGATCCCTGAGCCTCCCTTATGTGTGGAGAGGTAAGCATCGTCCCTCTGCTTTACAACCCCGTCAAAGCTGTTTACGGAGATAATGTAGAGACAGCTGTCATGCCGGGTCTGGATCGTCAGATTGTGATACCTTTTTTCCAGCGGAAGGGTCTGGCAGCCATAGTATGCATTTTCCAACAGGTTGCCGAGAAGACCGCAGAGTTCGGTGTCCGTAATACGAAGATTGTTCGGAAGACTGATCTTCCAGCTGCGGTGGATGCCGTCAGCATCCATTCTGGCTCCATAATAATTCAGCAGGGCGTTGACCGGAATGTTGAGACAATAGGTCGTCAGGGATTCCGGGAGGGAGGAAATATATTGCGACAGATGTCCGGCCAGGGCATCGTACTCCCCGTTCTGTACCATCTGGGCAATGCTTAAGAGCTGCTGGCGAAAATCATGGCGCTGTCTGGAGGATTCCGTAATGTAGCGCTGCTGTGCCAGGTAATGGCTCTCCTGCATCTTGAAGAACCGGATCCGTTCCCTGTCCTGCGAACTCCGGCGGAGCTCCACGGTCATCATATAAAAGATCACATAGATGACATTGAACAGGAAAAAGGAAAGGGCTATGTAAAAAAGGTACATCAAGTATACCCGGTTGACATACATGGTTTCATATTTATGAGGCATCATCAGGATATTGAGCAGAATGAAAATCAGCGGAACAGGAAGGGAGACCGCCCACACTCTGGGGGATTCCATGAAATCCACGAAATCTCCGAGATAACGGTAGAAGAACCATGCATATAACAGCAGAAACAGAACACTTATGGTCAGCTGGATGCCGCTGACAAGGGGACAATGGGACAGAGCCCCCTCCAACAGATGTATCCGGCAGTCGATGGCAAGGGAGATGAGCGCCGGAAAGGACATCAGAGCCATGACCAGCAGGAAGATGGATGCACTTGTGAAGATATGTGTCTTAATCACTCTTTGGTAGCATAGGAAAAGGATTGCCACCACCGGCAGAAGAACGTAGTTGGTGGGGAGATCGGCAAGGGTGGCAAGGGCAGCGCAGAGCGGTATCAGCACAACGAACAGCCCGCCGGTCACCAGAGCCAGCTTCCGGGTGGAGATACGCAGCTGGTTCCTCACGGGAAGCAGGCACAACACAGCGGACGGAAGCAATATGGAAAATGCGATAATTTCAGATAAATAATTCATGGGATTCAATTCCTTTCGGTCATGGAGTTATGGAATTTTGTAAAATTATAATTGTGCCAGGTCTGAGTCAGCTGGCGCAGCTTCCGCTGTGTCACCGGGACGCTTAGACCGTTTTGTAAGAGACAGGTATTGTCCTGAAAGCCGGTGATATGATCCATGTTGACTATAATCCCGCGGCTGACCAACAGAAAACGGCCATCTTCCGTAAGTGGCTTTGTAAAGACGGAAAATGCGGAGTAAACGGTGTATTCCCTGCCGGAGATACACTGCACGACTGTGGAATGTCCGGAGGCTGATAAGCAGGCAATCTCACTGTAGAAGAGCCGGATGTCCAGGCCGTTGGAGGAGAAAGTCAGGTAATCCTCGGGCTTCGGCAGGAGCGCCAGGGAATCCGTCAGGCAGGTAAAAAATTTATTTCTGTCCAGTGGTTTTTCCACGTAATCGAAGGCATGGACGGAAAAGGCCTGCCCCATATGCTCCCCGCTGGAGGTAAGGAAGATCAGCAGGGAACGGCTGTCGGATTCCCGCATTTTCCGGGCGGTGTCGATTCCGCTCATGCCGCCCATGTAAATATCCATAAATACAATGTCATAGGTATAGGGAACAAACGCGGAGAGAAATGCCTCGCCGCTGTCGAACATATCTACCTCAAATTCCGTATGCATTTCCTCGGCAAAGGAAGAGAACAGCCGGCCGGCTGTCTCTCTCTCCGCTGCCGCATCATCTACCAGTGCAAATCGCATCAGATTCAACGCTCCTCTTCTGTGTGGGAATCTCATTCCCAGTTTATGGATAGTATAGCACAAATCCTTCCTGATGTCATTCGTGCCTAAAACTGTCGTTTCGTGCAAGTCGCTTTGCGCGGGGGAACGAATCCATATAGAATAGAAACAGTATAATTATTTTTAACTGAGATAGCAAAGGAAAGCGGGCAGAAAGAATATGAAGAAGCAGACCAAAGGGTGGAAAAGAATCATAGCAGTAACACTGGCGGTGCTGATCGCCGGCAGTACGGTGGAGCCGTCGGCGCTGACAGCAGCTGCTGCAGGACAGGAACCGACAGCGGTGACAATGGCATCTGACGAGCCGGATGCGGCGGTAACGGAAAGAGCGGCAGGGAACGATACCGTGAGCGGGAACTCCGGAACCGCCGGAGACAGAGTATCCGGCGGACAATACGGAATTGCAACGTTGGCGGGGGAGAACGGTTCCACGGAAGATGTGGTCAGTCTGACCGTAGGTGAGACCATCACAAACTATACGTCCCTGTCGGCAGCAGTGGCAGCACTGCCAACAGATTCCGACGCAACACTGACGCTGTTAAATGATTGTCCGGTAGATATGACGGATTGGACGATTCGAAGTAATGGAACAGGCACGATAACGCTGGATCTGGCGGGGCATGCTCTGGTGACACCGGAAGATTATTCTCTGGTGTTAAATAGTAATAATTCTATTGTGATGTCTTCACAAGATGGCGGGGAACTGCGGGGCGAAGGTGTCTATGTTGCTCGGGAAAAAACAGCGGTGTTCAAGGAGAACGTCAAGGTTACAGGAATGCTCAGCGTGACGCAGACTGATGTAACTGTACGCATAGAAGGAGCAAGTATTGCTAAACTGAAGTTTTCTGAGGGCAGCTGCAGGATTTCTTCGGGAAGCGTGGAGGAAATAGAATGGCGGAATGTAGGCCTTGCCATTACCGGCGGCACGATTGGCAATCTGAACTGCATTTACTCGTATCTGAAGCCCAGCACTGCCTTCCCGGACGGCTATGGGGTAAAAAACCCGGATACCGGAGTACGCTATACCAGAGCGGAACTGGATGCGGAGGACTTTTCGGGCAAAATGGAAGCATATTCCTGTAACGAACATGTATATGAGAAGGGTCGGTACAACAGGTGGCGGTTGCTTTTTTAATGTTTTCGTTTCTGAATGGTCTGCACAATACTGATCACGGTTACGATGATACTGATGATCGTAACTACAATACCGACAATCCCAATCACTGTTTCTGCCATCTTATGTACCTTTCGTTAAATTTCCCATTTGTATCACCCCCGATAATACTGGAAGTTCTCAAAATGCAGCCATTTTGGCGAAAGGCGAACCGGAGGAACCAATAGTTGCATTTTCCACATAAAAATGCGAAAATATATAGTAACGCATTCATTGCAAGGAAGTAAGGAGAAAGCTATGTATATTATCGCAGGACTGGGGAATCCCGGCAAAGAATATGAAAATACGAGACATAATATCGGTTTTGATGTCATAGACAGATTAGCAGAGGAAGAAAATATCGCCGTCATGGAGAGCAAGCATAAGGCACTGATCGGCAAGGGATATGTGGCAGGGCAGAAGGTGATCCTGGCAAAGCCACAGACCTTCATGAACCTGAGCGGAGAGAGCATCCGGGAGATCGTAGACTATTATAAGGTGGACGATACTACAGAGCTGATCGTAATCTCTGACGACATCAGTCTGGACGTGGGACAGATCCGCATCCGCAAAAAGGGCAGCGCCGGCGGGCATAATGGACTCAAGAATATTATCAAGATGTTAGGGCATGATACTTTTACCCGCGTGCGTATGGGTGTGGGTGAGAAACCGAAGAATTATGACCTGGCAGATTATGTATTGGGACATTTCCCCTCGGAAGAACGCACCGTTATGGATGAAGCGGCGAAGACCGCCGCAGAAGCGATCCGCATGATCATCACCGAGAGCGCGGATGCAGCCATGAACCATTTTAACAGTAAGAAAGCGTAACGGTCATTAAATTTAAGAGGAAAAAGAAATGCAGGCACTACTTGCGCCATTGAAAGAACTGGCGGAATATGATGAGATCCGTAAAAGCGTCAGACAGGGAAAGGGAACCATCGCTCTGTCCGGCTGCGTGGACTCACAGAAACTTCATATGATCTACGGACTCAGCGATGGCCTGAAATACAAGGTCATCGTTACTTATAATGACTTAAAAGCCAAGGAAATCTACGAGGAATACCGCTTTTATGACAGAAATGTCATGCTGTATCCGGCGAAGGACCTGATCTTTTTCCAGGCAGATATTCATGGTAATCAACTGGTGCAGGAGCGGATCAAAACCCTGCGCAGAGTCGTGGAGGGCAAGCCTGTCACCATCGTCACCACTTACGCGGCACTGATGACACCCCAGGTATTGTGGCAGGAGCAGGATATTATCCGCACCGAACGGGGCGGAAGCCTGGATGAGAGCAGACTGGCATCCAGACTGGTGGCAATGGGATATGAGAAGGCATACCAGGTGGAGAGCCCGGGACAGTTCTCCATCCGTGGTGGCATCGTGGACATTTTTGATCTGACGGAGGAGAATCCCTACCGTATCGAATTGTGGGGGGATGAAGTGGAATCCATCCGCAGCTTCGATATCTTAAGCCAGCGTTCCATTGAGAAGCTGGAGAGCATCACGGTCTACCCGGCGACGGAGTTTGTATTGTCAGAGGAACAGATTCATAAGGGTATCGCAAAACTGGAAAAAGAAGCAGTAAAACAGGAAAAAGTCTTCCGGGATGCGCACCAGCCGGAGGAAGCCCACAGGATCGCCACCCAGGTAAGCGAGCTGAAGGAACAGCTGCTGGAGTTCCAGAGCAAGATCAATCTCGAGGGTTACATCCGCTATTTTTATGAAGATACCGTAACCATGCCGGAATTGCTGGCAGATATGGCAGGGCGATCCCTGGCTTTTTTCATTGATGAGCCGGCGCGAGTGAAGGAACAGGCGGATGCCATCGAGCTGGAATTCAGAGAGAGCATGGAGCAGCGTGCGAGAAAAGGGTACGTGCTGCCGGGACAGATGAATATTCTATACAGTGGGGAGCAGGTAGCAGCAACATTAGAGAAAAATGCTGTGGTGACACTTGCCACTATGGAGACGAAGTACGGGTATTTCCGGACGGAAAAACATATGGATATTGCAGCCCGCAACATTGCCCCCTATAACAACAGCTTTGAATCCCTGGTCAAGGATTTGAAGAAATATAAAAAGAACGGCTACCGGGTGCTGTTACTGTCCGGTTCCCGTACCAGAGCAAAGCGTCTGGCGGAGGACCTGCGTAATTCCGAGGATGCAGGACTGACAGCGATATACACGGAAGACCCCATGCGGGAGGTACAGCCCGGAGAGATTCTGACCTATTACGGTCATGTGAATAAGGGATTTGAATACCCGTGGCTGAAATTCGTGGTGCTGTCCGAGAGCGATATTTTCGGGGCGGAGAAGCGCAAGAAAAAAAAGAAAAAACTCTACCAGGGGCAGAAGATCAATGATTTCAACGACCTGAAGATCGGTGATTATGTGGTGCATGAGACCCACGGACTGGGGATATATAAAGGCATCGAGAAGGTAGAGGTAGACAAAGTTGTTAAGGATTACCTGAAGATCGAGTATCGGGATGGCGGCAATCTGTACATTCTCGCTACCGGACTGGATGTAATTCAGAAATATGCCTCCGCCGATGCAGCGAAGAAGCCGAAGCTGAATAAGTTAGGCGGCAAGGAATGGGAGCACACCAAGACCAAGGTGCGCAGCGCGGTCAGCGCCGTGGCAAAGGATCTGGTGGAGCTGTATGCGGTCCGCCAACAGAGTGAGGGCTATTCCTTCGGAAAAGATACCGTATGGCAGCGGGAGTTCGAGGAGATGTTTCCTTTCGAGGAGACGGAGGATCAGCTGAATGCCATCGCGGATACCAAGGCGGATATGGAGAGCCACCGGATCATGGACCGTCTGATCTGCGGAGATGTGGGATATGGTAAGACCGAGATCGCCATCCGTGCTGCCTTCAAGGCAGTACAGGAAGGCAAACAGGTGGTATACCTGGTGCCCACCACCATTTTAGCGCAGCAGCATTACAACACTTTTGTGCAGAGAATGAAGGATTTCCCGGTCAATATTGCCTTGATGAGCCGATTCCGCACGCCTTCGGAGATCAAAAAGACGGTAAAGGATCTGGAAAAGGGTATGGTGGATATCGTCATCGGAACCCACAGAGTATTGTCGGCGGATGTGAAGTTCAAGGATCTGGGACTTTTGATCATCGATGAGGAGCAGCGTTTCGGCGTGGCTCATAAGGAGAAGATCAAAAAATTAAAAGAGAACGTGGATGTGCTGACATTAACGGCAACTCCTATTCCCCGTACGCTGCACATGAGTCTGATCGGCATCCGGGATATGAGCGTGTTAGAGGAGGCACCCAACGACAGACTGCCGATCCAGACCTTCGTCTGTGAATACAATGACGAGCTGGTCAGAGAGGCGATCGTCCGGGAGATGGCACGGGGAGGACAGGTCTACTATGTCTACAATCGTGTGAACAATATCGCGGATATTGCAGCACAGATCGCGAAGCTGGTGCCGGAGGCTAACGTGGCTTATGCACACGGGCAGATGAAGGAGCATGAGCTGGAGCGGATCATGTTTGATTTCATCAATGGGGAGATTGATGTTCTGGTGTCCACTACGATTATCGAAACCGGACTGGATATCTCAAATGTAAACACCATGATCATCCACGACTCGGATAACCTGGGGCTGTCCCAGCTCTACCAGCTCAGGGGACGCGTGGGACGTTCCAACCGAAATGCGTATGCGTTCCTGATGTACAAGCGGGATAAAATGTTAAAAGAAGTAGCAGAGAAACGGCTGGCTGCGATCAAGGAGTTCACGGATCTGGGCAGTGGCTTCAAGATCGCCATGCGTGACCTGGAGATCCGCGGTGCCGGTAATCTGCTGGGGATGAGCCAGCATGGACATATGGAAGCTGTGGGATATGATCTGTACTGCAAGATGTTAAATGAAGCGGTGCAGAACCTGAAAGGAGTCCACACGACGGTGGATTTCACGACGGTGATCGACTTGGATGTGGATGCTTATATTCCCGCGGAATACATTGTGAACGAGACGCAGAAGCTGGACATCTACAAGCGTATCGCCGGTATCGAGACCATAAAAGAACGGGATGAGATGAAGGATGAGCTGTTAGACCGTTTTGGCAATATCCCCAAGGCAGTGGACAATCTGCTGAGGATCGCGCTGATCCGTATGGCTGCCCATGGTCTGGATATGACGGAGATCAAGGGCAAGAACGGCCGGATTACATTTAACTTCCGTCCGGATGCCGGGATAGACCCGCTGAAGATACCCGCATTTTTGAAAAAGCATGGGGAGAATCTTAGCTTTACCGCCTACGGCAATCCGTTTTTCACTTATAAATATAAGAAAACGGAGTTGGTGGAGACCGATGCGGAACTTCTGATGGGGAAAACCGAGGAACTGCTGGAAGAGATGAAATCCCTGGCGCTGGAATCGGAATCGGTGCAGAAAAATTAAGAGATTTTTATGGGACTATAAAAATGATACCTTCTTATCAGAACAGTGAACAAAGGGCTTCTGATAAGGAGGT
>ERZ1034691.973-NODE-973-length-19966-cov-66.351715_pt1 | contig 19966 bp, 17 predicted proteins | sample MGYA00520638_ERZ1034691 | MGnify/ENA primary metagenome ERZ1034691 (study PRJEB33766, sample SAMN09781763) | gut metagenome | biome: gut microbiome | host: Homo sapiens | place: Madagascar | study: EMG produced TPA metagenomics assembly of the PRJNA485056 data...
AGCCCTTTGCAAAAATGTTTATAAAGATTCATAATTCTGTCATAAAGGGGGTGTGCGCCCTCTCAGGGGGAGCTTTTTGAGATTGCGGAAAAGTTTTCATTGCGTTCGATACTTTAAAACAGACCTAACGGCGTGCGCCCTCTCAGTCAAGCCCTGTCGGGCTTGCCAGCTCTCCCAAAGGGAGAGCCAAGGGCACTGCCGGAAGCTTCCTCATTACGCCTAATACTTTAGCAATGGGGCCAACAGCTTGGCTCTCCCTTTGGGAGAGCTGGCGCGGGAGCGCCTGAGAGGGTTCGTTTCCCCTCTTTTTCAGCCATTCGCGCAGTTTTAACCCCCATTCGTGCAGAATTTCTTTTGTTTTTGCCTAGTTTGTGGTATATTTGTGATAACGACACCCCGTATAACCCCCACACGAAAGGAGCGAAATTTTATGAAAGTCAAACGCATCGTAAGCATCCTGCTGACCGGCAGTATGCTGCTGTCCCTGCTGCCGGTGTCTGCACTGGCAGCCGCCCCGGTGTTCGATGCACCCGCCCAGACCACTGCCAAAAAGGCTGCACCCCTTGTACAGGAGGCCGACGCCTCCCGCAGCACCGAGGAGGAAGCCGCCACCCGTAGCAGCCGTGATCTGGACGCGGAGAACGGCACCGCCGATAGTTTTACCATCCAGCTGAACGCCGATGGCACGCCCGCAGGCAGCGGCGTCGATGGCAATTGGTACTACGATCCAAGTTCCGGCGGTCGGCTGTACCTGTACAATGGCGGCTTTACCCTGAAGCCCTCTTCGGAATCCGGGGCTGAAAGCGCCCTGCAAGGGGTAGAGCTGATCATCAACCAAAACGCCGACTTTGCCGACGGCACCGTTGGCTATTGGACTAACAATGCCGGCATTATCTCCGGCGGCACCTTCCAAGGGAATGTGAACAATGACAAAACCATCTCCGACGGCACCTTCAAAGAGGAGGTGTTCAACTACGGCATCATCTCCGACGGCACCTTCCAAAGGGAGGTGTACAACCACAACACCATCTCCGGCGGTACCTTCCAAGGGGAGGTGTACAACGTTCGCGGCACCATCTCCGGCGGCACCTTTGAAAAGCGTATGACGCTCATGAATGAGGATAGCGCTTCCATCACCATCAGCGACGGCCTGTTTAAGGGCGAGGTTTCCACCGGAATATGTCGCTTCCCGCTTTCCATCAGCGGCGGCCTGTTTACCAAAGCTGTGGATGTAAGCCACGTCTACAACCCGACCGATCTTTCTATCACCGGCGGCTATTTTGTAAGCAAGCCCACTGTGCCGAACGGCAGCGACATTGCCTTTACCACTGTGAGCGATCAGAGTTACAGAGCCTTCCAAGTGCCTGTAAATGGAGACTGGTCTGAAAACGGCTATGAAGCGCTTTATGTGCCCAGCGGATCGTCTGAGCAGCCCAACACCATTACCGTAAAGACCCATACCGCACTGATCGACTGCCTTGCAGACGGCGTATCCATTATGGGAACCGATAAAGTACAGCTAAATAATGACGGCAGTTACACCATTGAGGTATACCAGCCGACGTCCATCGTGCTGGTGACCGCGGAGCCCGCGCCGCCCACACCGGACGAACCCGGCGAGCTTGACCCGGCGTTCTCTTCCGGCGCAGCCGCACTTGGCGTGGTGCTGGGCACTGCGGGTCTGGGTTATATCACCTATGCTCACATCTCTTCCCTGTACCTGTACTATACCCTGCCGGGCGGCTTTATCCCCTCTACCCGGCAGGAGCTGGCAACCGTCCTGTGGACGACTGCCGGCAAGCCCGACCCTGTAAGCACCGCACTGTATACCGATATCCCCGCTGACGCTATCGAGCAGCAGAAGGCTGCCCGCTGGTGCGTGGAGCAGGGTCTGCTCTCCGACCACGGCGCAACCTTCGGCCCGGACACCACGGTGACCAATGCCCGCATCATCCGCGCATGGAACAGCCTGAAAAAAGTGCCCGTGACCATTACAAACTAATCATCCTCACATTCATCCTTTCATGTACACCGCCGCCCGGCTTGCTTTCACAGGCCGGGCGGCGGTGTTTTCACTCCTCCATCTGCTTTGCCAGAAAGGCCGCTGCCACTGCCACCGCCTTGCACTGGGCGTCCTCCGGGCAGGCGGCGCGGTCCTCGGTCAACAGACCCACCGCGCCGGTCACATCCCCGCCCGCCAGCACCGGTGCGGCGCATAGCAACACCCGGGGCGCGCCCTCGCAGGGCAGCAGGGTCTTTTCCGGGTTGCCGGGGCTCTGGTAGGGCTTGCGGGCTTCCATCAGCTTTTCCAGCGGCTGGCTGATGCTGCGGTCGGCAAGCTCCCGCCGCCCGCTGCCGCTGACCGCCAGAATGCGGTCCCTGTCGCACACAAAGGCGGTCAGTGCAAACTGGCGGCTGAGCACCTCTGCCAGCTGAGCGGCAAGGGTGTTCACCTCGCCCATAGGCGAGTACTTTTTAAAGATCACTTCCCCATCGCCGGTGGTAAAGATCTCCAGCGGGTCGCCCCGCCGGATGCGCTGGGTGCGGCGGATCTCCTTGGGGATCACCACCCTGCCAAGCTCGTCGATGCGGCGCACGATACCGGTTGCTTTCATTATTTTGCCCTCCTTGCGGTTTCCTTTGTATGTAGTATCTGTCAGCGGCGGCAAATTATACCGGCAGCGCATTTTTTGCTTTGCCCGTCGCATTGCGTTCCGGGCGGGGTTCTGCTACAATAAATAGGAATAAACCCAAAGAAAGCAGGTGTCCGCATGGCACACATCCTTATTCTGGGCGGCGGTGCCGCCGGACTGGCCGCTGCGCTGGCGGCTGCACAGGCCGCGCCCGCTGCCCGCGTCACGGTGCTGGAGCGCAACCCCAAGGTGGGCAAAAAGCTGCTGGCTACCGGCAACGGCCGCTGCAATCTGGACAACACCGCCATTGCGCCGGAAAAATACTTCACCGCCGACCCCGCCGCACTGCGGCCTTTGCTGGCGGCGGTGGATGCTGCCGCGCCGCTGGCGTGGTTTGAGCAGTTGGGGCTGTACACCCGCACCGATGAAGCCGGGCGGGTGTACCCCTATTCCAATCAGGCGGCAGACGTGCTGGCGCTGCTGGAGCTGCATTTGCAGCGGCACACCGTACAGCTGCGCACCGGCTGCACGGTAAGCACCCTGCGGCAGAGCAAGGGCGGCTACGCGGTGCAGTTTACGAACGCCGAAGGCAGCACCGAAAGCCTGCGGGCAGATGCCGTTATCTGCGCCATGGGCGGCGCCGCCGGGCCGCAGTTCGGCACGGACGGCTTCGGCACCCGCTTTGCCGCCGCCTGCGGCGGGCAGCTGCGCCCGCTTTACCCCTGCCTGACCGCCCTGCAATGTGCAAAGCCGAACAAGAGCCTTGCAGGCATCCGCGCCAAAGCCGCCGCCCGCCTGCTGGACGGTGACCGGGTGCTGGCTGAAGAGATTGGCGAAGTGCAGTTTACCGACTACGGGCTTTCCGGCATCTGCATCATGCAGCTGTCCGGCCTGCTTGCCCCCGGGCGCAGCCCGAAGCACCCGGCGGTGGAGCTTGATCTCTTCCCCGCTGTGCCGGAGACAGAGCTTGCCGCCCTGTTTGCGGCGCGTGCACCGCTGCTTGCCGAGGACACGGCGGCGGCGTTCTGGCTGGGGCTTTTGCACGGCAAGCTTGGCCGCGCCCTCTGGGCTGCCGCCGCCCTGCCGGACACTGCCCCCCGCGCCCTGCCCGCAGGCAGCTGGCAGAAGCTTGCCCACACCGCCAAGCACTGGCGGTTCGAGGGGCTTACCCCCTGCGGCTGGCGGCAGGCGCAGACCACCGGCGGTGGGCTTGCCCTGACCGAGATAGAACCCACCTTCCAGTTCAAGGGCTGTCCGGGGCTGTACTTTGTGGGCGAAACGCTGGACTGCGCCGGAAGCTGCGGCGGCTTCAACCTGCACTGGGCGTTCGGCAGCGGCCTTGCCGCCGGGCGGGACGCCGCAAAGCACCTTTGCAGCCGAAAACGGTAACAAAAAAGGATCCTGAAACGCCAGCTGGCGTTTCAGGATCCTTTTTTATTTAAAATTCAGGCAGCTTTGTTCTCGCCCTTGGAAAGCAGCTTTGCACGCTCCAGTGCGGGGCGCAGTGCCAGATACAGCACCACGGCGCAGGCAGTGGAAGCCACACTGTTCACAAAGGTGACGCCGCCGGCGATCTTGGTCAGCGCCTGTGCCACGGTGTACTCCTGCCCAAAGATGTACACGTTGCGGAAGTAGCCAAGGAAGGGGTCGGTGAACACGTTCAGCAGCAGACCGGAACCCGCAGAGACGATCACCTTGACCAGATACCCGGCACTGTGACGATCCTGATCCCGCAGCTTGAACACCTTATGTGCCACGGCACCGCAGGTGATGCCGATGATGAACTTGAGCACAAAAGTGGTAATGGCGTAGCCCGGGTCACCGGCAAGGATATCTGCCAGCGCCAGACCGATGGCACCCGCCAGACCGCCGGATACGCCGTCCAGCAGCAGCGCCGTCAGGGCGGTAAAGGTGTTGCCCAGATGGAACGAGGAGCCGCCGTAGAACGGGATGCGGAAGAACAGATAGGCCACTAAGCTCAGCGCAGCCATCACGCCGGTAAGCGCCAGCTCGTGCACCGTAAAGCGGCGCTTGTACAGCACACTGAAAAACAGGATCAGGATAACGACGACTGCCAGCAGCAGCCACATTGCAGTAGTAGACATGATACTTTCCCTCCAATCGCGCCGATAACCCCACAAAACCACTTGACATTTGGGTGTCCGGCGGGTATGCTCCTATTATACGCAGAACTGACCCCATGAAAATACCCAGAACAAAGTTTTTTTATGGGGTCAGTTTGACGCAATGCCCAGACAGGAGGGACATTCTATGGTACATCTGACCACGGCACTGGACCCGGCTTCGGCGGTGCCGCTGTACGAGCAGCTTTACCGCAGCCTTGCCGCCGAGATGCGGGCGGGCACCCTGACGGCGGGCACCCGGATGCCCGGCAAGCGGCGGCTGGCGGCGGAGCTGTCGGTCTCGGTGAACACGGTGGACACTGCCTACCAGATGCTGGCAGCCGAGGGCTACCTGACCGCCCGGGAGCGCAGCGGCTTCACGGTGCAGGAGTATCTTGCCCTGCCGCAGGGGGTGCAGCCGCCCGCAGCGCCCTCTGCGCCGGCGGCAGTGCACCCCGCCGATGCTGCCCCGCCGGTGCAGTTCGATTTATCCACCCGGGGCGTGGACCCGGGGCTGTTCCCCTTCCGCACATGGGCGCGGCTGCAAAAGGAACTGCTGTACTCCGCGCCGGAGCTGCTTACTCCCGGGGATGCCCGGGGCGATGCCGCCCTGCGGCAGGCGCTGGCAGGGTATCTGGCCGAGTACCGGGGCGTGCAGTGCGACCCGGAACAGCTGGTGGTGGGTGCAGGGCTGGAATATCTTCTGGGGCTGCTGGCCCCGCTGCTGCCCGGCCCTGCTGCCGTGGAGACTCCCGGCTACCCCCGCGCCCGGCAGGTGCTGGAAAACAACGGCGTGCCCTGCCGCTGCCTGCCGGTGGACGCGGACGGCCTGTCCCTGACAGCCCTTTCCGCCAGCGATGCGGCGGTGTGCTACGTCACCCCCAGCCACCAGTTTCCCACCGGGGTCACCATGCCCGCCGGACGCCGGGCGGAGCTGCTGCACTGGGCTGCCCGCGCCCCGGGGCGGCGGTACATCATAGAGGACGACTACGACTCCGAGTTCCGTTTTGACACCCGCCCGCTGCCCAGCTTGCAGGGCATGGCGGGCGCAGACGGCCCGGTGGTGTATCTGTCCACCTGCTCCCGCAGCCTTGCCCCGGGCATCCGTATCGCCTACATGGTGCTGCCCCGGCAGCTGCTGGGCGCATGGCAGGCCAAGTACCGGCTGTACTCCGGCACGGTAGGGCGGTTTGAGCAGCAGACGCTGGCGCGCTTTATCACCGGGGGCTATTTTACCCGGCACTTAGCGCGGGAGCGCACCGCCTACAAAGCCCGCCGGGATGCGCTGGTGGCGGCACTGCGCACCTCCTTTGCGCCGGAGGAGCTGACCCTTGCGGGCTTGCACACCGGCCTGCACCTGCTGGCACAGCTGAAGGACCCGCCGCCGGACGCCGCCCTGCGGGCTGCTGCCCGACAGTATGGAGTGCGCTGTTCCCTGCTGAGCGACTACGACCTGACCGGCACGGCACATTCTGCCGCCGGGACGCTGGTGCTGGGTTATGGCTCGCTGCCGGACGCGGACTGCGCCGCCGCCGGGGAGAGGTTGAAAAAGCTCTGCACCGCCGCCCGGGAGGCATCGGACACCGTATAGTGTCCGCCCGACCAGTCCCCGGGCAGGGCGTCGGCGGTGATGTCCACCGGCTCGGCGCTGGTGGCTAAAAATTCCAGCGTGCGTTCCAGTGTAGCAAGGTCTACGGCGGTCAGGCTGGTCAGCAGACTGCTGCTCACTTCTCGCAGACCCTGCGGCAGGGTGGTGGGCAGCAACTCCAGCGCCTGCCGGAAAAACGCATCCCACACCGCCGCCCGGGCGGCGGCGCTGCGCCGGGGCGAAAGAGAAGTGTCGGCATCCAGCGCCGCTAAAAAGCTGTGAGCATCGGCGGCGGAGATGCCCTGCACCCCGGTGCCTTTGCCGTACCGCGCCAGCTGCTCCGGTGTGAGCGCCCCGGTAAAACCCACCCGCACTGCACCGTACCGCGCCGCAAGCTTTGTCAGCACCGCCGGGGCGATGGCAAGATAGTCGGTATCCTCCGGCAGGGCGAACTCCTCGCCCAGCGCCTCCCGGCAGCGGGCAGGGCCTGCGGCGGCGTAACAGTCCGCAAGGGGGACGTTCTTGCCCCCAAAGGGCACTTCCAGCGCGGCGGGCACCGCCAGCAGATGGATGCAGTTCTGCCCGGCGTTCAGGTAGGCCAGCACAAAGCCCGGGGTCTCGTCTGCCACGCACAGCAGTACGGTGCACTGGTCTGCGGCCTTGGGCAGACGGATGGGCACCCCGCTCTGGCTTTTTGCGGCCTGCCGCAGACTGCTGCGTAGCTGGGCGCGGCTGAGCAGCACTGTGCCGCCCACCAGCGGCAGCAGCACCAGCAGGGCGGCGCACAGCGCCGCCCAGAAGGGACGCCAGCCGCTGCGTTTTGCGTGTTTCATGGCTCTGCCTCCTTTTTGTGCATAAAGCATAGCCCACCGGGCGACCCTTTATGCAGAAAGGCAGGGATGCTGTATGGATAAAACAAATACCCCCAACGAAAAAGACCGCGAGGAACAGGAGGACTTCTGGCTGACGCTGGAACCCCTTCCCGTCCCCGACCCCGAAAAGCCCTCCGCACCGCATGAGGACTAAGGCTGTTGCATAAAATGCGGTAAAGGGGGATCCTCTCAGTCATCGCTGCGCGATGCCAGCTCCCCCGAAGGGGGAGCTTTTTAAGGTGGCGGGAAGGTTTCTTGTTACGTCTGAAATTTTAGCAACAGGGTTAACGGCGTGCGCCCTCTCAGTCACCTGCGGTGACAGCTCTCCCAAAGGGAGAGCCAAGAGCACTGCCGAAAACTTCCTCATTACACCTAATACTTTAGCAACGAGGTTAACGGCTTGGCTCCCCCTTTGGGGGAGCTGGCGCGGGAGCGCCTGAGAGGGCGAGGACGCTCCCCTTTACATACCGCCAGCAAAGGAGGCTACACGATGCCGGAGGGGTTCATGCGGGGAATCGAGGCCGTGAACGGTATCGTGTGGGGGCCGATGGGGCTGGGGCTGCTCTTCGGCACCGGGCTGCTGCTGACGGTGCGCACCGGATGCTTCCAGCTGCGGCGGTGGGGCTACTGGATGCGGCACACCCTCGGTGCTATCCTGACCGACCGGAGCGTCACCGCCCATACCGCCCGCGAGGAACAGGCCATCAGCCAGTTCCAGAGCCTGTGCACCGCGCTGGCGTCCACCATCGGCACCGGCAACCTTGTGGGGGTGGCTACCGCCATCCTTTCCGGCGGGGCGGGGGCGGTATTCTGGATGTGGGTCATGGCGCTGCTGGGCATGATGACCAGCTACGCCGAGAATGTGCTGGGCATCTACTACCGCCGCAAAGACCCGGCGGGCGGCTGGCGCGGCGGGCCGATGTACTATCTGCGGGACGGCCTTGGCGGCAAGCCGGGGCGGGTGCTGGCGGTGCTGTTTGCTGCGTTCTGCGCGCTGGCAAGCTTTGGCATCGGTAACCTGAGCCAACTCAATTCCATCGCAGGCAACCTGAAAGCGGCCTTCGGCGTGCCGGAGGCCACTACCGGCGCAGTTCTGGCGGCAGTGTCGGCGGTGATTTTGCTGGGCGGGCTCAAGCGTGTGGCTGCGGTGGCGGAAAGGCTTGTCCCCGCCATGGCGCTGCTGTACATCGTGGGTGCGCTCACCGTGGTGGGGGTGCATATCACCGCCGTCCCGGCGGCGCTTGCCGCCATCGTAAAGGGCGCGTTCGGGCTGCGCGCCGCCGGCGGGGGCATCGTAGGCTATGGCCTGTCCCGGGCGGTCACTTGGGGCTTTAAGCGGGGTGCTTTTTCCAACGAGGCAGGGCTTGGCTCCTCGGTGATGGTGCACGCGGCTTCCAACGTAAAAGAGCCGGTGCAGCAAGGGATGTGGGGCATTTTTGAGGTGTTTGCGGACACCATGGTGGTGTGCACGCTGACAGCGCTGGTGGTGCTGACCTCCGGCTTTGTGGAGCCGGACACCGGGCGCATTGCCGCCGGGACGGCGGGCAGTGCACTGGTGGGGCAGGCCTTTGACGCCGTGTTCGGCACGCTGGGGTCAAAGCTCATCGCAGTGTGCATCCTGCTGTTCGCCTACTCCACCACTCTGGGCTGGAGCTGCTACGGCTGCAAGGCTGTGGAGTATCTCTTCGGCGCAGGGGCTGGAGCATTTTACCGGGTGCTGTTCGTGGCGCTGATGCCGCTGGGTGCGGTGATGCGGCTGGACCTTGCATGGACGCTTTCCGACACCTTCAACGGCCTGATGATGCTGCCGAACCTCATCGGCGTGGTGGCGCTGTCCGGCACGGTGGTACGCATCACCCAGAACTACCTCGCCCGCAAGCTGCACGGCAGCTCCGCGCTGCCGCTGTTGTCGGCGGGTGAGACGATTTAAAATCGTCAGCCCCGCCCCTTGTCCCGGGGCGGGGTTTGTGCTATGCTAGGGGGTACAAGCGATTTTTGCGCTGAGAGGAGGAACCCCATGGCCGCCGTAAAAACACGGAATACCGCTACCCTTATGACCGAGGGCAGCATTGTAAAAAGCCTGCTGCTGTTTGCCCTGCCGCTGATCTTCGGCAACCTGCTGCAGCAGATGTACAACACCGCCGACAGCATCATCGTGGGCAATTTTGTGGGCAGCAATGCCCTTGCCGCCGTGGGCTCCAGCGGGTCGCCCATCTACCTGCTCATCGGCTTCAGTCAGGGGCTGGCCGTGGGCGCGGGCGTGGTGGTGTCGCAGTATCTGGGCGCGGGCGACCACAAGGAGACCCGCGAGGCGGTGCACACCGCCCTTGCCATTGCAGTGGTCATGGGGCTTTTGCTGACGGTAGGCGGCGTTGCCTGCGGGCGCGCTTTGCTGGTGGCCATGAACACCCCCGCCGAGGTGCTGGCGGACGCCGTGACCTATATCCGCATCTACTTCGGCGGGGTGCTGTTCAGCGTGGTGTATAACATGACCGCCGGCATCCTGAACGCCGCCGGCAACTCCCGCCGCTCGCTGGTGTATCTGGCATGGGCGTCGGTGACCAACATCGTGCTGGACCTTGTGTTCATCGTAGGGCTGCGGATGGGGGTGGCAGGCGCTGCCATCGCCACCGACTTAAGCCAGCTGGTGTCCTGCGTGCTGAGCCTGCGCTTTCTGATGAAAAGCGAGGACGCCTGCCGGGTGGAGCTTTCTGCCATCCGGCTGCACCGCAAAATGGCAAGCCGCATTATCCGGGTGGGTCTGCCCACCGGCATCCAGAACATGGTCATCTCCTTTTCCAACGTGCTGGTGCAGGCCAGCGTGAACAGCTACGGCGCCGCCGCCATGGCGGGCTTTGCGGCCTACATGAAGATCGACGGCTTCAACATTCTGCCGGTGAGCAGCATCAGCATGGCAGCTACCACCTTTGTGGGACAGAACTACGGTGCGGGGCGTCTGGACCGGGTAAAGCGCTCGGTGTGGGTCACCTTTGCTATCGGGGTCCTCTACACCCTTTGCACCGGCGCGGCGCTATTGGCCGGACAGGACGCCATTCTGCACCTGTTCACCGCCGACGAGGCCGTAGTCACCTACGGCAAGCTGGCCATGCGGTGGTTCTGTCCGTTCTACTTCCTGCTCAGCATCCTGCATGGCCTTGCCGGTGCCGTGCGCGGCACCGGTGCCAGCATCCCGCCCATGGTGGTGCTGCTGGTCTCGCTGTGCCTGTTCCGTGTGGTATGGATCCAGTTTCTGCTGCCCTTCTTCTCCGGCATCGAGGGCGTGTTCATCCTCTACCCCGTCAGCTGGGGTCTGGGCGCATTGCTCATGATCCTGTATGCATGGAAGGGCAAGTGGATGGAGTATCATACATAACCATTTTTATAAACAACGACCCGCCGCACTGAAGGAGGTGCGGCGGGTCGTTGTTTTTCAGGTACTCCTGTCGGGGCAGCTTACCATGCAAAGCCCACGGAGTCCATGTCGATCTTCTTTTCCATCAGCCCCAGACGGCTCTCGATGAAGTTGACAGCCATATCCGGCCACTGGGCGATCTGGGTGTAGTAGTCCACATAGCCCTTGGTGCCAGTGCCCAGACCCACACCGTGGGGTGCATCAGGTGCCAGATAGAAGCTGAAGTCCGTGAAGATATTTGCGCACTCCGGCAGAGAGGGCAGCATCATCGCACTCAGGCCATCTTTCTGACCCACAACACCAAAGACCGGAGGCAGGTTGGGGTTCTTCGTGAAGTTCAGACCAGTGACGAACAGGCCGTAGATGGGAATCGCCACATTCAGGTCAGCGCTCTCATAGTCCACAGCATCGCAGACGTAGCTGGGATAGACCTTATCCGGGGTATTCGTAGTGCCGAACTGGTCGGCCACCACCTGCATCACATTCATGCCGCCGGCAGAGAAGCCCACCGCGATCATGATATCGGTCTTGCCGATGTGTTTTTCAGAGGCGTTGTGGCGGATGTAGCGGATAGCGCGTGCCAGATCCAGCTGCTGATCCACAGCGGCATAAGGGTTGACGCGGCGCTGCAGCACAAAGGCGTTGTAGCCGTTCTTGTTGAAGAACTCGGCCACCGGGTAGCCTTCCACCACGTTGTTGCGGTGGGTGCTGCCGCCGCCTGCAATAATGATCACGTTGCCCTTCACCTTGCCCTGATCTCGCAGCAGGTACGGGTTCAGGAAGGGACGGAAGCCCTCGTTATCGTAGCAATTTTCCCAGTTGGTGGGCAGCGGAGATTCCACGGCCATCTGATCTCCCCAAATTTCCCAAACGGTGCTCTTGGGGTCCTTGATCTGGCGCAGCGCCTTGCGGGCATTGGTCAGGGCAACACACATATCGTAGTGAGAAGCATTGATGCCGGGCACAGGTGCACCGTCCACCTTCTCGTACTGAGCGCGGGACAGCTTGTGGAACAACACATAGAACTTGTCAAAATCACCCCGGAAAGCAGCCGGATAAAAGGCCACCTCGCGGGAGAGGCGGAGTTCCTCTGCCACCATGGCCTGCACCTCGGCATCGGTGTGCACGCCAGCGTTTTCAGCAAAGGATGCGGGCGCCATGCCAGCCACTGCGCCCATGGTCACAGCAGAAGCGGCGGAAAGCTTCATAAAGTCTCTTCTGTTCATCATCATTTCTCCTTTTAAATGCAGACGGCTCATTTGTGCAGAGCAAAGCCGCCCAAAGCTGTGCAGCAAACGCCCTGCTGCCGGGCCCGATAGACATTCCAGTTGTATCACGCCATCGAAATCTGCACAAATCGTACCACAATACAACGCACTTGTAAATAGATTTTGTTGTTTTTGTGCGAAATTGATATATTAGTATGCCAGTTCTTGTGAAAATCAACAAGCATAAGAATGGGCACAAAAAAGGACTGCCGTGCAGCGCACGGCAGTCCTTTTTTATCTTATTACAGCTTTTCAAACACCAGAAAGCGGAAGGCGATGGTGGTGGTGAGCTGCGGCAGAGCCGCAAGGCGGGCGGCACCGTCGCGGGGCGTTTTCCAGTAGTAGGGGGTCATGGCAAACAGGGCTTCCAGCTGGGCGGCGGGCACGGTGATGGTACCCTGCACCTCCCGCTCATCAATGGCGCGGAAGCCCGGGTACTCCACCTGCTGCACCGGGTTTTTGTAGGGCTTTTCGTAGAGCACGGCCTTCATCTGGTACAGGTGCTCTGCCCCCGGCACAACGTAGATCATGCGCCCGCCCGGGCGCAGCACCCGGCTGAACTCCTCCTGCGCAAAGGGCGAAAAGCAGTTCAGCAGCACGTCTGCCCAGCCGGTGCGCACCGGCTGGCTGAAGCTGGACGCCACCGCGTACTGCGCGGCGGGCAGCGCCTTTGCGGCCAAGCGCACGGCGGGCTTTGCGATATCGAACCCGGCCAGCTGCAGCAGCTTTTCTGCTGCCGCGAACTGCTGCGCGATGCAGCGGTCGTACCAGCCCTCGCCGCAGCCTGCGTCCAGCAGATGCAGCGGGGCGTCCTTCGCGGCGGGCACGCCGTGGGCAAGGCACAGCTCCCCCAGCGCCTGCCCGAAGATGCCGTAATATCCGGCGTTCAGGAAGGCGCGGCGAGCAGCTACCATCTCCTTGCTGTCCCCTGGGGCTTTGGTGCGCATGCTTTGCACCGGCAAAAGATGCCAGTAGCCCTCCCGGGCACGGTCAAAGCAGTGGCCTTTTTCACATTTCAGGTCATTCTCCCCTTGCAGTGCGCCGCCGCACAGGGGGCACTGCCACGGGGTAAAGGCTTCGTTCCGGCTCATACTTCTTCGCTGTGATCCTCAATGGGTGCAGTGGCACCGCCGTGGGCGTCCATATACTCCTCAAAGCTGGTGTACTTCTGCTGGGGCGGGCGGCGGCTGATGAGCATCAGCCCCGGGTCCTCGTCCCGGGCGGCGGCATTGCGGCCGCGGCGGGCAGGCTCGGCCTTGGGAGCGCGGGGTGCGCTGCCGGTGCGGTTCTGGCTGCCTGCATTGCCGCGCTCGTTGCGGGCAGGGCGGGCGTTATTGCTCTGGGCAGCGGGGCGGGCATTGCGCTGCTCACCCCGGTCGCTGCGGTCGCTGCGGCGGCTGCCGCTGCGGTTTGCGTTCTGGTTATTCTGGGGCTCCTGTGCGCTGCGGATGGCAGGTGCTGCCGGAGCGGCAGGGGTCTTGCGTGCCGGGCGCAGCGGAGTAGCCTCCGGGGCGCTGACAAAATGGGGGTCAAATTTGGGCTGGACGTTGCTGCCCCGGGCGGGGGCGGCATTCTCGCGGCGGGCGCGGGGCGCTGCCGCTTCCTTGGGGGCGCTTGCGCCCCGGTTGTTGGCGCGGCGGTCGTTGCGGGCCCCGCGCTTTGCGTTGCTGTCTTGCATCAGTGTTTCCTCTTTTTTCGGTTTTGCAGGCACCGCGTTCTTTGCGGCCTTCGGCTCCTGCTTCGGCGCGGGCGCAGCTGCCTTTGCAGCTTTTGCGGGCGCAGTTTCGGCCTGTTTTTTCGGCGCTTCCGCCGTTTTTTCCGCTTCGGGACGGGGCTTTTTGCCGCGCACGGGCAGCACCGGGCGCACCGGGGCGGGCACGCCGTCCCACGGATGGCCGGATACCACCGGGATCTTGCGGCGGTTCAGCTTTTCAATGCCTGCCAAGTACTCCTGCTCCTCCGGGGCGCAGAAGCTGACGGCGGTGCCGTCCGCACCGGCGCGGGCGGTGCGCCCGATGCGGTGCACATAGGTTTCCGGCACCTCGGGCAGGTCGTAGTTGAACACATGGGAAAGCTCGCTGATATCAATGCCGCGTGCGGCGATATCGGTGGCCACCAGCACCCGGGTCTTGCCGGACTTGAAATCCTCCAGCGCGGTGACACGGGCGGTCTGGCTCTTATTGCCGTGGATGGCGGCGGCGGGGATGCCCTGCTTTGTCAGGTCTTTTGCGATCTTATCCGCGCCGTGCTTGGTGCGGCTGAACACCAGCGCATTGACCACCGGCGGCTGCAAATTTTTGATGAGCCACGGCAGCAAAAGCTTTTTGTTGCCCTTTTCCACATAGTACAGGCTCTGCTGGATGCGGTCCACGGTGCTGGACACCGGGTCCACCTTGACAAAGGCGGGGTCATGCAGGATGCCGGAAGCCAGCTGCTCGATCTCTGCGGGCATGGTGGCGCTGAACATCAGGTTCTGGCGCTGGGCGGGCAGCTTTGCAATGACCTTTTTCACGTCATGGACAAAGCCCATGTCCAGCATCCGGTCGGCCTCGTCCAGCACAAAAATTTCCAAAGCGGACAGGTCGATAAAGCCCTGCCCGATCAGGTCGTTCAGCCGTCCCGGGCAGGCGATGAGGATGTCCACGCCCTTTTTCAGCGCTTCCACCTGCGGTGCCTGTCCCACACCGCCAAAGATGACGGTGCTGCGCAATTTCAGGTACTTGCCGTAGGCTTCAAAGCTTTCGCCGATCTGCAAGGCCAGCTCCCGGGTGGGGGTCAGGATCAGCGCACGGACAGCGCCCTTGCGGCGGGGTGCATTGGCGGTGAGCCGGTCCAGCATGGGCAGCGCAAAAGCCGCCGTCTTGCCGGTGCCGGTCTGGGCGCAGCCCATCAGATCCCGGCCTGCCAGCACCGGCGGGATGGCCGCCGCCTGAATGGGCGAGGGGGTCTCGTAGCCCGCTTCCTGCACAGCGCGCAGCAGCGGGGCGGACAGATTCAGTTCTTTAAATGTCATGGTTCTCCTATTATTCTGTGATCTTCCGGCACTCGATGTAGTAGCGCTTTTCCTCCGCGTGTCCCATGCTGAAGGTCTTGCGGGGCAGCACGCCGCCCATCACGACGCCGCGGAACAGATCGCTCTTGGCGAAGGGCGGCATCAAAAACGCCACTGCGCCCTGCTTGCACAAAGCGCGCACAGCCGGTTCGTCATGCACATAGTCCACCTTTGCTTCCGGGTGGCGTGCCATATAATCCGAAATAAAATCGTCGATGGTGCCCACAGTCAGCGGCTCGGTGGGGTCCTCAAAGCTGAGCACATTGGCCATGTGAGGGCCTGCCAGCGTAAAGGGCTGCTTTTTGCTGCCGCCAAAGCAGCAGCCTGCCATGTTGGAATCGCTCCATGTAATGAGGCTCAGCAGCACGGTGGCGCAGTCCACGTTGAACAGTACCCGGTGGATGGGCTCGATCTCGATAGCCGGGGAGTGCACGTTGCACACCTCTGCCAGACACCAGCGGGCGGGGTGGTTCTCTGCCTGTTCCGGGGTCAGGGTCTTTTTCAGCTTCTCCCAGCAGGCTTTTGCGGTAGCCAGCGAGTGGTTGCCGTCGCCCACAGCCAGCGTCAGCGGGTCGCGGCGGGTGGCATCGGGGTATTTCTTGTCAAATTCTTCCTGACTGCCCAGCACGGTCAGCGCGTTTTCGATCTGTGCGATGAGGGCGGGATCCTCCACTGCCCAGCCTGCCACATGGCCGCCGCCCAGCATCAGCTCGCCCTCATATACCTTGGGCAGGCTGTCCTTGTGGGCGGCAATGGGCTCAATGAGGGTGCAGTCCGGGTCGTCTGCCAGCATCATGATATGGGGCGTTTCCAGCGCAGCGCCGGTGCGCACCTTCATGCGGGGCGGGATGCGGCTTTCCACCGTGCACTCGCTGGGGCGCACGGTGCATTTTTCGCCCCGGCGGTAGCTGTAAGCCTCCAGGTCCACACGTCCCACAAGACCCTGCCGCACCCGGCCGCTCTGCTCGGTGCGCTCCACATAGATAAAGCCATCCACCGCCCGGGTGAGCACGTTCTGGGCGTAGTCCTGCATGGTGGCGTGGATCTTTTCCACCCGCGCATCGGCGTCTCCGTCCTCCAGATACACCTCCGGCAGGATCAGGTTCAGGGTGCTGGGTGCACCCGCAGCGGTCTCTTCTGCCCGCTGCCAGTAGCTGCGGTCGCTGGTGAACTGGTCACAGGCAATGCAGCCCCACTGCTCCAGCGGCACCTGCTCCGAAGGCAGCAGGATGTGTGCGGGTGCAAAACAGGTAGTCGGTTTCATAGTCGTTTCCTCCCCTCTTTAAAAAGCCGCTTCTCAGCGGAACGCTGCGGTGTCGTGCACCACAACGTGCTTCACACCGGCGTCAGCAGCGGCCTGCTCCAGCGCAGCGCGGCTTTCCGCATCCAGTGCGGTGCTGCTGGTGACCAGCAGATTTTCCATGCCAAGGGACGTACCGGTGGTGCCAAGGGCATCGGTGGCGGCGGTGCACAGTGCGTCAGGGTAGCTGACCCACAGGGTCACGCTGCCCGCAAAGCGGGTCTGCCATGCGGCGATATCCGCCGTCAGCTGGGCGGCGCGTCCCTCCCGGCTCTTGCCGCCGGAGGCACCGAAGTCCTGCTTGCGGGTGATGATATTGGGGAACTGCACCCCGGTAAGCACCACCTGCTCGTAGCCCATACTCCGCACCTCCTCAATGAGGTCGCCGACAAACTGCACCGCACTTGCGGCAAAGGGGTTCATCCATGCCTTGCCGCCCTTGGCTGCGCTGACGTTATCCAGCCAGAGTCTGTTGCCGTCGTAGTGCACGCCCATGCTGCGGTCGGTGTACACCGACACCGGGTCGGTAAAGGCGGCAAGCTGTGCCGCCGGGATAATGCCCTCCTCCCGCAGGATGGCGGCGATGCTTGCCGCATCCACCGGGTTCTCAGTGATGCTCTGGGCAGCGGCTGCCACCCCGGAAGCGTAGTACACCGTGCCAGCGGCGTCCTTCAGAGTGACAAGGGCGTAGTCTGCGCCCTGCTGCTTCAGCTGCCGGGCGGCGGCGCGGATGGCGGCTTCATCGGTCAGGGTGGTCACGTCCAGCTCTGCCCAGCTGCCGCCGGTAATGGCCTTGCCGTCCAGCGGCTTTTCCTCCTCCGGCTCAGACGCTGCCTGCGAAGCAGCGGCGCTGCTTGCCGCCGCAGAGGAGGCTGCTGCCTCGGCGCGGGAAGCGCTTTCGGCCTCCAGATCCCGATCCTTGACCACGGTATACCAGGTGTGGGTGGCCCAATCCAGCACATGGGGTGCGGCAAACCATGCGGCTGCCAGCACTGCCGCCACCAGCACCACGATGCCGATGCCGCGCTTTACGCGCGTTTCCCTGCTGTAAAAGCTGCGGTTATAATGCTTGACCTTCTGACGTTTATTCTTAGCCATGGTATCCTTTCCTCCCTGTCTGCGTTACAGGATGACGGAATGTCCGGTAAAGCCATAGATCGCCAGCGCCAGCACGCCGATATACACCAGCGTGATGGGCAGGCCGCGGAATGCCTTGGGGATGGCTCTGCTGCGCAGGCGGTGGCGCGCCTCCGTGACCAGCAGTACCGCCAGCACATAGCCAAGGCCGCTGCCAAGGCCAAAGCCAAGGCTCTGGCCAAGGGTAAAGGTCTGGGTGCGCTCCACCAGCACCGTGCCCAGCACACCGCTGTTCAGCGCGGCCAGCGGCACGATGCGCAGCAGCTGTGCGCGGCGGGGCAGGCTGCGCAGCAGCCACAGCACCAGATGCTCCGCCAGACACACCACGGCAATGCTGGCAATATACACCAGCGGGCGCAACTGGGCGCGGTTATCCAGCGGGGCAATGAACCACCGCCCGGCAAAGAAAGCCACCGGCGCCACCAGCACCTGCGTGATGCACAGCATCATGCCGAACAACGCGCTGCTGGTGCGGTCGTCCCCCACCAGCTGCACCATGCGGGACACGCCCAGTGCACGGGTAAAGACAGCGTTCTGTGCAAAAATGGCCAGCAGTGCATAGCTGAAAAACACTGCCGAGCTGCTTACAACTTCCTTCACGGTTCGCGGTCCACCTCCTTCTGGTAGTGCACGGTCAGAGTATCCCGTGCTTCCTTTTTCAGATATTCCTTGCGCTTGGCAGCCGCAGCGCGCCAGATGGCGCACAGGATGCCCAGCACGATAAAGCCGCCCGCCGGCATCTTAGCCAGCGGCAGCAGCGCCCAGCGCCCCACCGGGGCACCGAACACGGTGCCAAGGCTGAGCCACTCGCGCACCACGCCCACCACGAGCAGCAGCAGCGCATAGCCCACGGTAATGCGCACGCCCTTGGAAACGGCCTTGTGCACTGTCTCCTGCACCCGGCCGAAGCGGTAGGTCAGAAGCGGCTCCACCACCAGCATGGGCAGGTAGATGCCAAGGTTCAAAAGCCCGGTGCCAAACACGAAGTTCAGAATGGGATATGCCGCCAAGTACACCACAGCGGCGCTGGCTGCGTACAAAAGTGCACGGGGCAGCAGCTTTTTTTGCAGCTGCTCCGGGGTAGGCTCCTCGTCCCGCAGGGGCACAAGGCGGCTGAGCAGGCAGGCCAGCACGCGGGAGAGCACCAGCAGCAGCGTCACCGCCGCCGCCAGCATCAGGCCGTTCTGCCCGGTGGTAGCCACGACCACCAGCGGTGCCAGACCCATGCCCTGCATGACCACCGGGTTATTCAGGAACACGCGGTCATGATGGGCAAACTTTTCGGGGTCCTTTAAAATCAGTTCCGCAGTACGCTTTTTCATTCCGCAGCCTCCTTTCGTTCGGACGGCAGACGGTGCAGCAGACGGTACAGCCGCTCCTCCGTGCGGTCAATGAGCGCGGACACACTGTTGACTGCCAGCAGTGCAAAGCAGACGCCGGTCTCGTACACGCCGAAATAGCGGAAGCCCATGGTGGCAGCACCCACCAGAGCGCCGTACAGAATGCGTCCAAGCCGGTGGTGGGCACAGGTGTAGGGCTCGTTGAGCAGGAACACCGCGCAGAACAGCACCGCACCGGTGTGCAGCTCGTCCCGGATGCCCTGCAGGCGGGGCAGCAGGCTGCTGAAGAGGGTGCTGTCCGCCAGACCCACCTGACGCGGGAAGAAGAAGGCGATGAGCCCGCAGGTGATCAGAAAACTTGCCGATGCGCCGATGTGCACATCCTTCTGGGTCCACAGCACAAGGCCGCAGGCCAGAATGACCAGCGCCGCGCCGGTGCCCATGGGGGCAGCAAACTCGCCCAGCACAACGGCGAGGGCGTTCAGGTTCAGGATGCCGCCGCTGCGCAGGGTATCCTCGATGGTGCTGCTCACCGGCACAGCGGAAGCGTTCCACAGGGGCAGCGGCGTATAGGGCTGCGGATAGCGCACCACCTGCTCCGGCCACGATACCGCCGCCACGGCGTAGCCCACGGCAGCGGGGTTGAAGGGATAGCTGCCGTAGCCGCCAAAGACCTCCTTGCCGATCAATACGCCCGCCAGCACTGCCACCACCAGCACATAAATGTCCACGGTGGCGGGCATGAGCAGAGCGATGATCAGGCTGAAGCTCTCATTGGAGAAATCTCTGTTTGTGTACACCCGATGGCGCAGCAGCGCCACCAGGCGGTCGCACAGGTTGCCGGTAAGCAGGGCGATGCCGCACAGCAGCAGCGGACGCGCCCCATAGAAATAGCAGGCCATGCACAGCAGCGGCACACACAGCCAGAAAACGTGCTTGTAATACCGGCCGGTCTTTTGCAGCTGCCGCTCCTGTTCCTGGATCAAAGTTTCATCCATATACGGGCCTCCTTACAGGCTGGCCAGCGCGCCCACAGCCGCAGCGGGGTCGGCGGCGCCGAACACGGCACTGCCCGCCACCAGCACGTCGGCACCGGCTTCCACGCACAAGGGTGCGGTGGCGGCATCCACGCCGCCGTCCACCTCCAGCAGGTAGGAAAGGCCGCGTGCTTCCCGCTCTGCCTTGAGCCAGCGGAGCTTGTCCAGCGCCGAGGGCATGAACTTCTGCCCGCCGAAGCCGGG
>ERZ1034691.985-NODE-985-length-19892-cov-6.722942_pt1 | contig 19892 bp, 36 predicted proteins | sample MGYA00520638_ERZ1034691 | MGnify/ENA primary metagenome ERZ1034691 (study PRJEB33766, sample SAMN09781763) | gut metagenome | biome: gut microbiome | host: Homo sapiens | place: Madagascar | study: EMG produced TPA metagenomics assembly of the PRJNA485056 data set...
CTGGAAAACAAAGCGTCGTTCACCATGTCATTCCTCCTCTGGAAAATGGTTCTTCGTCACGGCGATGGGAAACGGCTCGATCTCGCTTGCCCACCGCGCCGTGCCTTTCCCGTGTATGCGCTCAAAGCACAGCGGGAACCCACCTATTCCGTCAAACAAGCTCCCCAGCGTCGCGCCCTCCGGCAGATACCGCGCCATGCGCCGCAGCATCCAGTCCCAGAAGGGCAGGGCGATGGAGTTGCCCAGCACCTTGTACCGTGGGCTGTCCGCACTTCCTTTCACTTTTATTTCGCGCCCGCGTTTATCTGTTTTAACCCAATCTCCAATATCTGTCCATCCGTCAGGGAAACCTTGCAGCCGTTCGCATTCCATCGGCGTCAATCGGCGCACCACCATGTGCTGCACCGGGTAGGTTTCCGCGTCCTCCCGGTACGCACAGTTCGCCTTTGCCCGCAGCGCGTGGCTCACGTTCTCACAAACCACCGCGTGGCTCACTTTGCTTTCTCCTGCGCGTAATGCGTTCTTCGTTTCGCTTTCTGCCCAGTTTTCTTCCATCGCGCTTTTGGGCTGGTATAAAATTGCTTGAGCATCGTGCATGGTGTTCAGCGTCTGGCTGACCTCCTCCGTCATAATGGCTTCGTGTGATTGCCCGTTGCCTATTCCGTATGTCAGCGGCACTTGATTTCCGCACATTACCCCGTGGCGGTCGCCGGCGGTCAGCGTGGGGGATGGGTCGCCCTCTTTCCCAATGCCAAGACCGTTTCCGCTGCCATCGTGGTTTCGGCTTTCACCGCCGCCCTGCCACCGCGTAGCCTTGTCGTTGATGGGGATTGCCGCAAATATCGTCTGATCGTTGCCCGTACCAAGCGTTCCGCTTTTATCCACCTGCACTAACGTACCTTTTCCTCCTCCGTCACAGCCCCCCCTGATGCGGACTGCATAAGAAGCACCTGCTTCAGCAGCTTCGGCAAATCCTTCCCCCGCCTCTCTGCTCTCCGCAGGATGCCCAGACACGCTTTCGCGGTCAAATTGTATTTGGGCAGCGGATTCACCTCCAAAATCTGCGACAACCGAGATTCTTCGGCGACGCTGTGGGGTCCCCAAACGGATAACATTTCCTGTACGGCTGTCTCGGATGGTTTTTCCCCAGCATTTAGCGTTGTGAGTTCGCCAAGCGATAGACCACCCATCACCGTCAATGGCTCCTGCTTTTGTCCATTTCCACTTTTCCGGCAGTCCAGATAAAGAAAATCCTGGTTCTGCGATACGCGCAATTTCTTCCAGCACGGCGTGGAAGTCCCGTCCTCTGTTGCTGCTGTACGCGCCCGTGACGTTTTCCCACACAAGATACCGAGGTCGTACCATGTTACCTGTCCGTCCATTTTTCTTATCTGCCTCCCTCATTTCACGAATAATCCTGACCTGCTCCATAAACAGACCGCTTCGCGCACCTGCAAGTCCGGCGCGTTTCCCGGCGATGGATAGATCCTGACAGGGACTGCCGCCGGTGATGCACCACACCGGCTCGATCTCCGCACCGTTTATCTTGCAGATGTCTCCTATGTGCTTTATCTCAATCGCCTCCTACCCACTTCCACTTGTAACCGCCCGCGCTTTTCCGTTTTCCATTGGCACACCCGCAAATATTGGCTCTGTTTATGCCTGTTCGTTCTGCTGCCATCACTGCGGACTCGTAGCAGATGCCCGTTTCAATACACAATATGGGTTTTCTTAAGTATTTGCCCAAAACATCATATCTGTGTCGTAGGTTTTCTTCGTTCGTACACCACTCAAGATTTTCCGGCCTATTATTCAGTTTATTCCCGTCTTTATGGTTTACTTGTGGAAGCCCTTTTGGGTTGGGAACAAACGCCTTTGCAACGAGCCGATGCACAAATACCGTCCTTATCCGACCATTATCTCTGACAATAATTCTTCTGTATCCTTTTGGGCTTACGTCACCAAACCGCCTCTTGTTCCGAGAGCCACGGTGGTTCCATACGCTTCCGTCCGAATAAACGGAAATATTAGCGCCGTACACATTAAGTACGATTTCCTGCACAACATCCCTCCTTGCCTAATCTCCAAACACCACGCCGCACTCGTCTTTCAGTACGTCCTTGATGTGCTTCCGCTTGATGCGGCCTTCGTTTATTTCCTCCGCCAGTTTCTCCAGGCACTCATACAGATACGCAATGCTCTGTGTGTCCCGGCTGTCCGCTGTCTCCTCTTGGACGTGCCAGCCGCATTTGTCCATCAGCACCATTGCCACCATGTCCATGTTCTCCCGTGTCCCTTGCAGCTTGCCACGCATAAAAATGCGGTCGTCCCTGCTCAAATGCTGTTTACCCATCACTCGTCCTCCGAAATGTGCACCACCTCGTAGCACCCAAACCGTCCGCCGTTTCGATACGCCTTGCATATCGCGCTTCGCGTGCTGGCGTAGGACCGCCCGGACAGCCGCGCCAGCTCCGCCGTACTCGTGCCCCGCCAGCGGGGAAGCCGGTATTTGTCCCGCGACACGATCATATACACCGTCGTCATATCCTCACACCTCCCCGCACCGGCGCAGTGTCAGGCTGTCCGCCAGTTCCTTCGCCGTCTGCTTCCGTTTTTTGCTTCTTCTGTGCCGATTCTCCATGCAGTTGCGGCACTCCGGGTAAGGGCAGCTCATGCACTGGTCTATGCGCTCCTGCGGCTCATGCTGGCGGTCCTCCACCGCGCCGCCTAAAAATCGTCCTGTCTCTCCGCAATGTTCCTGCCGCTGGCTCTCCGCCGCGGCATCCACCGTCAGCCACGGTGCCTTGGCGCTGCCCAGGCTCCGCATAAATGCGCCGACGCTCATCGTTCCCTGCATTGCGTACATGATGTTCTAAACCTCCCTCACCGTGACGCCGTGGAAATACAGCATCATCTTTCGTTTCAGCACAAACACCCGGTATGCGGCACTGGCGGTGTTCCGAAAGCCCTTGCTGTCCTCCACCACCGTTTCGCCATCCTTTTCGTACACAAAGTCCGCCACATAGTCTATGGCGCACTCCCTCGTGCCATCCGAGCGTACCTGCTTTGGCAGCAGCGGATACTTTACCTGCGTCCGCAGGTTGGTGATTTCTCCCGAACGCTGCATCAGCCACAGATCCATGTACCGCCGCGCCTCACGCTTGCTGTCGAAGTGCATAAGCGTGCCGTCCGGCATGGTCATGTCCACCTTCTCCGCATGGAGCTTGTTGCCCTTCTTCGGTTTCTCCGCCTTGGCTTTGGCATCCGCCGCCGCTTTCTCCGCTCTCTGCTGCTCCTGCACCTTCTGCAAGATTTGCGCCTGCGCCTTCTGGCTAAAACGTCCGATGTCCTCCAGACCAATTCCCATTGGCTCACTCCTCGTCCACGCTTCCCATTTCCAACCGCCTGCGCCGCGGTCTCCGGTGGAATTTGTCTACCGGCTCCTCATCGTCCGTCCGGCGGCTCAATTCCGTAAATGTCATCTTTGAACCGTCAAAGTAGAAATTCACGTCTCCCGTGCGTCCTCGCCGGTTCTTTGCCACCGTGCATCCTACCTGCGAGTCATCCCCCGGACTTGTTTTCCAGAGGAAGATCACCTTCACCGCGTTCTGCTCCAGTTCGCCGCTGTCCCGCAGAGAGGACAGCCTCGGCTTATCCGTTTCATTCACCGTGCGGGATAGCTGTGCCGCCGCTAAAATAGGGATCTCCAATTCCGAGGCCAGCAGCTTCAGCTCCCGGCTGATACCGCCCAGCTCAAGGTTCCGGTTCTCCGCCCGCTTGTCCTTTTCTCCGATCATCAAGCCCAGATAGTCCACCACGATCATGCCGAGATTTTCTATGCCAAGTGCCAGCTCCCGTATGCGGCTCACTGTAACGTCAGGCCCATCGTAGAAGTAGACCGGCAGCTTCGATTCCCAACAAGCCGTCTCCACGATTCTTGACCAGATCCGCTCATCGTCCGACACACCGTCTATCAGCTGATCCATTGTCAGTCCATTCGCTCTTTTGGCGATCAGGCGTTCCCCCACCTCTCCGGCCATCATTTCCGCCGTAATATGCAGGACCGTTTTCCCCTTTATGGCGGCACTCTCGGCGATCTCCATGCACATGGCACTCTTTCCGCATCCCGGCCTTGCACCGACCAATACGAGCTGCCCCGGCCACAAGCCTTTCAGCGTGGCGTCCAGCAGTGGGAATCCCGTGTCTATACGCCCCTCCTTCTTCCCGGCGATGTTCTCCATCGCCTCCCTCATGGCATCCGCCATCGTTTTCAGCCGTGTCCCGCGCCTCTGCCGCATTTTCTGGTGGCAAATCGCCGCCACCGCCGCTTGCGGATCTTCTTCGTTGTTCAGTGCCTCCATCACCCGCTCGTAAAAGCGTTCATCCTCCGCCGCCTTGTGGATCAGCTGGGCGTGACTCTCTGCGTTGGCTGTGGTCACGGTGATCTCCGCGCATTGCCGCAGGAATTGCAGCGGCTCTGCCACCATGTCCTTGATCGCCTCTACGCCGGACGCAATATCGAAATGCCGTCCCGCCCGCGTATCCTGCAAGCACCGCTCAAATACCGCCCCGCAGACCGACAGGCTGAAATCGTCCTTCTCCACCAGCTCTGCCATCTGCCTGACCATCTCCGGCTTTTGCAGCAGAACTCCCACCACCAGGTATTCCATCTCCGTGGTGTCCCTGCGGTGCAGCATGGGGCCGGGCATCATCTCGTTTGCCATAGGGAACTCACTCCTCCTTCACCGCGCCCTGCTCCTTGGTCATATCTTCATAAATCTCGTTGAAGTGCCATTTCAGGTCGTGTGCGCTCTGTACCTTCTTGCTCCACCACTGACTGTCCAGCGCGAAGTAAAGCACGTTGTCGATGGTATCCCACGCCACGCCGCTTTGTGTATGTAGCTCCTCCAGCACCGCCGCCTGCCGCTGCATCTCCGCATCCGTCGGCCACGCCCTGCCGGGATTGTCCTTTGCCTTTTCACGCGCAAGGTATTCCGCGATCTGGTATGCCTCGCTGGTGCGCCAATCCGTTTCTGCGGCTTTTTTGTCCGTGTAGTTGCCCTCAAGCACCTTGAGGAAGTTGTTTGGCTTTACAAACCAGTCGAAGGTCGCCTCAAAGCCCCGGTTGTTCTGCCCCTTGAGGAACGTGCTGTTCTTCACGTTCTCGACGGCTTTCAGCACACCATCTACGCCGTACTCCCGGATACGCGCTTTCAGCATCCGGCCGCGATTGGTGTCTGCTGTGATCTTCGCCACCTGTGTCAAGCCGGTCTCGTTCCACGCCTCAATGACACGTCGGACATCACCAGTCCGACAAACTATCTCGTTAGAGATAGTTATATCTTCTCTTATATCTTCTCTCTTATCTCTTATATCTGTGTTACAATGTAACAATTCGGCGTTACCTGGTGACGCAATTTCGCTTTTGTTGGCCTCGCAAGGAAGCTCTTTTTTATCGGCTGCTCTTGCTCTGCATTCCCTAACGCGCTGGGCGGAGGAGCATTCACTGCCTACATTTTTCACCGCGAAAGGCAGGAATAATGTCGTGTCGTTTACAAACTCTGCCATGCCCTGGGCTACAAGGTACGAAATCGTTACCTCTACATTTGCGGGATCTTCGTCAAGCTCAAGTGCCAACTCGTCAGCAAACTTGTCCTCAACACCCTTCCAGCGCAAAACGCCATCCTGTTTCATGGCTATAAGCTGCATCTTCAAGTAAATCACGATATAAGTGTCACCACCGGCGATTTTCCGCAGTTTCTTTATCCGCGTTGAGGTGAAAAAGTCATCGTACATCTTGAGCCAGTAATACCTTTCGTTTTTCATGGATTTCCACCTCCCCGTCAGATACTCAGTTCGTAGTCATCCTCGCCGCCCGGGTCGTCCCACGGCAGCGGCTCATCTTCCTCAATCTCCTGAAATCCCGCCGTCTGCGGCACTTCGGCAGTCTGTGCGGGCGGCTTCTCTCCGGCGCACAGCTTTTCCAGCGCGGGCAGCAGGTCTGCCAGACGAAGGAAAATTTCTGCCGGCACCTGCAAGAGTGCTTCCAGCGCACCCAGCGGTATCACATGGTCGGCGCGAAGCTCGCTCCACACCTTTGCCTCGCCGTCTCGGGTGGTGTACGGCCTCTGCCGCCATGTGCCCACCACGGCCACCGTATCGCCCTTTTCCAGACAGGCGGAGATTTTCGTGGCGGCGTTGTCACCCACGGCGCACACATTCATAAACTGCTTGCTGTCGTACCCCACGCCAAACTCCACCTTGGGAATGTGGTTCTTGGGTATCTCCCCCACTTTTGCGTCCCGGCTGACGGAGCCAGTACAGATCATGTACTGGCTGCCGTCTGCCTTACCCTCCGCGTCTACGCGCTTACGGATAAAAAGAGGCATTTACTCGCCCTCCCCAAAGAAACCGTTTGTGAAGTCCTCCGCGCTCTCGACCGCCGCATTTGCCGTTTCCTTGCGCTCTACGCGCTTTTTAGCCGGGGCGGTATCCTTACCCTCGGAAGGGGCGTTCTCACCCACAGCGGCACTTGTGGGAGGCTCTGCGGCGGTTTCCTCTGCTTGACCGCGATTTTCCTCGCTGACGGAGAAATCCGTCACCGGGATGGCCTGCTCCGCCTGGGTGGCGGGCATATCTGCTGGAATAACTGCCTCGTCCATGTCCAGTGCGCGGCTGAACTCTGCACTCTTGGGAGCAAGGGGACCGCCAAAGAGTTGCTTGAAAACCGTCTTTTTGCACATTTTCATGTGTCCTGCACTTTTTTCGTCACCGTACCAAGGGCTTCCGTTCAAAAGTTTGCTGCGTTCTTTTGCATCCATCTCCCCGCTGATAAAGGCATTGTACTTTTCCAGGCTGAATGCGGGAGAATAACGGTCTGCATGGTTCAGAATTTCCTTGTAGGTCATATACAAGTTGTCCTCGAAACCGTTGAGCAGCCGAAAATATGCGTAGTAGCCGACGATATGGCGCTTTTCTCTCTCATCGGGGTCAGAAATTTTGGAAATGATCGGGTCACCATCGGAGTTGTAGCCCTTGAACTCCCCCTCCAAGACCTCGAAAAGTTTGATCTTCGAGTAGTACCCCGTTCGGATTGCCAGTTGCCCAAGTCCTTTGTACTGAATCTGAAACTGCGCGACATTTCCATACGGGACAACGGAATACTCTCCAAGCTCAAGCGAAAGGTTGAGGCCGACGCCCGCCAACGCAGAGCCGATGACAGAACCGACGTCGCACTCCTTGAGTTTCTCATTTCGAGATACCAGCGCAATCAGCGAAGCGGTCAGCCGAGCGGCCTTGTCGCTGTCGTTGAGGGTTTTCTGGATCATGTCCTGATAGGTTTTCGACGTAATGGCCATGCTGAAGGTCTGTTTCTTCTGCTGTGCCATTTGGGTAAAGCCGGTCTGATTCTGTACTTTCATGGTGTTTCTCTCCTTCCGTTATTTCGGCACACGCCCAAAGCGGATGCCGCGTTCCCTCATGTATACATTCAAGCCGGTGAGCTGCGCCGCCGTGCCGTGTACGCGGAAATCCACGGTGTAAATTGCCTCCTCCTGCGCACAGGGCATCTCATGGCCGTCCTCGTCCACCAGGTCGTTAACCGGGCGGGACAGCTCACCCAGCGTTTCGGTCACGCTCCTCCCGGTCTCACTTGCTTTCTGCTCGGCCTGACGCATCGTCTCGTCGGCAACACGCTTCGATTCTTCCAGCAACGCCGCGTACTTCGCCGCAGCCTCCGTCTCCTTGCGCTTTCGCTCCTCCTCGAAGGCCTTCATGCGGCACAGTGTCTCGTTCTTCACCAGCACCGCGCTGATGTTCCTGGTACGGGTGTACTCGTCCAGCAGCGTGGTCTCGAACTCGCTGTGCAAAGCACGGATGGCGTTCAGGTCGGCGCGGCAGCGGTCTATGGCGGCGTCAATGTCCATCCACGCCGCACTCTCGGCGTAGGTGGCGTTCAGCCACTTGGGGTTAAAGCAGCCGTCAAAGGTCAGCCACTCCGCCATGTCGCAAACCGCCTGATCGAAGTACGCAGAAAGACGATTTTTCTTTTCCTCCTTGCGCTGGGTCTCGAACGCCTTGGCCTGCGTATCGAGGTTCTGCACGGCGGTTTCCAGCGTCGCCACCAGCTCCTTGCAGTTGGCCTCCGTTTCAGCGGATACCGCCAGCGCCGCCGCACGGCATTCCTTGCGTACCTGATCGATGTTGGCTTGCAGTTTGCGGAGGTTCGCCCTGTCCTGCTTGGCGGCCTGTACGCCGTCCTCCGTCACCACAATGCTGCGGTACTGCTCCGCCACGCCGTCCACCCACGCCTTGACATCGGCGTAGTTGGTGGTAATGGCCTGCTTGCGGATCTCCTGCAAGTCGGAGGTGATGCGAAATTCCACCATCCCACTCATGCCCGCACCTCCGTGTCCATCCGGGTGATCCACTTCACCCGGTCAGCCCACGCCGGGTCAATGACGCTCTCCGGCAGGTCGATCTCGGTGATCATGGCGGGCTTTTCGTCCGCCTCGCTGCCCGGCACCAGCACATGGTCGCTGGGATGCAGGGGCAGATTCGTGCGGAAGGTGTACGCCTGTCCGCCGTAGACCTTCTGCAACGGCTTGTAGTACATTGCCTTTACGATCATTAGGTTTTGTCCTCCTTCACATTCTTAAAATCGCCGCCGGTGGTGTGCCGGTCAGCACATGATTTTTGTAAAAATCTTCCTCCTGCTCCAAAAGCCACGCCAAGTCGTCGGCTTGTTCTACCCTCTCGAAGCGGTAGGTGCGTATGCTCAAATCCCCGTCCATGTTCTCCAGCGAAGCCAGCAGGTCTACAAAGTCCCAGCCGGTGGACAGCATTTGGTGGAGGATCTGACACCGGTAGTGGAGGGGTATCTGCCCGTCCCACTTCGCCCATCCGAGTTTTCCGTTGGGTGTGGAGGTTTTGATCTCCAAAATGCCCCGCCGCCCCTGATCGTCCGTCACCTCGCCGTCCAGCGTGGCAAACAGCCACGGCCTATCCTCTTGGTACAAAATGTCGTAGGCGTGGTAGTCCACGGTGTACTGGGGGTGCATGGCGGCGTACAAGTCGCGCAGCACCGGCTCCATCCGTACCCCACGGCTCACCGCCGGGCTTCCGCTTAAATCCTTTGGCTGTGCCGCGCCCACCTTCAGCCGCCACAGCTCCATCGGGGTCATCCACGGGGAAACGCCTACAACAGCGGCGGCTTCTGAGGCACCGATCCCAAGCGTATTTCGCCCTGCCAACCAAGTCTCTCTGTCCTCAAAATGCAATCTCTGCGTTTTTCTCACCTCCGTTCTCAAAGAAAAAAGCGCCGCCAAATAGTTCGGAAATTCCGAACCACTCGACGACGCTCCGCCCTTCCCTCCAAGCGACTTAGGAGGGGTACATTATTTGGCTTTGATCTCTGCTCTGCTGACCTTGACGATCTTCACACCGTCCTTCAACGGTATCAGCTCAACGCGATAGTTCTTCTCCAGCGCCGCGTTGATCGCCGCCACCTGTCCTTGCGTAAGGATGCCACCTGCCAAAACAATCTTCCTCCCCTATCTCACTTATACAATCCCAGCGCCGTGCAGCTCACCCACACGCCGCCAAGGGATATTCCCTCTCCAACCAGCAGCCACAACGAACCGCCCGTTTCGATGCCGCCGATGATGCCCAGCACCGCGAAGCTGCTCACGGCCAACAGGATCTTCCACTTCCTGTCCCGGCGGTGCTCATTCCGCGTCCTGCTCATTCGTGATCTCCTCCATGTAGTCCTCTCCGCACACGGGGCAAAGATAGTCAATACGTGTTTCCCAGCCGTTTTCCCCGTCCAGATTCTCTTTGGCCACGCAGACCGCCGGCGTGTCAAATTTCACGCCGCAGATCAGACACTGCCAGCTCATAGCGTTATTGCGGCGCGGAGTTCTTCGATGGGGATGTGCAGTTTGCGGCAAGCCTTTTGCAGCTCTCCCAGCGTAAAGTCCAGCGGAGACTTCTTCCGGCGAAGCAGCGTGGACGCGTCCATCCCCAGTGCGTTGGCCAGCTCCTGCTGCCGCAAGCCCTCCGTCGCCAGCGCACCGTACAGCAGTGCCACGATCTTGTCCTCCGTGGGATTCTTTGTGTTCAAATACGTCACTCTCGGCATACCTGCCCCCTCCTATCCATTACCGCCTTGATGCTATTGGATTCCTGTTTCTGACTACCCAAAAACTTGTCCACGAAGTATGTTTGCCCGCGACCTGTCACCTTCACTGTTTTGCTGACGGTGACGGAGCCGTCCGACCGGCTGATGGCAGTTTCCTTAATACTGAAAAGCCCCATTTCCATCGACCGCTGCGTAGGCATATTGTAGTCCGTCCCGGTGCGGCGGATCAGGTAGCCGTTGTCCCGCAGCCACGAAAACAATCTGTTCTGTCCAATGCCCACGCCGTTCTGCCGCAGGAGCTTCGCCAACTCGCCTACCAAGATGGATGTGTGGGATGCACTCACCGCATCCGCAAACAACACCTTCGGTCTATCTGCTTCGGCCTGACGCTCCAACAGTCTGCGTCTCTGCTGTTCCTCCTTGAGTGTGGTAGCCAGTTGGATGATGTAGTCCGGGTCAGTCAGCGTCCGTTCGATGACCTCTGGGGTCATGTACGCGCCGTTGCGCCGAATTGACGGCAAAACCTCATCCGTTACCCAGTCGGTAAATTTCTCCGCGGTCGGCAGTTTTGAGCCAAACACGAGCCGGTAAATGTCGCTTTCAGGTATGAAAGTCATATCCTGCAAGCCTCCGTTGGTTGGGATGCCCCGTTTCAGGGCACCCTTGCAATGGGCAGCAACCGCGTTCTGCGGCTTTGCGTAACCCAGCGCCTTTGCGACATCGCTGGCGCAGAAGAGGACTTTACCGTCCCCTTCGATAGTGCGAATGCTGCCGAACTCCGGGTTGTTAAACACTTGCATCTCACTCATTTCTTTCTCCCCTCTCCTTTCATAAGCTCATCCAACGTGCAACGGTACAGCGCAGACAGCTTGTGCAGAACTGCCACCGAAGGATCAGCCTTGCCTGTCTCATAAAGGCTCACCGCCGAAACGCTTATCCCCAGCAGATCTGCCACCGTTTTCTGCGAATATCCGGCTTTCTTTCTTTGCTCCTTATAACTCAATCTCTCATCTCCCATCAAAAATAATTGAGAAATACTTGACTTTTCCTGAAAATCGCCTTATTATGTGGTTGTCTGTTCAAATAACTTAGCAAATTCTACTTGATTTTGGTGAAGTATTTCTCTATATATGCTCGATTTATTTTTAGTGTCTTTATATTAACTCAATATTTGCTCAATTTCAAGGGCAATCTACTTCATTTTTCAATGTTTGTAGCAATGCACAATTTGGGAGGTATACTTTTGTGAATGGTGAACTGTTCGTTTACAAGATTTGGCAATTATGCAAAGCCAAGGGGCTGACAAAAGCCGAGTTCTATGAAACTGCTGGCATCACTCCATCGGCAATGGCTCTTTACAAAAAAGGAAAGACCAAACCATCAATGGACACTCTTCGCGCTATTGCCCGCGTTCTGGAGATTGACGTCTCCTATTTGCTGACCGAACTTTACGGCGATGAAACAGAAAAAGAGCCCGCTTCCCAACTGGAAAGCGAACTCGATTCCACCCTTGTTAAGTTGCTGTGTTCTCTTACGCCTACTGAACTGGCGCAGGTGCAGGGCTTTGCCGCAGCACTGATAGCAGCTCGTAAAGCCTGACCTTTTCCTCCATCGTCAGGGTGGAGACCAGTTTCTTTGCTTCCTGTTCGTTCATTTCTCTGTACCCCCTCGTATGTCGTTTTTCGGCGTTTGCTTGATTCAATCGTACTCTATGTGCGCCGCGGTGTCTACGTTCATTTTGGGGAATCGCTCCCCAATTTGGGTAATTGTCCCCAAAATATGGACTTTTACGGATGAAATAGTATCCGTTACCGAAGAAAGGGGAAAATCATGTCAGAAATTCAGGAACTTGCACAGCATATTCAGGACTTCCCTGCCCTTGTCCATAAAGCCAGAATGGACAAGGGCATCACCAACGAGGAACTGGCCGAACTGTCCGGCGTCAGCTATTCCGCCGTCTGCAAAATGCAGTCCGGTGAGCGCGATCCAAAACTGTACGATGCTGTCGCGGTGATGAAAGCTGTCGGCATATCCGCCGACCAAGTGTTTGACATCCAGCCTCCCGCATCAGCTCCATCCGCCATGCAGGAACGCATACACGAGCTGGAGTTGGATAACGCCCTCAGCTCCGGCGACGTGGTGCGCCTGAAGCAGGTCAACGGACTTTGCACCCAGCGCTTGGATGCCGTTATCCGCCAGCGCAATCATTACAAACGCTGGTCTGTGTTTTCTTCAATTTTTTCCGCGATCCTATCCCTGTTCTTAATTGTTTATCTTCTTTTCGATTTCCGCAATCCCCATGCCGGTTTCATCCTCCGAGACGGATCTTCAGCGTTTGCGTGGCTTGTTATCCTTCTTGTGTCTATTTCTATTGGCGTGTGCAGCATTGTCGGATACTGCGTGCTGCGCGATACTGCAAAAGAGACCTCACTTCGAAAATAGAACAACAGTTCCACCGTGTTCTACATTATACTCCACAAGTTTATTGGATTCGATGCACACTTCTCACAAGTTTCTTGTTAATTTTTGCTAAAAAAGAGAAAGCCGCCCAATCGGACGGCTTTTCCATATAAGCTCTATTCCCGCCAACACCATCACGAGTCTTAAAGAAAGGAGCCTACAACAGTAGGGCAACACGAAAATATCAAAATGTCAACGAAATGCAAGGCCTGCAAGCGGGAGATCGAGGACAATTCTATCTTCTGCAACTGGTGCGGGAAAAAGCAGCTCAAGGAGAAAAAGCGGGACGGTGAAATCCGCATCCCAAAGCCGAAGCAGCTCCCCTCTGGTAGCTGGCACATTTACCTTGCCGCAGAAAAGCAGCCGATCACAGAGCCAACGAAGGACTTGTGCGAGGCAAAGGCAATGGCTTTCCGCGCCGGGTTTATAGAGCGAAAAAAGGGAGAAAAGGAAGCGCCGATTTTGCTGGATGATGCCATAGAAAAATACATCTCGCGCCGTGCTGTTTTGTCACCTAACACTATTCGCAGTTATCGTATTTACCAAAAAAACCGTTTCCAGTCGTGCCAAGGCGTAAACATACGCGATGCCGTTGACTGGCAGCGGTATATAAACGAAGAAGCAAAACTATGTGCCCCAAAGACATTGAAAAATGCGTGGGGGTTTATAAAATCTGTTTTGGAGGAAAACGGCATCCCAGCTCCCAAGATAACGCTGCCACAATCAAGTATTAAAGAACACAAGTGGCTAACACCGGAACAGATCGTGGTTTTTTGCAAAGCGGTGGAAGGTAAAGGCTTTGAGAAAGAAGCACTGTTCGCCCTGCACGGGTTACGGCGTGGGGAGCTGCTTGCACTCCGATGGGGAGATGTTGACATCAAGTCCGATACCATCCGCATCCACGCGACCATCGCGCAGAACGAAAAAAACCAGTATGTAGAAAAGCCTACTACCAAAACAGAAAAGTCCACCAGAACGGTGCCGATTATGATACCGCGCCTGCGGCAGCTCCTGAAGGAAGAAATGGGGGCACCAAACGAACGTATATCCCACGAACCACCAAACGGACTGTGGCGAAAAATAAACGATGTTTGCGCCGAAAGCGGGCTTCCTCTTGTCGGCGTACACGGCTTGCGGCATTCATTCGCATCTCTTGCCTACCACCTTGGTTTTAAGGAGGAGGAATGTATGCGTATCGGAGGATGGTCTGAATACCGTATAATGCACGAGATTTACACTCATATCGCATCTACAGACATCAACGCCCGCACAAAAACCATGGAGAGTTTTTACAAAAACAGTGTCGTTTTTGACAATCCGAACGGTGAACAGGAAAACTAATAGTTGCCTAATATAAACAGGCATATTTCGATATGAAAATCAATACAAATTTTGAATCCATTGCGCCACAACGCTTTTAAGGAAAAAATATAATGTTCGAATCCTTCTCCCGCTGCCAAAGGAAAGAAAACCCGCAACCCTTGTGGTTGCGGGTTTTTCTTGTATTCATGCGGGTTTGCAGGATTTTGCAACGCGGTAAATCTGAATGAACGCCAGCAAAAACACAGTTTATATTCAAAAAATAATCGATATTTTTCGATATGAATTTCGATATGAAAAACCAGCCCCGTTGTCGGAGCTGGTTTTCTTTATCTCTGTTCTTCGCACCACCACACAGTTTCTCTCCTGACACCCGCCACAGCAGCCTCCTCATGGGTCATCAGTATGTCAACGTGTTTGCCTATTACGCCCACGTCCAGGGCGATGTATGTCTTGTTTCCGATGATAACTGTGCTGCCGGTCGGTATCACGTCCGGGTCGGTCGCCACGCAGGAGCCAGGATATACCCACTGGCCGCTGGCGGTCAACACCCGGCCGAACTCGTCCCGGTTCATGTGCGCGTACTTCTCAACGCAGTCTGCGCAGTAGCCGGTAATGATGCAGTCCTCCAGCACGTTGCTTTTTGCCTTGACGGCTTCCAATATGCGTTCCGACTCATCGGGGGCCTCTTCTACAATCGTATCGCGGCTGTCAGTATCTTCGCCCCACTCCACCCGCAAAACGGTATGCGGCGTGTCCGCGCTGGCTCTCCACGGGGCGATCAGCGCAAAGATCAACAGCGCCAGCAGCATGAACTCCAACAGGAAGTGCGTCTGCTCCCGACGCACAACGCGCCGGTACTCTGCCCGCATAGTCACAAACGATCCGGGGCATAAGCCGAGAGAGGCGGCGCGTGTGATGTTGTCGCTCATAGCGTTATATATGATTTGTTCCCTTTTACTCATGGCAATAACGCTCCTTACGAATAGTACAAATTCACCCGGCGGTCAGCGCAATGCTTGAATATTGCTTTCCAGTGCTCAAACATATTGTAGGGTTTCATTACGTGGTAATTGTGCCCCATCATATCGGACTTCAAATCCTTCATGGCGTTGTATATCTTGCGACACTCCTGCGGAGTGAATTTGCCTCCGCAGTCTGAATGAAAAATCAGGATGTCCAGGTCGTCGTTGCAGTGCGCGTTCCAGTATTCTACTTCTGCATCAGAGAAGGGCGCACCGCGGAGCATATTTCTCTTGAAAATGTTGTGGCACTGCTGGCCGTAGGAAACTTTTATCAGTTCAAGGATAAACGTGCCGTATGTAAGATACCCACAGTCGAATCCGGTTTCATCGGTCAGCCCTTTCGCACGAGCGCAAAGTCCCATTAATCTTCGCCCTCCTTTTCTTTCTCCTCATACAGCGGACACCCGCAGTTCACAAAATCAGCGCAATAGGGGCTATCCCCATTGCAACACGCCCAAGTCCATTCCTCGTGCCATTTGCAGCCGACACAGCATTTTTTCATCCATTCACCTTCCTGCTCAATTTGTTCCAGCTTGCCGATGCGGAAGATTGACTTTTGCCAGACAGCGTAAAGCCGCAGCTTGCACATCGAACGTAGTACCTGTCCGTCACATACAGGCTGATTTTTCTCTCTCCGCTATCTCTGCCGCAGCGGGGGCAAACCTCCAGTTTCCCACGGGGTTGCCTGTTGTATGTATTCACCGCCAAACATTCCTTTCGTCATATTCTTGGGAATACTCACAGTCAGTCCATGTATTCCCGCCACTTATCCGCGTAGCCCTTTTCTTTCAGCGTTCTCGCGTTCATGGTGTACCGGCGCCGCCGAAGCATAACGCTCTTTTCGTGGCAGCGGTCGCAGTAGCCCTTTTCCGAAATGTCCTTTGACGCATCAAGCGCAATGTCATGGGTAGGCCGCACGATATACTCCTCTGCCATTTCTTCTATGCACTTGGGGCATAGCTTGGTGGTGCATATCTTGAAAATCGCCTTATCCGTCCCCACCACCGACCTTCCGCGCATCAAACAGACCACAGGGCTTTTCGTATCCATGCACCAGCACATTCGTCTGGTGCGGGCATCTACCGTAGTATCCGTCACCCTGCGGCGTAAAAAGAGCGCAGTCCTTGCAGAAATTGCCAATGCCAAGAGAAACCTTCAGATCAGACACGGCCTCGTCGATATACCGTTCCAGTCGCTCCTCACGGGGTTCGGTAAACCACTTCTTCTTGAACTCCGCAACGGACCGGTTCCAACCGCCCTCGCCGATGTCCCCAGAGTCGTACCACTCCCGGTCATGGAAAAGCCGCGCCATGTCCTCCGCCAGCTCCACCAGCTCCTTGTCCTTCAGGCAAGAGGCGTATTCCTCAAGCTGGGTGTAAAAATAGTTCGTAGAACCGCCAGACATTACATTTCCTCCTTTCTCTCGCCATAGGAGCAGAAATCATCGTCCTTCGGCACCGCAAAAAAACTGTCAGGGTTCAAACACTTTTTGCTCCCTCTGTTATACTTGCAGTCCTTGCACCGCACCACCGGCACCGCGTCAACGGTTGTGGCAATATACTTGACAATGTGCGCGGCTTCCGTGAATCCTTCGGCAAGATTGTCAAGATGCGATTCGCCCGAATCAATCAATTCTTTTGTCTTCCTATATTCAGCAGCAAACGCTTTCAGGGCGTTGTCTGCATCAATCAGCCGCATCGTTGTCCCCTCCGTCCATCTTCGCACCGCAGTTGGGGCAGTATTTCGACAGAACAAACTCGTCGTTGCAGTCATAAACGGCTTCCTCTTTGCAGACAGAGCAGATATATCCGCCAATCGGGTCTCGTCCTGCAACTGCGGGGTCCCATCCGGTCATTTCGCTTTCACGAATAGGCATCCACAACCCATGCACCACCGGGGTAACATCAGCGGCGGTCTGTGCGTCTACCTCCCATATCACATCTTCAAGCAGCCCGCATCCTTGTTCGTCATCAACATCCGCATGAGCATCCCGCCAAACCTGTAAAACTTTGCGTAACGCTTCACGCTCAATGTATTCATCCATTGTCAGCCCTCCTATTCCATGCTTCGATTGCTTTTTCTTTGCTGGGCAGCCCAGATACTTTCATCTTCTTTCTGTGGAGGCCATCACCAGCCCTATATCTCCCACAACCGGCATCCCACCCAAAATCTGCTCTATCGTAGGTATCGTACATATGGATAACGGTTGCAACTCCACCGCACTCAGGGCAGCGTTTCAATTCAGCCATTTTTCATCGCTTCCAGTGCCTTCTCCGCCTCCTCGCTGGTGAGGAAAACAGTTCGACCAATGGCAAACCGCAGCGGCGTGATAGCCGGCGCAAGGGTGTCCGTAGCCAGAACCGCGCTCGCTACCGGCTTTGAAAATCCGTTCACTCTGAACTCGATAGCGGTTTTCTCTACGACCTCACCGCAAAAGATCGTATATACCTTGGCACCCACCCTGAATGGAAGTACCACCAATCTTTTCTCTTTGCCTGCCTTGCAGATTTCTCGTATCATATCGATCCCACCGCACTCCCCAACAACAGTGCAAAGGTCGCTCCAGTCTTTAATCAACTCAGACACTTCCTCCGGTGTCAGCCCCGTGTCCTCGTAGGCGGCAAGGCGATCCTTGAGGCGATTGCGGCAGTACAGCGCGGTGCAGTCAGCCATCGGCTTACCATGCTTACCCGTCCAATCCGCTTCGCACTTCTGGCAGTCCATCATTGCCTGTCCATCGGTGTCGCGCTTCGTCAGTCGTTCCATCACTCCACCTCCTCTACATAGCACCAGCTTTGCGGCGGACGCTTGATATGACCGCCATTTTCGCATGATGCACACCCAAATTCATCACACACCTTGTCTATGCAGTTTTCAAACGGGCGCGGAAACTTGCTCAACTCCTTCGGCGTATCGTAGATTTTCAGGTTGGAGATATGCCAGCCGTAACCGACCTTCGATTGCAGATATTCGTGCATATCTTTGAGAGTAAGGCACGACTGCCGCGCCACATCGTTTGTTGTCGGCTGATCCTCACCTTTGACATAGTAACTGCCGCCGGGTGAGCGCGTTTCCAGCTCATAAATGCGGTCGCAGGTAAACTCGGCAATGACCTTACGATTTCCCTTGCTCGCTCCTTCTGCTCTCTGTAAGTAAGCACATACCGCCGTAATTAAATATTTTTCTCTTGACGGAGCATCGAGAACCCAGAGTTCTTCATACCCAGCCATTCCCACTGTGCAGTAGATATAGCACTTAAACGGCGTTTCCAGTTTCGGGCGCGTCTTTCGCACCTCAATGGTCTTTTCGCCGCCGGCAATCTTCTCGCACCACCCCGGTCGAATGCTTATCATCACGGCCTTGCTCATACATTTTCCTCCCTCCACGGCGTATCTACGCACTCAGGTTTCTTGCAGCGCATCTCGATTGCCCACAACAGGTTCCACGCCGCCGCCAGCAGGTGATCCTCGTCCTCCTGCTCGTCCAGATACTTCGCCGCGTGCCGCATAGCACTGTCCATCAGGCTGCTGGTGGGGATGCCTTTATCGACATTATGCGTCCCATACTTGAGTGCCCCCGCCTCGCAGTGCTTGCTCACCTCGATGATCGCCGCCCACGGCAGAAGATCCATGCGGCCTTTCCCGCTGTGCATATCCCTCTGTGCCCCAGTGCTGAAGGTGGTACGCTCTCCGCTGTCTTTGATACCGCCGAGCGTTCCCGTTTTTGGCTTTTCGGCAGACTTTTCAAGAAGCTCACGGAACGAAAAACCGCCCTCCTTATATTTTTTCCAGCAGTCCGGGCAGAAAATACTTGAACCGGAAGTTGTCTCATCAAAGTCCTTTCCACATATTCCGCATACGCTCATGCTTCTATCTCTCCTTTCGGTCGTTCCAACGGTCTGTACACCGTCTGCGTTCCCTTAATGTGCGGCATGAGCCAAACACACCACATCACATCCATCAATGGGCTGCCGCCGTGGTCATCCTTGAAGAAGAAGTCCGGTCTCCACGTCAGGGGCAGTATGTAACTGGGCGGGAACTCATCAAACAAAGATAAGCGGCGTTTCGCGTGCCAGAACTGTGACTTCACCAGAAACGCAAAGGGTTTGCCCAGAGACGCCGCCTTACGGATAAATTCTTCCGCCAGCGCAAAGGGCGGGTTTGTGATGATCCAGTCAAAGCCAACAAACAGCCGCTTGAATATATCCGGGCTTAAAAAGTCAAATCCTTCGGATATGTCCGTTCCAAACGATGTACCGTACCCGCACGCCCTGATCGTCTCCAGCATATCCCCCTCACCTACCGCCGGTTCCCAGATCACCGTGTTCTCCGGAAGACGGAGGAAGTCCAGCAGAGCCACCGTCACCTCCGGCGGCGTCGGGTAGAAATCCGACTCCCTTCTGCCAATCGCGCTGTTTCCGCCCGCTATGCGGCTCGCCTGTAAATTATCCATCCTGCCCTCCTATCATTCTCAAAAACAGCAGCTTTTGCATATCTTACTAATGCACGACTATTGAACCAATCGGCATAGCATTGTTCTTCTGCCCGCATTCCCACTTCGTGGGCATCGGCTTTATCTTTACTGCCTCCATCGGATTGACCGGCACGGGCTCCGTCCACTCATATCCGCACACATAGCACTTGCAATAAACATTCTGTTCCGGCGTGCCAAACTTCCTCACAAGAGTAAGCCGGTGAGACGCGCAGCAGGGGCGTGTTCCCTCATAAACTTGCATTACGCTCCCATCTTCCTGTCGCCGCCACACATATCTCCCGCCCACAAAGCCCACGGCATATCACCTCCACGTTTCTTCCTTGAACGGTAGTATGCCACCCGTGTCAAGGCCGCTTTTCAGAAAAATTTTCACCCCCCCCTTTCACCACAGTGCCGCGCCCACGCCACACGCGCCCCACCATCGCCCCGCATAACCTTTTTGCCCCATCCACCCA
>ERZ1034691.987-NODE-987-length-19871-cov-8.736829_pt1 | contig 19871 bp, 13 predicted proteins | sample MGYA00520638_ERZ1034691 | MGnify/ENA primary metagenome ERZ1034691 (study PRJEB33766, sample SAMN09781763) | gut metagenome | biome: gut microbiome | host: Homo sapiens | place: Madagascar | study: EMG produced TPA metagenomics assembly of the PRJNA485056 data set...
TTACTGGCAATATTATATTTAGCGAAAGTGTAAAAAATATTATAAAAAATGAGGTAAAACGAAACAGAACTGTTATATTTATTGTGACAGCAATTATCATAATATGCCTGTTTTACTTTGTTATACGGGATATTTTTTCATTTAACATATACATGATGGAGGGAAAAAACTTCAGACAGTCATGTGCTAAAAGCAGAAGCATTGTTAAAAATAATGTACTGAAGATAGTGGGTGTAGTTGTACTATATAATCTTGCACTTTTAGTGGCTATTTATACATTTTATATAATTATATCTGTTGTACTGATTGCCGGAGTTAAACTGCTTGATCTTGCTTATATGGGTAGTGCGGTGTATCTTTCTGTGCTTAGTACATTAAGGACGATAGTAAGATTATTTCTTGTATTTTTATCTATACCTTGTTCATTCTCTATGATATCATATATGTATTACAAGTATGAGAATCTTTCGGATATTAATTTTGAGTTTGTTGATATAGATGAAGGAAGTGCAAGGGTAAACAGGATTATATATTCATTTGTTCTTGTGATGTCGATAGTCCTGGATGTGTTATATGTGGTGTTAACATTTAACAGCAACCCTTTTGAGAGAGTTGCAATATTCCATGATACTAAGATAACAGCACACAGGGGTGCATCAAGGGAAGCACCAGAGAATACACTGGCAGCTTTCCAGCGTGCCATAGATGATATGGCTGATTATATTGAACTTGATGTGCAGATGACAAGCGATGGTTATATAGTAGTTATGCACGATGCATCAGCATATAGGACAACAGGTGTAGCCAAGAATATAACAGATATGACATATGAGGAAGTAAAGAAGCTTGATGCCGGGTACTGGTTTTCAGAAAAATATAGGGGTGAAAGGGTTCCATCTTTTGAAGAGGTGTTAAAGCTTGTTAAAAGCAGTCCTGTCAGTATAAAGCTTAATGTTGAGATAAAGTCATCAGCGGATAGCAGCATAGCAGCTGGAAAGGTTATAGAGCTTATAAAGAAATATTCCATGGAACAGAATTGTGTTATAACTTCATTTGATTATGATGCGCTTCTTGCAGTTAAGAGCATGGATGAGGATATACAGACTGGATATATACTGTCTGTTGCATATGGAAGATTTTATGAGAATACCAACGTAGACTTCTTTAGTGTTAACGCTTCATTCCTTACAAAGAGAACAGTGGATGCCATACATAATACTGGTAAACAGGTATATGCATGGACAGCTAATAACGATACATCTATAAAGAATCTTGCTAATAAAGGTATTGATAATATAATAACAGATGAACCTGTTATGGCAAGGGAGGTTGTGTATTCAAGGAATACAAGTGAAACTATTACAAATATGATCAAATATGTATTTAATAAATAACAGTCGCATTTTGCTTCGCAAAACAATGAGGTGAATACCTCTGCTCCTGCAAGGGCAGTCGCATTTTGCTTCGCAAAACAAGGAGGTATGTATGCTTAGGGGAATAGGTACATCTAAGGGTATAGGTATAGGAAAGGCACTGGTGTTAAAAAATACAGGGTGCGAGGTAAAAAAGTATAAAATAGATGATGTAGATGCAGAACTTCAAAGATACAAGGATGGAGTGGACACATTCATAAAGGAGACAGACGAATTCATAGAGAAGCTGACAGCTAAGTTAAACGGCGATGATAAGAATGCACTTGTTCTTAAGAACCAGGAATATTTAGCTGGTGATATACAGCTTACGTCGGAGGTTTGTAATATTATAAAGAAGAATAATATTAATGCAGAGGCAGCCCTTTATGAGGCCTGCGAATCTTTGAAGCAGCTGTTTCTAAGTATGGATAACGAGGCTATAGCCCAGCGTGTAACAGATATTGAAGATATGAGGGAGAGATTGACAGCAATACTTCTTGGTGTTAAGAGTATTGATCTTACGCAGCTTCCTGATAACACGATTATTATAGCTGATGAGATACATCCATCTATGACAGCGAATATGGATACTGTGCATATAGCAGGCATTATATCTGAAAAAGGTGGAGACACCTCACATGCATCGATACTTGCAAGAGCTTTGGAGATACCAGCAGTTCTTAGTGTAAAGGGTATATGCAGTGAGGTTAAGGATGGAGAAGACATAATAGTTGATGGTGCATATGGTGAAGTGTTTGTATCTCCAAGTGACATAACTAAAAAGATATACGCCAAAAAGAAAAAACAGTACGATGAGAGTGTTATAGAACTTAAGAAATATATCAATAAACAAACAGTTACTAAAGATGGCATACGTGTGATGCTGGCTGCTAATATAGGCAATGCACTTGATGCTGCAAAGGCAGTCAGGGATGGTGCAGAAGGTGTGGGACTGTTCAGGACTGAATTTCTTTTTATGAATGGAAGCAAGCTTCCAACAGAAGAAGAACAGTTTACAGAATATAAGAAAGCAGCAGTTCTTCTTGATGGAAGGGAACTTACTATAAGAACACTTGATATCGGCGGAGATAAAGATATTCCATATATGGGATTGTCTAAAGAAACTAACCCATTCTTAGGATACAGGGCGATAAGATTCTGCCTTGACAGGGTAGATGTTTTTACTACACAGTTAAGGGCTATATTAAGGGCTAGTGCTTACGGTAATATCAGAATTATGATACCTATGATAACATCGGTTTCAGAGGTCAACGAGGTTAAAAAGATTATAGCAGGAATATGCAGGGATCTTGATAAGAAGGATATTAAGTATGATACTGATATTAAAGTTGGTATTATGGTAGAAACACCAGCAGCGGCTATTATGGCAGATGTTCTTGCAAGGCAGGTCGATTTCTTCTCAATAGGAACTAATGATCTTACGCAGTATACGCTTGCTGTTGACAGAGGTAACGAAAATGTTTCATATCTGTATTCGGCACTTAATCCGGCAGTTCTAAGAAGCATTAAAAGAATAATAGAATGTGCGCATAACGCAGGTATTGATGTAGGTATGTGTGGTGAGGCGGCAGCAGATGAACGTATGATACCACTGCTTTTATCTTTTGGTCTTGATGAGTTCTCAGTCGGTGTAAGCCGTGTGCTTGAGGTAAGAAAAGAGATTGCATCATGGAGTATGAAAGAAGCTGGTGATATAGCAGGGAATATATTAGGATATTCAGAGGAAAAGGAAGTATCGAATTATCTGAGCGATTATATATCATCAAGAGCTGAAACATCTAAGCAGACAGCTAAAGATAGTAATGACAGTGCATTATAAAATATGTTGTATGTGATAATACAAAGAATAGATGACATAACGGATAAATAATGCTATGAATAAATGTCATAATGAATAAGTAATGTGATAATAAAAATGATAGAAATGAGGAACATATGGCGATATATGTAACAGATGAAGAGCAGGAAAGAGTTATACTTGTAGGTGTGGAGCTTGACCCGGCAGATGATTGTGAGAAATCACTTGAGGAGCTATCTGAGCTTGCAAAGACAGCAGGGGCAGTTACAGTTGGAAAGATGATACAGCCAAGAGACAGCTTCCATCCTGCAACTTATATAGGAAAAGGAAAGCTTGAAGAGTTAAGAGCTATGATACAGGAGCTTGGAGCAACAGGTATTATATGTGATGATGAGTTGTCACCTGCACAGTTAAGGAACCTTGAAGATGTTCTTGATACAAAGATTATGGACAGAACTATGGTTATATTAGATATATTTGCAGCAAGAGCGTCATCAAGTGAAGGTAAGATACAGGTTGAGATGGCACAGCTTAAGTACAGGTCAACAAGACTTGCAGGTCTTGGAACAACACTGTCAAGACTTGGTGGTGGTATAGGAACAAGAGGTCCTGGTGAGAAGAAGATAGAAACTGACAGAAGAATAATACGTGACAGAATATCACATTTATCAGCAGAATTAAAAGAAATAAAAAGCCATCGTGATATACAAAGACAGAACAGAGAGAACAGCTCAACACCTGTAGCAGCAATAGTAGGGTATACTAATGCAGGAAAGTCAACACTTCTTAACAGGCTTACAGATGCTGGTGTGTTATCAGAAGACAAGCTGTTTGCAACACTTGATCCTACGACAAGGGCACTTAAACTTGCGAATGGCGAAAAAGTGCTTTTAACAGATACAGTAGGATTCATAAGAAAGCTTCCGCATAATCTTATTGAGGCCTTCAGGAGTACACTTGAAGAAGCTAAATATGCAGATATGATAGTACACGTTGTTGACTGTTCTAATGATGATCATGAGAGACACATGGCAACGGTATACGATACCCTTAAACAGCTGGATGTAGGCGATAAGCCTGTTATTACACTCTTTAACAAATGTGATGAATTCGATGAGATACCTATACTTAAAGATAGTAAAGCTGATTATGTAGAGAATATATCAGCGAAAACTGGTATGGGACTTGATAATTTCCTGATGGATATACAGGATATTATCCTTAAGAGCAGAATCCAGATAGAAAGGGTATTTCCATATAATGAGGCAGGAAAGCTTCAGCTTATAATAGAGTATGGACAGCTTGAAAGTGAAGAATATACACAGGATGGCATAAAGGTTAAAGGATATGTGCCTGCATGGGTTGGTGGCAAACTTTAGCTGGCGTATCGCCTGGTATGTATTTGTTGTGTGTGGCTTGTGCAACCGCTGCGCAGCTGGTGTATCTGTTGTGCAAAGCTAAGAATATATATGTGTTATGAATAAGAGATGATGTCACAAAAAAGAAAGGGGCATAAGTATATATTATGAATATAATAGCACTTGCTGATAAAAAGTGGGGAATTGGTAATAACGGACGGCTTCTTGTGGATATCCCAGAGGATAAGAAGCTTTTCCGTGGAGAAACATACGGAAAAGTTGTTGTTATGGGGAGAAAGACATATGAAAGTCTTCCTAACCAGTCTGCACTTGAAGGAAGAAAGAACATAGTCCTTACTAACAATATGAATTATAAAGCTAAAGATGCAATGGTGTGCCACAGTGTTGATGAAGTGTTAGAGAAATTAAAACAGTATGATTCAGATGATGTTTATATAATAGGCGGTGCACAGATATATGAGCAGTTTATTCCATATTGCGATACTGCACATATAACAAGAGTTGATTATACATATGAAGCAGATACATATATAGCTGACTTTGACAAGCTTGATGGGTGGAAGGTCACAGCAAGAAGTGACGAACATACGTATTTTGATTTATGTTATGAGTTTGTACGATACCAGAGAGTGTGAGGGATGGCATGAATAAAAAAGGAAAGAAAATAAGGCATATAATGGCAGGAATACTTATATCTGCTATATTTGCAGGAGTTTTTGCAGGTTATGGTATTCCACATCTTTATGCATCACCAAAAGAAAAGACGATTAAGACTATGAAACAGTCAGCAGATACACTCAAAGAGGTTCTTGGAGGTTTTGTTGATAAAGTGGTTCAGCTTGATCCAATGGGCAACCATACATATACAGGTAATATAACTGTATCAGAATTCACATATGATGGCGTGGATTATAGACCGGATACAACGAATAACAGCCATAAATATAGTGTTGTTACAGATAATAACAATATAACATTTTCTATGCCACATGTAGAGGATGGTACACTTGTTGTCGATAAAAACGATATATTACCATATGGTCTTGCAAAGATAGATTCTGGACAGACAGAAGCTATGTTAAGGGCAGTGCTTTCACATATTATGAATGGGTATGAAGTGGCTGTAAAAGATAACTTTGATAATTTTGATAATATTGGTAATGATAATAAGTCTGACAAGAATGATGGTTCTATGACTGCAATTGGCACAATATCCGATGAAAGATGTACTATAACTATAAGTGATAAGTCACTTATAGCAGGTTTTAATACATTTGTAGAAGAAATGTATAAAGATTCAGCCATTCTTCCATATATATCTCTTCTGAATGTTCATGGAATAACTATTGATAAGATAAAGTCAAAGTTTAATATGTATGCAGAGGGTGTATACACAACTATTACTATGGATATGGACGATGATGGCAGACTGACCGGAGCAGAGTTTGCGTTTGAGTCAGATTCAGATACCAGGCTTGCCAATATATCTGTAAGATTTACTGGTGAAAAAAACCTGTATGACAGTATATATATGACAGTTTCGACAGCAGTGATAAATAACAATTATATAAATGCATCAATCCAGCTGGATATGCAGGATATGGATAATATTAAGTATGATGTTGAAACAGATGTAAAATACCATAGACATAATATGCGTTTAAAGGCAGCCGGGGATATAAAGGCAGAGTAAAAAGATAAAATATATGCGAATATCAGGGCGGGTCCCAAGGTCTTTCACCCACCTATGAGCAAGTTCATGTGGGTTTAGACCTTTTGACCCTGGTATCATGGTATATATTCCTGCTATTATAAGCTTTTAGTCAGTTTAAATCAGAGCCTGCTTTTAGTCTTTCGTTGTTAAGTTGTTATATAAGTATTGTAATGGAATCTTCTTAGTCTTTGTTCCATCTTAATAGCATTGGCCAAATGTGCATATGCTCCAACCTGTACTTTATAATAGCCATCTTCATATATTATAAATGCAGGAAATCCGTCAATGAGCAGTGAGTTTAACATACGGTCTGCATTTTCTTTGTTTCTGTATGCACCAGTCTGTACTCTGTAAAGTGGTTGTGGTGAGTAAGAGTTATCTGTGTTATCATCATAGTTACAACCGCAGTCAGCTCCGTTGCTTATATAACTGGTAACGGCCATGCTGTCTGCCGTATTAGCAGGACTTAAACTGTTTTTATTACTATTATCATTTCTATTATTGCTGTTATTATAATTGTTACTGTTATTATTATTGATATTATCATTGAGGTTATTATTACTGATATTATCTTTGGTGTTATTGTTGATATTATTGTTATTGCTATTGTTGTTATTACGGGCACTGGCCGGAATACTTTCAAGTATTCCATCAGCTATAGCATTTGCAACCTTATCGAATTCCTGGTCAAATATATAATTATCTTTTTCGTTATTTATAAAGCCTGCTTCAACAAGGACAGCTGGCATCTTAGTTCTCTTAAGTACCACAAGATTTTTCCGGGTATCAACTCCCAGATTCTTAAATCCAACATTCTCAAGCTGGTTGTTTATGTTTCTTGCAACCTCTGATTTAAATCCTGAATCATTGTATACAAGAGTTTCAACACCAGAATACTGGTTGGGCTTTTCAGAAGAGTTTCGATGTATTGACACGAAAAGATCAGCGCCTGAGTTGTTAGCATCAGTTGCCTTTTTAAAAGGTGTCTCATATTCGTCGTTAGTTCTTGTATAGAAAACATCAACTCCATTTTTTTTAAGAATATCGCCGACGGCCAGAGTCAGGTCGAGGGTATCATCTTTTTCCTGTCTGTCATTATAAACAGCACCAGGATCGCTGCCACCATGACCTGCATCAAGAGCTACTTTATATTTTGACATATCCGCTCCTAAAGGAATTATCATTTTATTTTATTCATAAAAATATATAAAGATACATATAATAATGAAAAAATATTGATTTTGTGTATATAGGTGTATACAGAATGGGGGTATAATGGTGTATGTTCATACTATGGAAACACCACAGGATATGATAGATAAAGGGAAGATGCACATAAATGTATATGATAAACAGCAGGGAGCACCACTTGCAAATGCAAGAATCACTTTGTCATATACAGGTAATCCGGATTCTATAATAAATGAACTTGTAACAGATTCAGAAGGGGCTGTTAATCTTGATGAACTTTTAGCACCACCGATAGAGTACAGCATGGAGCCAGGGGAAAAACAGCCATTTGCAGAATATACGATTGATGTCAGTGCCAACGGATATGAGGAGACTAACATATCCGGAATAGATGTCTTTTCAGGGGAAACGAGTATACAGGATGTATATCTTAATGAAAATAAGTATACAATTGCGGGAGATAACATAGTTATTCCGGTTAATACCCTGTATGGAAACTATCCAGCCAAGATACCAGAGAGTGAGATAAAGCCACTTAACCAGTCTGGTGAGATAGTACTAAGCCGTGTTGTTATTCCTGAAACTATAGTTGTGCATGATGGTGTTCCTACTGATTCAACGGCGCTTGATTATTATGTCAGGTATAAGGATTATATTAAAAATGTTGCAAGCAGCGAGATATATTCAACATGGCCAAGGCAGACGTTAGAGGCTAATATACTTGCAATCATGTCATTTACATTGAACAGGGTGTATACAGAATGGTATAGAAACCAGAGTTATAATTTTACTATAACATCTTCAACAGCATTTGATCATAAATGGGTGAATGGCAGAAATATATTTGAGAGTATATCAAATGTAGTAGATGAAATATTTGATAATTATCTTTCACGTCCGAATGTTAAGCAGCCAATACTTACACAGTACTGTGATGGAAAAAAATCAAGCTGTCCGAACTGGATGACACAGTGGGGAAGTAAGTATCTTGGTGACCAGGGATATTCATCAATCGATATATTAAGATATTATTATGGCGATGATATGTATATAAATACAGCAGAGCAGATACAGGGTATTCCTTCATCATGGCCTGGTGCCAATCTTGATATAGGGTCATCAGGTCAGAAAGTAAGACAGCTTCAGGAGCAGCTGAATCTCATAGGAGATTATTACAAGGCTATACCACCATTGTCAGTTGATGGAATATATGGAGAGCAGACAGCAGAAGCGGTAAGACAGTTTCAGAGGATTAACAATATGCCACAGACAGGAGTCGTTGATTTTCCGACATGGTACCGTATATCAGACAGATATGTGAGACTGTCAGGCATAGCTGAACTTATGTAAGCGGGCATGATATAGTCTGGTTTATGGAAATGTTGTCTTTAAACAGTATTGAAATAGTATTATAGTACTGATATTATGATGATATAAACTAATGTGTACAAAAGAAAGAGGCAAAAGATATATGAGATATAAGATAAGTGATCTTGCAAAACTTCTTGGTGTATCTACAAATACGGTGAGAAGATATGAGGATATGGGTTATATATCTGCTGTGAGGGATGAGAACAGCGGATACAGGTATTACGATGATGACGGAGTTTTTGGTGTGCTCAATGCTAAAATGCATATAAAGTATGGTTTTACGCATGAGCAGATAAGTAAGATGCAGAATTATACGCTTGATGAAACTATAGAGGCGTGTCAGGAACGCATGCAGCAGATGGATAGGCAGATAGCCTATATGACGTATTTAAGACACAGGCTTAAGGATGACTGTGTACTTATGAATAAGGCAGCAGCTAATACAGATATATATGAAAAACAAAGTCTTCCTATGTATTATGTTTTATATAAGAATGGCGGAAAGCTGCTTCAGGAGCCAGAAAGACTGGAGCAGCTAAGCGAGTTTTTATACAATTCACCAGAAATACAGCATATATACATAATTCCTGAGAGTGAGATGAAAGCAGGACGTTTTACTGTAAGCTGTGGTTATTCGATTAAGGAAGAGCATCTTGAAAAGTATCATCTTCATATTAACCAATATGCACAGAAGTATATTCCTAAGCCGTCAGTTATGGGTATATCAAAGGTGCCGGCAAGGTTAAGCGGTATATATGATTATTCACAGGATGAGATTAAGGAGATTATGATAGGGCGTCATCTTGCGTATATGAAAGAGCATAATCTTGTCCTTGATGGTGATATAACAGGTATAGTTATAACAAAGGTTAAGGATGATGATAGTGATGATCATGTGATGTATATTCTTATGAGTGTTCCTGTACGGCATGAAAACAGTGAATTATGAGATATTATGTTCGCATATAAAAACAATTCTTTATTAAATATGTAAAAGATATTGACCTTGACATTGGTTCATACTTTATAGTTTGTATTATGGATATCAAAAAGGTTTTATAAACAGACCATGGCAGTATCCATGCAGATATATAATGTTATAATGCCTTTAAAGGCAGAAAGGGAGGTCAATATGCGCAAAACAACTAAAAGACGTCTTAGCAGTCTTTTGTGTGCAGTACTTATGCTTGTTACAAGCATAGATGTAACTGCATTTGCAGCAGAATCAAAAGCGTCAACAAGAAAGATTGACGTATGGGACATGGGCACAGTACAGGAAGCAGATACAGATAAGTATAATAATCATATTACTGCTGCTGACTGGGAGAATTGTGACAATGTTTCAAAGGATGGTAAATTCGTTGCCGGAGAAACAACATTTGGTGATCTTACAATCAATCATAATGCCAATGACAGATTGTTCTCGGCATCAGGCAAAAACTATGGAAGCAATGCGTTAGCAACAACAGCATATGATGATGGATATACAGCATCCGGTATGTACTACTGTAATGGTACAGGAGGAGAAGGAAGAAGATACATTGCTATTAACAATGTAGAAGCCGGAGATAAGATAGTTGTATACATGGCATCAAGCAATGCTGCTAATGGAACACTTCTTTTTAAGTATCTTGGTGAAGATAATGAACAGGTAGAAAAAGCAAGCTTTACTAACAAGGGAGCTAAGTATGAATTTGTAGCTAAGTATAGTGGTTCATATAAGGTATATACAGATGCAGCAGCAGGAAAACCTATATATAACAGGGTGGTAAGAATTCCGGGAGTAAAAGTCAGTGGAACAATAGAAGGCGTACAGGTAAGCGGTCTGAAGGTTTTATTTAAGGATGATGTTAACGATATCACATATGATGCAGATGTAAAAGGCAATACATTTACAGCTACACTTGCAGCAGGTTGTGATTATACAGCAGTTTTATCCGGAGCAGCAGGATATGGATTTTCTGCTGATACAAAGAATGTTACAACAACTGTAGATGAAGCTCTGACAGGCAAGACAGGAGTTACATTAAAGGTAGAAGAAAAGAAAGTATATACATATACAGGAAAGGTTACAGGATTTGCAGCAGATTATGATACATCGGGATTATCAGTTAAGCTCGTAGCAGACCCATCTTCATTAGCAGATGATGTGGTTCTTAAGCTTGATGATAACAAAGCTTTCAAAGCAACACTTGAGCCTGATGTTAAGTATACAGTTGAGCTTAGTGGAGTTAATGATTATGAAGTAGCTGATGGCAAAGAGGTTACAGGCCAGACAGATTACTCTAAAGATATAAGTGTTTCTGCTAAGAAGTTATATAAGGTAACAGGTAGATTTACAGATATTGATGCTAAAGCAGCAGTTACAGATATTAAGTTTATCAATGTTGATGACAAGTATGTGTATACAGGAAAGGTTACATCAGATGGATATGAGGTTTCTTTAAGAAATGGTTCATATGAAGTTGAAGCAGCAGTTGATGGATATAGAACAACAACACATATAGTAGTCAATGATGCGGATGTAACTAAAGACATCTTAATGGTGTCAACCAAAGATAAGGAACAGATTGAAAGAGTATCTGATATATATGTCGGATATAAAGAAAAAGGAAATGCAAACTATAATACAGTAAAAGAAGCAGTATCAGCAGTATCATTAATGACACCTGCTCCTGATGAGAATAATGGAGTTACTATTCATATTGCTCCTGGTACATATAGAGAACAGGTTATTATATCAACTCCATATGTAAGACTTGTTAATGATGAAAAGTCATCAGGCAAAGAAGTGCTTCTTACATGGTATTATGGAATAGGATATAAGTATTACAGCATAGATGCTAAAGGTTATTATAATGCTGAAAATGCATATGATAAGTACGAGAAGGCAGCTGCAGCAAAATGGGGCTGTTCAGTACTGCTTAAAAATACAGCAACAGGATTTAGTGCTGATGGAATCACATTTGAAGCTTCGTTTAACCGTTATTTAACAGATGAAGAAATAGAAGATGGTGTGACACCTACAGAAAATAAGAATCCAGACAGAAACTACGCAACAGATGTTACATCAAAGGCAGCAACAGAAAGAGCAACAGCCATGGCTATAGAAGCTGATAAGGTTGAATTCACAGACTGCGCATTTTTTGGAAGCCAGGATACATTATATACTGGCAATTCAGCAACTAATATGTACTTTAAGAACTGTCATATAGAGGGTAATACAGATTACATATTTGGTGATGGAAACGCAGTGTTTGATGGATGTGAGCTTAGATTCGCAGGTTACAGTGCTGGCTCTACAGGTGGTTATATTACAGCACATAAGCCAACCTCTGCTGCAGCAACTAAGATTGGCTATGTATTTAGAAACTGTACAATAACAGGCAGTGATAAACTTGAGGTAAGTGCAGGATATCTTGGAAGACCTTGGGGTCAGGATGCAAAAGTAACCTTCCTTAATACTAAGATAAATGGTAGTTACATTAAGGATGAAGGCTGGTTTGAAATGTCTGGCAATAAGCCGGAGAAGGCTGGTTATACAGAATATAATTCAGTTTATACAGATGGAACAGAAGTAGATGTTTCCAAGAGAGTAACAGGAGTTACAACAGATGACAGTGTTGCAAAGAAAGATGTTGTGAATGATTATCTTTCAGGCTGGACACCTGATGCTTATGTGGCTGGTGAGAGCACAGTAGCATTTGTAAAGAAACCATATCTTGTTGATAATGGAGATATCAATGCACCATATCCAGGACATACTCTTACTGTTATATACTCTCTTGGAGAGAAGAATGATAAAAATGATGCTTCAGTGATCCGCTGGTATATTGTTAATGAGGATGGCAGCAGAACACTTGTAAAATCGTCAACTGCCAATGCTGATAATACATATAAGATTTCTAAGGATGCTATTGGAAAGCATATTGAAGTTGAAGTTGTACCTGAGAACTTAAGTGGTGTTAAGTCAGGAGCAGTAAAATATAAGGCAGAGGCATATGTAAGAGATGGATATGAAGATCCTACAGGTTCAACAGATATAGAACTTGGTGATGGAGTAAATGTATTTTTAGCAGGTGATTCTACTGTTAAGGATTATTCAGCATCAGGTATGTATATGAGCGGTAAGGCTCAGGCTGAAGGCTCATGGGGCGAATATTTACAGGCGTTCTTTGATTCTTCAAAGGTTAAGGTGCAGAACTATGCAAATGGAGGACGAAGCAGCCGAAACTTTATCAATGAGGGCTCATTAGATAAGATAAAAGCCAATATCAAAGCAGGCGATTATCTGTTTATACAGTTTGGACACAATGACTGTGCCAATGGAAAAGGATATATTGAAGATAGATATGTACCACTTGGACAGCCAGATGCCAACGGAATATATCCGGTAACAGCAGGAACTAAAGTGGCAACACCATCATCACTTACTTCAAAGTATGGAGATACATTCTATTCATATGATTGTGGTGGTACTTATAAATGGTATCTTAAGCAATATGTTGATGCGGCAAAGGAAGCAGGTGCAATACCAGTTCTTGTAACACCAGTATCAAGACTTTATTATACTAGTGATGGTACTATCAAACCACACCATGATTCAACAGATACGGAAACAGGAACACTTGTAACTAAAAATAATGCATATGTTGAAGCAGTTAAACAGCTTGCAAAGGAACAGGATGTATTACTTATTGATGGTTTTGAGATAACAAAGAATATGTATGAGGAAGCATACAAAGCAGACGAAAAGGCAGCTAATGGCAAGTCTGTTAATGGTACACAGGTTATGTCAGCAGGAGACAGCACACATAGCAATAAGCTTGGTGGCTTTATAACAGCAGAACTCTTTTCACAGCAGATTCAGAATATGAATATATCACTTTCAAAGGCTGTTAAATCACCATCCAGAGTAGCAGGTGTTAATCCGGATGGACAGCAGGTGTTTGTTGTTGATAAGAATGGAGTGCTTACTGCTAAAGCAGCAGATGCAAATGGCAGATTCACAGAAGATGCAGTGTACTGGACAACAAAAGGCCAGAGCCTTTTAGGTGTAATAAGTGCTAAGAATGAAGAACTTAATAAGAGTGAGAAACCAGCGCCGGATCCAACACCATCGCCAGACCCAACGCCAGCACCAGATCCAACACCAGCACCAGACCCAACACCATCGCCAGACCCAACGCCAGCACCAGACCCAACTCCGGCACCAGATCCAACGCCAGCACCAGAACAGGGTGGCAGCGATAAGAAAGATGATGGAGCTACGTCAGGTAGTGACAGTAAGAAAGATGACAATGCTATATCATCTGACGATAAAAATCCAGATGCTTCTAAAGATGATGTAAAAACAGCAGATGTATATCACGTGATGGGATATAGTGTGGCATTTACAATGGCATTAGCTGGAATAGTACTTCTTGTGTATGAAGATAGAAAAAAGAAAAGGCTGATTAATAAATAATATAATAGTTATAGATACTAGTTTTAGTGATGATTAGAATTGATTAGTATTGATTGGCATTGAATAAAGCCAGATACACAATGACTTAGGTTGTTGTGTGTCTGGTTTTTGAATACTTGAATATTGTTTGTTCGAATATTATTTGCTTGAATATTATTTGCCTGAATGTTTTTTGAAATATAATAATGTATGGATTTATGTACAATACATTATTAAATGTGCAAAAAGATATTGACCTTGACATTGGTTCATACTTTATAATTCCATAAAAAGGGCAGATTGTCCAAAAAAGAAAGGGAAGGTTATTTATGATGAAGAAAAGAAACAGAAAACGTATAAGTTGTCTGCTTAGCGCTTTGCTTCTGCTTGTTATGAGCATAGGCTGGAGCGTTATGGCTATGGCTGATGATGCAGTTAATAAAGACAGCAGCAAGCCTACAGTATGGATAATAGGTGATTCTACAGTAAGTTCTTTTGCTGATAATTATTATTATCCAAGATATGGATGGGGTACACAGATTGATAAGTATCTTGATGGAACATATGAAGTGAAGAATATAGCTTTATCAGGAAGAAGTTCTAAGAGCTATGTTAATGATAAGGAGTATAAAGAACTTACAGCCGGTATGAAGCAGGGTGATTATCTTCTTATAGGCTTTGGTCATAATGATGAAAAGGCAGAAGCAGACAGATATACAGACCCTAATGGTGATTATAAGACAGCTGGCTCATTTGCTAACTCATTATATGAAAACTATATTAAGACTGCGCAGGCAGCTGGTACAACAGTTATTCTCTGTACACCTATAGTAAGAAGAACTGCTACAGCAGAATGGTCTGACAGTAATCTTCATATCACAAAGGATAGTGGTGATTTCAAGGGTGGAGATTATGCCCAGTCTATAAGGAATCTTGGTAAGGAACTTAATATACCAGTTGTTGATATGACTAAGATGACAAAAGAGTTATATGATACATTAGGACCAGATGAGACAGTCAACCTTCATGCATGGACATCATCTAAGGCTACAAGCGTTGATAATACACATACAAACATTTATGGTGGAACATATAATGCTTATCTTGTAACTAAGACAATTAAGGAACTTGGGGTAGCTGGAATATCAGAACATATAACAGCTAAGGAAGCACCTGTTAAGGCTGATGTACTTAAGTCTAATCCTGATTATAAGGAAGCTGAATATTCAGGAGAACTTAAGCAGAGTGAATTATGGAAAGATGCAGGAGTTTTCAAGGGTTCAATATTTGGAGATATAGGCGGAGATCCAAATCTTATTAAGGATAAGTTTATACTTGAGGGCAATGAAGATGGAAGCATTCACATTGCTGTTAATGGTAAGGGAAAGATATCATCAACAACAGATGGAATGGCAATGTATTATTATAAAGTACCAGCAGATAGTAACTTTGTAATAACAGCTAATGCAACAGTAAACAGCATTAATAAACACAATCAGGTGGCATTTGGTCTTATGGCAAGAGATGCTATGTATATTGATGTTAATGATAAGTCAGCTCTTGGAGATTATGTTGCAGCAGGAAGTATCCAGCAGGGAACAGCTAACTGCTTTAAGAGAAAAGATGGCGCATTAGGCTATGGTGGTAAATTAGAGAATCCGGTAGAGGCTGGTAAGACATATGCACTTAAGATTGAGAGTAACAGTGATGGATACGCATGTACATTTGGCGATAATGCTGCTATATCAGGTGGTTTTGATTTCAAGCTTACATCAATAGATGCAGATTATGTATATGTAGGTTTATTTGTAGCAAGACAGGCAGATGTAACATTCTCAGATATAAAGCTTGTTGTAGATGGTAAGGTAGTAACTGGTTCAGATGTTAAGCCTGATGATAATAAACCGGGAGATAATAAGCCGGGAGATAATAAGCCAGGAGATAATAAGCCAGGAGATAACACACCAAGCACACCAAGCGATACACCAAACACACCAAGCGATACACCAAGCACACCAAGCGATACACCAAGCACACCAAGTGATACACCAAGCACACCAGATTCAGATAAGGTAAATGCAGTAATTAAGGCTGATGCTGGCATCAATATAAAAGCCGAAGTACCAGTGAGCGGAATCACATTCACAGAAGAGGAAAAGAAAGAAATAGAAAACGGAAGTACAGTTTCGGTATCTATGGAGGTCAAAGATGTAACAGCTACAGTATCAGAAAGCGATAAGAAGCTTGTGGAAGATAAGGTTAAGGAAGTTCTTAACAATGGTGTAGTTGGAGCATATCTTGATCTTACATTATTAAAGAAAGTTGGAAGTCTCAAAGAAGTATCAGTAACAGAAACAGCTGCTGGAGTTGTTGTTAAGCTTGATATTCCTGAAAGTCTTAAGAATACAGATTCATCTGTAGAAAGAAAATATACAGTTGTAAGAATTCATGATGGTGTAGCAGAGGCACTTGAAACAAGCTGCGAAAACGGAGTTATTACATTTACAACAGATAAGTTCTCTACATACGCTATATGCTATGAAGATGTAGCAGCAACAGGAAACGGACAGTCATCAGATAACACAATAAATACAGGTGATGTGTATAATATAGCACTCTATGTATTATTCGCAGTTGTATCATGTGCAGGTCTTGCATTCGTAGTATTAAGAAGAAAGTCAGTTGTAAGATAAAAAATAAAATAATGTATCATTTTTGTATTGCAGAAATTTGAAATATTTGAAATGTTTGTTTGAAATGTTTAAAAATATAGTTGACAGCTATAACTATTAGTGTTAAACTCTAATAGTTGTTAAACGAAGCAGAGTATCCACTCTCACCTTAGCGCATGAAGGCGACTCGGGTTTATATTTTTAAGAATATGCATGATAAACAGCAATTAAGATGCATTATGATTAAAAAGTGGATAGTCTGACTATCCACTTTTTTTGATTTTGGAGGTGCACTACTATTAGCGAATTAATGATTAACGAGCAGATCCGCGATAAGGAAGTTCGTGTTATTGGACAAGAAGGACAGCAGCTTGGAGTTATGTCTCCTAAGGATGCTATGAAGTTAGCAAGAGAGGCAGAGGTTGATCTTGTAAAGATAGCTCCATCCGCAAAGCCACCTGTATGTAAGCTTGTGGATTATGGCAAGTATAAGTATGAGCTTGTCAGAAAAGAAAAGGAAGCTAAGAAAAAACAGAGAACAATAGAAGTCAAAGAAGTTCGTTTATCACCTAACATAGATGTGAATGACCTTAACACTAAGTGTAACGCAGCAAGGAAGTTCATAGAGAAAGGCGATAAGGTTAAAGTATCACTCAGATTCAGAGGACGTGAGATGGCTCATGTTGATTCAAGTAAGCATATACTTGAAGATTTTGCAGAGAAGTTAAGTGATATAGCAGTAGTAGATAAGGCTCCAAAGTTAGAAGGCAGGAGCATGACTATGTTTTTAACTGAAAAACGTTAAAATATTATTCCATATGAGAATTAAATTAGGAGGATTATTATGCCAAAGGTAAAGACAAAAAGAGCAGCTGCAAAGCGTTTTAAAGTAACTGGAACAGGTAAATTAAAGAGAATGAAAGCTTACAAGAGCCATATTCTTACAAAGAAGACTACTAAGAGAAAGAGAAATCTTAGACATGCAGCTATGACAGATGCAACTAATGTAAAGACAATGAAGAAGATTATGCCATATTTATAAGATATGGGTGTCTGTGATTGATTATTTTAGGAGGAAATTAAGAAATGGCAAGAATTAAAGGCGGTATGAACGCAAAGAAGAAGCATAATAGAGTATTAAAGCTCGCTAAGGGTTATAGAGGAGCTAGATCTAAGCAGTACAGAGTTGCTAAGCAGTCTGTAATGAGAGCTCTTACAGAGAGCTACAAGGGTAGAAAGCAGAAGAAGAGACAGTTCAGACAGTTATGGATCGCAAGAATCAATGCTGCTGCAAGAATGAACGGTCTTTCATACAGCAAGTTCATGTATGGTTTAAAGTTAGCTAACATCGACCTTAACAGAAAGGTATTAGCTGAGATGGCTGTTAATGATGCAGAAGGATTTGCTAAGTTAGCAGAAGTTGCTAAGTCTAAGATTGCTTAATCATTAGATTAATTAGTGTAAAGATAAATATAATGTTATATATCAGATTTATATCTGTCAGATTCTGGATATCTTCTGATTAGTAGCATTTAAGCCGCTATATAGGATGAGATAACTCTTTATATCCTGTATGGCGGCTTTTGTGATAATATTGTGAAACATTTATGTAATACTGGCTTTAGAGGCTGTATTATGGTATAGTTTATAAGTCGGCAATCCGGCATAATATATATTTATGGAGACAGGTTATGAGAAAAGTATTAAAAGGAAAGTGCGTTAAATATGCAGTAGCAGCAGCTATGGTTGTTTCTATGCTTATGACTACAGCATGTAATAGTAAAATAAAGGTTGATTATGGATATAGTCCTACAGATTATGTTGAGCTTGGAAACTACAAGGGAATAGTAGCCGATGTTGATGTCACATCCATAACTAACAAGGTTATAGATGACAAGATAGCTGAGCAGATGAATGATGTAACTACATATATAGATGTTAACCGTGGGGCTCAGAAGTCAGATAAGGTAACATTTAGTTACTCAGGAACAGCAGGTGGACTTGCAATAGATGATTTCACGGGTTCTGATTATAGTATGGTTCTTGGAAAGGATGCTTTTCCAGTTGCAGGAACGAGTCTTGCAGATGAATTATATGGTATGGCAGCAGGTCAGACAAAGGTTATAACAGTAACTATGCCAGATAACTCTAAGTATACTGATTATGCAGGTAAGAGAGTGGTGTTTGAACTAACCATGAGCTACGTACAGCAGCCAAATGTTCCTATGCTCACAGATTCGTTTGTAAAAGAGAACTTTGGTCTTGAATCAGTAGATTCATATAAGGAATATGTTAAGAACGATGTTAAATCAACTATAGATACAAAGGTGAGTGAAGCAAAGAATGAGGCTATTCTTACACAGCTTCTTGATGTATGTAAGGTAACAGGATACCCTGAAGAATTCCTTGCACAGCAGACATCAAAGCTTGAAGAATCAATCAGTTTTTATAGTACTCTTCAGGGAAAGACTAATGATGAATACTGCCTGAATCTTTATGGTAAAACATTTGATGAATTCGTAAAGGCATCAGCAGGCCAGCAGCTTATATATCAGGCAATAGCAGAAAAAGAAGGACTTGATATAACAGAATATGAATATAAAGATGACCTTGAACAGTTTGCAAAGGACAGTGGTTATTCACAGGTAACAACATTCACAGATAAGTTTGACAAGAATACAATAGTAAAGGCAATGCTTGTAAAGAAAGCACAGAATATAGTTATGGATAATGCGGTTGTGAATGAGAAGTAGTATGGTTGTTTAGCACGCATTCTTAACGTACGGACGACAGCATATATGAGAAAAGCAGGTGTGCATACATCAACGATGCCAGAAGCTTCAATTTACGCGAGCAACGAGCCAAAG
>ERZ1034691.991-NODE-991-length-19842-cov-5.540759_pt1 | contig 19842 bp, 27 predicted proteins | sample MGYA00520638_ERZ1034691 | MGnify/ENA primary metagenome ERZ1034691 (study PRJEB33766, sample SAMN09781763) | gut metagenome | biome: gut microbiome | host: Homo sapiens | place: Madagascar | study: EMG produced TPA metagenomics assembly of the PRJNA485056 data set...
AAATTATATAACAAGGAAAATTTTATTCAAAAGAAACTTCTTCTTGACCTTTATTGAAAACTTCAATTTGGTTTTGAACATCTAAAGAATTTACAACCCAACCACGCAAACTACATAATTTAATAAATTCGCTAATGCGGTTGTTCCCATGCATTTCTTTTAAAGTAATAACAATGCCAAATTGAAGACCACGGCTATTAGAGCCTTTTAAACGTTCTTTTGTTTTAATACTTAGTCCCCACATACCAGCACCGTATATTTTTTTAGGAATGCTCCTTTTTTGAATATTTTCACTGATAGATTTAATGTTATCCCATTTTCTATAAATCTTTCTTGCACTGGTTTCCGTTATACTTATTACTCCATTATCATCTTGTTTATTATCATTAATAGGATAAATTTTGGTGCTATTATTTGAAAGCTCCCTTATTCTGCCAAAGTGAATATCCATTTCCGTATTGGTATAATCTACCCCTTGCGTTCTTTGGCATTTCGGGAAATAGCATAGGGTGGCTCTTGCGAAGAATGGCTGTCGGCTGTCAACTATCGGAACGGGAATGTTATAATTATAAGTTTCGTATGCTTGTGATGAACCAGTTAAAGTGAAACGTATTTCGTCATCAGGTGTTTGTAAAATATTATTAATATGTTTTGGAACGATACCATAACCTATGGAGTTTGAGATATTTTTTTCCCAACCTATTGCCGAATCAATAATTAATGCTTTAGCTATTTCACGTGATAACCCCATATTATAAATTAAATAAGCAACTTTTCGTGTTATCCATGGAGCTGCAAATGAAGTACCAGATACATAACCTTTTTGGTTATTTGGTGTACAAACACATATACCTTTTCCTTTATCTCCGCCATAATAACTTATATCTGGTTTATGAAAAAATGAAAGAACTGGTCCGTTACGATGATATGATGCAGATTTGTTATTTTCATCAACAGAGTTTACTACAATAGAATTTAAAGAATCAGCGGGGGCACCTATAAGCATATCTTCTTTTCTACTATTTGGTTTGTTAGTTCCAGCAACAATAAAAACAACATCATATTCATTTTGAATTTTGTCTAATTCGGCACCTTCAGGAGAAATAAAATTACGATTAATTTCCATTGCTGAACCGAGCGAAAGATTCCAAACTTTAATATTCGGGTTTTCTGCTATAATTTCTCGTATAGATTTCAAGATAGAAAATGAACTGAATTTTTTAGCAATAGCTACACCAAAATGTTTAACCCTAAAGCGTCCGCAACCATCTTCTAAATCAGGATTGAGTGAAGGCCCGTCTACAATAATTGAAGATACTTCCGTACCGTGAAGATAATCTATATCTTCTAAAATAATGTCTTCACCAATTTTATTTTCATAAGTTACCCATTCGCTGAAATATACATTTTTACAAAAAGGTGTATCAATAACACCGATAACAGGTTCTTGCTTAGGTGACGGGATTGATATAATGGTAGGTTCACACTTTTGAATATCTTCAGGAGTAATTTGGGATAAATCATGTGTTTGCATAGCGATTAAGTATGGAGCTTTCTGATTTAAAATCTGAAGTTCATTAGATGACAATCTGACAGTAGTATTATCAATCATCTTAGCATCAATCATATCAATTCCGAGTTTAGAAAAAAGTTCAGGAGTTCTGATATCTGTTTCATAAATTGTAATGATTGTAGCTTCTGTAGAAAGTTCAACATTTCTGTCGATGGTAAATTTTTCAACGTAAAAGCAATCACATACGATTTTGGCGAAGTTTGTACGACATAAATCGCTGTTAGTATATTTGATTTTCTTTTCATTAATTTTTTGAAGTTGCTCAGAGGTAATCATCTGTCCAAATTTTGAACTTATAAATTCCCTTGTAGCTTTTAATTTTTGAATTGATAAGGCAATGTCAGACAACTGAACATAATGAGTAAATATATGTTGTGTAGGATTGTTACCAAAAAAACGGGAGCCTCTGACTGTTTTATTGGGGTCACCGTTTCCATTACCGAGTAAACCTTGAAGTCGGTTGCTTTTAGCAACTATTTTATTATAGTAAACACTTATTAATGCTCCGTTGATTGTGTTATCTTTTCGCCAATAGTTTTCTATTAAAATCAGTTGTTGTTCAAGTTCTTCAATATGTTTAACAGTAACAGATTTACCGTTGGGAAGGTTACGACTCTGGGGCGATGAATGATTTTTTCTATGATAGAACTGACCTTTTAATTGTAAAATGGAATTCATTAATTACTTTTCATCTCCTTTCAGATTTCTTGATGCCTGGCTTTTTGATATGCCTGTTAATATTTCTATTTCTCTCAGTGTAAACCCTTGTTCTTGCAATTTTTTTATATCGGTGGCTTTTGTTCCGGTTGCTGAAAAGTATAATCTTTTTAAATAATCATATCCATCTGTTGGATTGCTGAAAGCAACACACGTTTTAAGCAAGTTTTTCAATTCTCCTGGCATAGGAATTGGATTCATCAATTTAATAATTTTTCTGAATAGTCTTACATTATGGAAACAGTTTTTAGATTTCAAAAGAAAAGTGTTTATTACAGATTCTGCAATTTCCAATAAATCTTCTTGTGAATATCTGCTAAAATCAATTGTAGCATCAAAGCGTCTGATTAATGCTTTATCAAAATAATCAAATAAGTTTGTGGTTGCAATAATAACTATTTGACTGTTCAAACGGTCAAGTTCTCTTAAAATTGTAGAAGTTGCTCTTCCCATTTCTCTTAAATCATTTGAATTTGTTCTGTCCATAGCAATAGAATCAATTTCATCGAACAGAAAAATAACCTTAGAAGGATAAGGATAATTATTGATTTCACCGAACATATCAACAATATTCTTTGTTGTTTGTCCAAGCTTGCTGTCTATTATTGATGGAAAGTTTACAATAAAAAGGTCACGCTTAAGAATTCGTGCGATTTGTTTTGCGGTTTCAGTTTTTCCTGTTCCGGGTGGACCTTGAAACAAGAATTTATTGATGTCCATATTTCGATTAATGGCATTTATTGCGCCTAAAACATCGTGTTCTATTGTTTCAGGAAGTGGCAGTGACTCATTATTTATTACTACTTTTTCAAAATAGGTCATATCGTTATCATTGATTTGAGGAACAAAAGTATTGGCATTTGCTAATAAAGCCATAATATATTCAGCTAATTGCGAGTCCCCGTTTTTGTCGAAGTCTTTTGCAATTTCATAAGATTCTTCTCTGAATCCATTATCATTTTCTTCTGAATAGTATTTTATAAGGTTAATTATATTTTTCTTCTTCATGGTATGACCCTCCCTTGATATAATTATTATAACACATGGTGGGACAAAAGTCAATAACTTGGGACAAAATAAATAAAATTTAGTGTGAAGATAATAGTACTGATTTGTCTTTATATGTACAACAAAGATACAATAATTTAATAAAATATCTCTGTTGTACATATAAAGGCATAAAAATCAGAGAAAATCTATTTCAAGTCGCAGGTCACTTGTATCTTTGCGGTTGCGGTACATACGTTCGCTCTTGAAGTAATAAATCTTTCTCACGGTGTTCTTTAACATCTTTCTTTTCTCATCTGATGAAGCGGTAAGGAAATTGTCCACTACATACATGAGGTTTGTTATAGCCTGCTCCGGCGGAATTTCCTCGTGTTCTTCCGTATCGGTGATTTCCGAAAGCTGTCTTTCAAGTTCCTTTTCCCTTGCGGAAACGATTTTAAGGCGTTCAACAAAAGTTTCGGTATCATAAATTTCCTGTTCAAGCAGTTCATAAAGTTTGTTTTTCTGCTTTTTAATCTTTTCGAGTTCAGCTTTAAGAGGTTTCTTTAAATCGGGTTTCGGTTCGGGTTTACGGCTTTCCCGGGAAGTAAGCATATTTTCAAGTTTCTGTATTCTGTAGCGGAATGATGAAACTATAGCTTCATCAACACTTTGCATTGAAGCACTTACGGTTTTGCCACGGCATTCACGGTAACGGCAAAGCATATGTTCTTTTCCGTTCAGTTCACGCCTTTTAAGCTGATGACCGCAGTTCCCGCAATAAAGTATGCCGTTGTAGTAATTGCGAAGAACATCATTGGGGCGTGTCTGGGCAACGGGATTATGTTCTCTCTTGTATTGGACGGCTCTGAAAGTTTCTTCCGGAATTATAGCGTCATGCATACCCTCATATATTTCGGATTTCCAAGTAAGCTTTCCGCAGTATACGGGATTTTCGAGGATTTTTTTAATGGTGGGCTTTTCCCAGTACTGACTTTTCCGGGGCTTCACGCCTGAATCGTTAAGTATACCTGCAATAGCTCTCGGACCTTTTCCGTCAAGGTAAAGTCTGTAGATTTCCTTTATAATCTCCGCTTCTTCGGGGACTGTCTCAAGAGTATGTATTTTCGGTTCGGGTGAAATTTTCCGATAACCATAAGGTGTAACCGATGAAATATAATTGCCTTCCTTAACTGCCGAAAGCCTTCCCGCCTGCATTCTTCTGTTAATGGTCTTGTATTCACGTCTTGACATGAACAGCGAAAACTCAAAGTATTCTTCATCAAATTCGTTGAGCGGGTCATAAGTTTTTATCGGCGTAATAATCATTGTGCCTGAATCCTTGAAAGCCTGAGCAACGATACCCTGGTCAATGGTGTTTCCTCTCGCAAGCCTTTCGACTTCCATAACGATAATGCCTTTATATTTTTTTTCGGAAATGTCGGCGAGCAGAAGTTGCATCTGCGGACGTGCCGAAATACTGTCACCGCTTACAATCTCCCTGTATATCTTCACAACGTCAAGATGTTGCTTTCTGGCAAGTTCCATAAGCGTGTTTTTATGCCTTGCAAGAGTTTCGCCTTCACCTCTTGCTTCCGCTTCGGCATCGGCTCTTGACTTCCTGAGATACATTGCGTATTGTTCAGACATTAAGTTTCCCCCTTAATTAATGTGAGATTTTACGGCATCTTTGACTTCCTGCTCCGAATTGCAAAGGAACATTTGTTTTGTGCCGACAGGAGAAAAGAAAGTTACATCAAAACGTTCGGATTTAATCATGGACATTCTCAATCTTATGTACTTATTTCCGTTACGGGAAATATCAATATTTAAAATACCGGATTTATTTGTATAGTCGGCAGAAATATTTTCACCTATCAGACCTTTAAGGTCATTTACAAGATAGCCGTATTGATTTTCAAGCGAGTTTGACGGAATTATCGTTGTTTGTTGGGTTGTTACTTCTTTAATGGTTGTTTGCTGAATAGTTGCACCCATCATTTTTTTAAGGATTTCGGTTGCCACGGGTCTGTAAGTTTCAATCATTTTACTTGTGATTTTGCTGTTAAGCTTGAAATCGGGGCGTGAAAGAAAATATCTCATTAAACTGTCGGACGGTTTTTGCAAGTCTTCGGCAACGGTATATTCGACAACTTTTGCGAATTTTGAAAGCAGTGCGGTATTGGTTATACTCTGCATACTGAAATTACCCTTACAAAGCTGTGACAATATCTGAACTACTGAATCAGAGTTGCCCTCAAGTACGTTTAAGGTTATAAAAGGTTCATCGTCCATGATATTGGGGGTATTCATATCACTGTACAATCTGTATTCTATTCCGTTTGTCAGTATAGCTACTCTTGCACGGGAAATAGAGAAATATCGGTATAACTGATTTTGCTGATTTTTCTGCAATTTCAGATTAAGCCTTTTTGCTTCAAGCAGTATTATAGGTTCACCGTCACGCATTATTGCATAATCGACTTTTTCGCCCTTTTTCGTGCCATAGTCGCAAGTGTATTCGGGTATAACTTCCATAGGATTAAACACGTCATATCCCAGAAGTGAAAGCAAAGGCATTACAAAGGCGTTTTTAGTTGCTTCTTCCGTTGCGTCCGGAATACTTTCGGCAAGAGCGGTAATACGTTTTCTGTATGCGATGAAATCATCTTTTTTAAGTTCCATTTTCAACTTCCTTTCTTAAAAATATTTCCCCACTTGCGTGGGGATAAGTTTACACCTTTAAAATAACATATTTTTTTATTAATGTCAAGAAAAATGTTTCGACACAATTCAACATAATTCGACAGTAACGGGACAAAAAAATTATTTCAAGCTGTCAATGTATGGCTTGAACTGAGTGAAAACTTGGCGCTCCAAAGGGTTGAGCAGGAAAACGTTTCGGGCATACAGCGTTTTCATTCGCTCGGCTCTTTTTATTGCATAGCCTGAACCGATGTTACATAAGGTTGAGATTTCTTCCGGCGTGTGTAAGTCAAGCCCCCACAGTACACAGGCAGGAGCAAGAATACTTATTGCAAAGCGTTCAGCTTCATATTCTTCTCTTTTTGGTAGATTTGCCGAGCCATTGAAAAGAGTATGTCCGAGAGTTATATGCCCCAATTCATGTGCGACCGTATAGCGTGCTTCTTGTGCTGTAAGATTCGGAGCAATTACAATGTAGCAAGTATCAGAACTGAAAAAAGTCGCTCCCTTGCTGTCATTCAGGAATGTTCCGTTATCCTTTCTGACCTTGATACCCATAGATTTTACAATAGTGCGTAAATCAACGGGAAAACTGCTGACTTTATTGTCGATTAGAAATTGCCAGCTTGCATTTCTGACTTGTTTGTATATTCCATATATGTGATACATAAAAATCACCTCCAAGCCCTATTTTACTGAGTTTGGAGGTGTTTTGTCATTAAATAAGCCCCATATCTTTATACGGGGCTTGTTTTTTAAAATTCCGGTTCTTCCAATTCATCTAATTTTTTAAAGAAATCCTTGTCAACTTCAAGAGTTTCTCGGTTACTGTCGGTTTTTGAGCCTCTTGCAATTTTTTTGACTATCTGAGTTTCGGAATTCTTCTTTTCGGCGTTCAGCTTGTCGATAAGTACAATAACTTTTGCCTTATCAACCAATGAAAGCCCGTTTATCAATTTTAGAAGTTCCTCATCTTCTTTAGAGTAAGAACGGTTTTCAATGTTAGTAGCCGTAATGTTAGGTTCTGATGTTCTGCCAAGGAGGTAATCTGTAGACACATTGAAGTATTCTGCAATTTTAAATAGGGCATCTCCTTTAGGCATAGTTCCGTTTTTCCAATGCGTAGCAGTTGCAGTGGACAATCCAAGCTCTTTACACACAGCATTTGGTGACGTATTTCTTGTTTCACATAAAGTGTAAAAGTTATCCCAAAACATAGATACCGCCTCCTTAGTTTTAATCTACAAATTTGTAGATATATATTTGTATACTTTCAATAAACTTTAATAAAAGTAGAATATTCTATTGACATCTACAAAAATGTAGAGTATAATAACAATCGTAACAGGGAACAACGTTCCCCCTTACAATAAAATTATACCACAAGATAAAATCATTGTCAACCTTGAAAGGAGGTGAGAGAATGCCCACTTGTGAAAACCTTAAAGCGTTAAGAAAACGCAACGGATTTACTCAAACGGAGCTGGCGGAACGTGTAGGTACTTCCGAACGCAGTATAAAGTATTTTGAAGCAGGTTTGAGAAATCCGAGTTTAACCACGCTCATAAGACTGGCGGAAAACTTGAACTGCTCACTTGATGAAATTACAGGATTTAAACAGAAAGGAAACAAATTCGTCCCCTAAGCGGGGAAAATCAAGTACAATGCCGAATAGGACAAAACACTTTTGTCATACCTTGAAAGGAGGTGATAATATGTCAAAAGCAAAAAAGAAACCGGAAAAAGAACTTACGTTCGCTGAAATAACAGTGTTTTCGTCCCCCGTAGGGGAATCAGATTCTCAGCGATGGCGGTGTTCCGTTCTGAAAGGTTTGTTCGTCCCCCGTAGGGGAAGCAGTGGCAAATACTTAGCATGGCAGATACAAAAAAGATCCGTTCGTCCCCCGTAGGGGAAGCAGACTACATAGAAAATAATTTTTAATCAGCCATGCTAACATCTCCAATACTACTTACTACTTAATTCTGCTAATAAAGTTAAAACTTTTGCTTTATCACAAACATCTAAGCTTTGAAAAATTTCTGCAACCTGAATAGTAGTTTTATCATAGCTTGGTGAAAAATTTTCTTCTATGCCTAAGAGATAGTCAACAGATGTATCAAGATATTCGGCAATTTTCTGAAGTTTTTCAGCAGAAGGTTTTTGTTGTCCACTTTTCCATTGGGAAAACAATCCACTGGAAAAGCCTAAATCTTTCATCATTTTTGAAGGTTTAATATTTTTACATTGTAATTGTTCTAAAATTCTTTGTACAGTATCCATAAATTAACCCTCCTTAAAGTAAGATTTATTTGACACAAGAAACAATATTAGTAGAAAACTAAGAATTTATTGTGTAAAACTATTGACTTTCTTAGATTTCTAAGATATAATACAAGCATAGTCATTCAACCGTGGTTGACTACCTACAGTATATCAAAATCCACGGAAAAAGTCAAGTGAAAGAAGGTGATACGATGAATGTTTCACAGAGCTTCAGAGAGTTTCGGGAAAGCCGAGGTTTGACACAAAAGCAACTGGCAAAAGAACTCGGCGTTACACATCAAAGGATAAGCCAAATTGAAAGGGGACTTCGTCCACCAAGTGCTAATGACATCTTGGAGCTGGCATTAAAATTTGGCTGCACAACAGATGAAATTTTTGGACTTAAAAAGGAGAAATCGAAATGAACGAAATCAAAATTTTTGAAAATGAAACATTCGGCAAAATCAGAGTGGCGGAAATTAATGGAGAGCCATGGTGGGTTCTGGCTGATGTCTGCAAAGTGCTCGAAATAGGCAATTCAAGAATGGTTGCCAACAGATTGGATGAAGACGAGCTGATGTCAGCCAAATTGACATCAGGTGGACAGAAAAGAGAGATGACAGTAATCAATGAGTCAGGGCTTTACGCTGTTATCCTTCGCTCTGATAAACCACAGGCTAAGTCGTTCAGAAAGTGGATTACTTCTGAGGTAATTCCAAGTATACGCAAGAACGGAACATACGGAGAAGCTGACTACTCAAGCCTTTCGCCACAACTTCAGTTCATGATAAAAATGGAGCAGAGGCAAAACAAACTTGAAAAAAGAATTGATAGTATGTGCGAAGCAATGCAGGTCAGAGGCTCGAATTGGCGAAAGGCTACACACTCGCTTATAAACCGTATCGCTTCGGCAAGCGGTATTGAGCAGAGGGAGCTTTATCTTGTCATTTATGATGAGTTAGAGCTCAGAGCAGGCGTGGACCTTGACAGAAGGCTTGCGAACCTTGAAGACCGTCTTTATGAAAGAGGCGTTTCGGAGAGCAGAATCAGCCGATTGAACTATATTGACGTGATTGCAGAAGACCGCAAGCTTATCGAAATTTACATTGCCATCGTAAAGGAAACGGCAATCAAATACAATGCCGAATAGGGCATAGGACAAAAAGCTTTTGTCATACCTTGAAAGGAGGTGATAATATGTCAAAAGCAAAAAAGAAACCGGAAAAAGAACTTACGTTCGCTGAAATAACAGCGGACTATAGAGTTATTAGCGAGGTAGAGAAAGACGGCTACCTCGTGTCCGAATTGGTGACCCACAGCGGTCACCATGTAATAACCCGTATCCCGATTCGCACAGCAGAAGAAGAACGAGCAGAATGTGCAAGACTTGCGAGGGTGTTAACGCAGTTTGCACATCCGGAATGGGACTTGAGCAAATGTAAAAGTGTTACGGTTATCGTGGATACTGATAAATAAGGAGCAGGAAATGAAAAAACAAAGGATATCAAAATTAGGGAGCCGTGTCGCAACGGCGTGTGCTTACATAGGTTTTACGGTGCTGTTTTCTTTGTCGGGATTTGCGGTGGCGGGACACTGGGACAGCAGAACAATGACGATAGCAACGTTTGCGACAGGTGCGGTTTCAGTGTGGGGGCTTTGGCGAAGCCTCCCACTCAGGAAGATGGGACGAGCATTTTTCGCCCCGAAAAGCAGGACAAGACAATTTAAGAAAAGGAGAAATAAAAATGTCGGAATATTACGATTGGGAAGATAACGAACCGAAATACCGCTATGAAGCGGATACAGACAGAGGCGAATACTATAAAGAACTTGTGTCAGGCGATGAAACAGTGCACTGTCACGCTTGCCACAAGGAGTGCAGTAAAACGGCGGGCGACATTTGCTTCAAATGCTATGCGGAGGATGCTATGCAGAGAATGGAGCTTCTTGAGCCATTCCTGTGGGAATACGAAGATGAATGGCTTGAGTACCTGAAACCGCTTTTTGAAGAGGAGGCGGACGAATGATGGAAGACTTGCAGAACATAGAGGAAGAATGCAGAAAAGAAGTTTTTGTGGAGTCGTATCTCAAACCGCTTTTAATTGGATTACATATCGAAATCGTTTCGGCTGAATACCACAAGAGTGAACATGGCGATGAAACGGTTACTGTGATATATCGCAACGGATACAAGAAACACATTAATGTCAACTGCGACAGCCTTACGGCTATTGTAATTGATGTAATGAAGCGTGTGCAATAAAAGGAGAAAAGATATGGTGAAAATCAAAGTGGACGGCAAAAAGGGAAAAGTTAAAATATTAGGTCAAAGCTCAAAAATTACAGAAGAACTGGCGTTGGCTACAGCTGTTATTGTTATCAGACTTGCAGTTGAGGGACGAGAAGAAGAACTTGCTGACATGATTAATAAAACAGTAAAAGACACTATAAGAATTCGTTTAAGAGGTGAGGAAAATGGCTAAATATCCACGCTCAGTAAGAAAGCAATTTCAACTTCAACGCAAAGGCAATTCGTGGCTGGTATACGGCTTTCACCGCGGAATATGGAGAGTGCTTGCGGAGGCGGACAGCAGGAAAAATGCTAAAGAGCTTATCAAACATCAGACTGAATACTACAAATTCTTCTTGGAGTATCAAAGGAGGGCAGGAAGATGAATCTTTATGAAATTGACAGCCGTATACGAGAAATAGCGACAAAAGCTTACTTCAACAACGGAAGAATGAGCGATGATGATGTGAAAGAGTTCATGGAGCTCCATATGGAAAAAGAGCAAAAAATCGAAAATGTTGCATTAATGATAAAGAATCTTAAAGCCGAAAACGTTGCTATTAAAGCTGAAATTGACGGCTTCAGGGCAAGGCTGAAATCAAATGAAGGCAAGATAACGATGCTGGAAAAGTGGCTTATAGAAGCCACAGAGTGCAGAAAGTATCAGTCTGCAAAGTGTGTAGTTTCTTTCATGGTTACACACTCTGTAAATATTACTGATATGGACAAAATTCCATCTGAATACATAAGAGAAAAAACAGAAACTGTTCCGGACAAAAACGCAATCAAGCTTCAGCTACTCTCAGGTGAAACTGTGCCGGGAGCAAAGCTTGAAACTAATACACATACTCATATTGTATAAACAGGAGGCTGAAATATGAATATTTTCGAGAAAATTCAGGAGGCTAAGGCTTTGCTCCTGGGAAAAAACATCACCAAAACAGGTGTTAACAGGTTTTCGGGATACGGTTACTTCGAGTTGGGGGATTTTATGCCCCCGCTTATCGAAATCCTGAAAGAATTGAAGCTTTTCACGGCGGTGAGCTTTGGAGAGCAGGAAGCAACCTTGACAATTATCAATTCAGAAAAAACAGACGAAAAAGTTGTATTCACTTCGCCGATGAGGGAAGCGACCCTTAAAGGAGCGCACCCTATTCAGAATCTGGGTGCAGTCGAAACATACCAGAGGAGATATTTGTACATGATGGCGTTCGACATTGTCGATAACGATACAGTTGACAGCATTCAGAACAAGCAGACAAGCTCACAGCCAAGGAAATATGTTTGTAACGACTGCGGTAAGCCGTTTGAAGCTTTCACGGCTCAGAACGGCAGAAACTACACAGCCGAGCAGGTCTATAAAATGGCTTGCAGTATGGCGGTTGACGGTATTGGACGTTGTTCGGCTTGCCTTACGAGGAGCGGAAAGAAGAAATCAAAGGAGGAAAAATAAATGGCATTCAACAAAGTTATTCTTATCGGTCGACTTACCGCAGACCCCGAATTTTCGCAGTCTGCAAGCGGTGTTTCATTCTGTAAATTCAGCATTGCCGTTGACAGAAGCTATTCAAAAGGTCAGGAAAAACAGACGGATTTTTTCCGTGTGTCAGCTTTCCGTCAGACCGCCGAATTTGTAAACAGATACTTCAATAAGGGAAAATTAATTCTCGTTGAAGGCAAAATTCAAAATAACAATTACACAGACCAGAACGGCATTAAGCACTATTCCTGCGAAATCGTTGCTGACAGTGTCGGTTTTGTCGGAAGCAAGTCGGAAAGTAACACGTCAGAAAATAACGGTTATCAGCCTGCACAAACACCACAGCAGGACACTGAGATTTCTGCATTCGAGGAAATTCTCAGTGACGGCGGTGTTCCGTTCTGAAAGGAAGTGAAATAGTGGCGAGTAAGTACAAAAACGTGAAGACTATTGTCGATGGCATAAAGTTCGACAGCAAGAAAGAGGCCCAAAGATATGCTGACCTGAGACTTGCGGAAATTAACGGGCTTATAAGCAATCTTGAGAGGCAAGTCAAATTCGAGTTAGTTCCTGCACAGTATGTCGAAATCAACGGAAAAAGAACACTTGCAGAGCGTAAAGTTACATATATTGCGGATTTCGTTTATTATGACAGGGAAACAGGCAGAACCGTTGCGGAGGATGTTAAGGGTTACAGAACTGAAGCCTACAGAATTAAACGCAAATTGTTCCGATTTAAATATCCCGGCATTGTATTTAAAGAGATTTAACGGGGCGAAAGCCCCACCCCTTTGGGGGAAAGGAGGAATTTTTACGGCTGAAAGAAGAATGTTTTCAAAGACGATAATCGACAGCGATTTGTTTTTGGATATGCCACAAAGTACACAATTATTATATTTTCACCTTTCTATGCGTGCAGACGATGACGGCTTCATCAATAATCCGAAAAAAATTATGCGTATGGTTAATTGCAGTGAAGACGATATGAAAATTCTCATAACAAAGCGGTTTATAATTCCGTTTGAGAGCGGAATTGTGGTAATCAGGCACTGGAAAATACATAACTATATTCGCAGTGACAGATATAAGCCAAGCACTTGTGAGGAAAAAAACTTGGTGGAAACCGATAAAAACATGGTATACCAAATGACAACCAACGGTATACCAAGTGACAACCAAGCGGTTGACAGAATGGATACACAGGATAGGTTAGGTAAGGTTAGGTTAAGTAAGGATAGGTCAGGTAAAGAGAGTGCAACTGACGTTGCAGAAGAAGCGGTTAAAGTTCCTTATCAGGAGATAATGGAATTATTCAATGGGGTATGCGTATCGTTCCCGAAAGTAACCAAGATGACTGAAAAAAGAAAGAAAGCCGTTAAAGCAAGGTTTAATAACGGCTGTACACTTGAAGACTTCAAAAGAGCCTTTGAGATAGCTGAAAAGTCGGACTTTCTTAAAGGCAACAACGATAGAAATTGGAGAGCCGATTTCGACTGGTTCACAAACGAAAGTAACTTAACGAAGACACTTGAAGGCAAGTACGATAACAGAAAGCAACAACCTGTAAAGCAACAAAACCCTTTTTCTTTCAATGATGAACTTGAAGAAAAGTACGGTATCTAAAGGAGGCGAAAACACATGAACCAAGAGCTTAAAGAACAACTAAAAAAAATAGGAGATGAAGACTTTTACTTCGACAGAAAACCGCATACAGCAGAAGAACTTGGAGAGAAACCTGTATACTGTCCTATTTGCGGGAAAGAGAAAATGTGGGGATTATCAAAATTTTTCGGACAAGAAAGACATGTTATCTTTGTTTGCAAATGCGAAGAAGAGCAAGACCGCAGAGAGCGAGAAGAAATGAGACAAAGGGAAAGAGATAGGCAAAGGAACGCTGAAATGTCAGTATTCAGAGAAATGTCTTATCTTCCTGCAAGAGCCGAAAATCAAACTTTTGAAAATTGGACACACATCCCTGAGGCTGAGGAATGTTTTGAACATTGTAGAACTTATGCCGAAGACTTTACAAGAAAGCAGTCTACAGGTTTATGCCTTTATGGAGATGTAGGTTGCGGAAAAACCTACTTGACAACTGCGATATATCACATTCTTGTTTCTAAGGGATTTAAAATTGTGTTTCAGAATGTTCCTGAGTTGCTGACGACAATAAGAAATACATACGGTAAAGATTATGGTTATAGTGAGCAAGATATACTGGATTGTCTCATAAAGGCTGACATACTCATTCTTGATGACTTAGGAAGCCAGAAACCAACGGAATGGAGTACGGAAATGCTTTACAAAATAGTTAATGGTCGCTACGAAGAAAATAAGCCTATCATTGTAACTGCTAATGCAAACGGAATGAAAGGCTTGAAAGAATATGTGGATAAGCGTATTTACGACAGATTAATTCATATGTGCATACCGGTAGGAAACCCTGCTTCAAGCTTTAGACGACTTGAAGCAATCGAAAGAGAAAAGGAAAGACGCAAAAGAGACTAAAGAAGGAGCAGTAAGCATGGCAGAACAAATTTATGATATAGACAGGAAAATCAGAAGAACAGAAGCGAAAGTAAGAGAAATGAAAAGAAATTTGTGTGACGGAAGATTTGGTGAAAGAACAGTTCCCGACCGTTTAGGGCTTGCGATTGCCAAAATGATAGACTGCGAAAACAGCCTTGAAGCACTTACACAGGAGAGAAAAAGACTTTGCGAGGAAAGAGATTATGACAACAGATGAAGTAAGAGAAATTTTAAGCAAGGCTTTTTATACGGAGAAGAAAATCCGTATCATAAAGGCGGAGCTTACAGACATAAAGGACAGAATGTGCAGGTGTACGCCAAGGTATACTTGCACTCCGAGCGGAAATCGAATAGCGTTCGATGTGCTTATGGATAATGCCATTCTCTATAAGCAAAAGCTTGAAGCAGAACTTAATAAGCTGAGTGCCGAAAAGCTTGAAGCGGAGCAGAGAATAAACAGCGTGACAGACGAAAAAATAAAGCTTATTTTGATGTATCGCTATATAAGCCTTTACACATACGAAAAAATCGCAACGGAATTGCGTATGGAAGAAAGGCAAATTCGCAGACTTCATAAAAAAGGACTTGAAGAACTGGCAAAAAAATTTTGAAATGTCCTTGAATGTCCGCTTCAATATATGATATAGTTATAATAACAAAAAAAGAAAAGTCCTCCGTCAGATGAAAATCCGGAACGGGGGACTTTGTATTTACTTTATCAGTTCGGCTATGTTAAGGGTCAGAGGAACAGGATTATTCTTGTATATACCAACGGGAATATCGTCATTAAAGGTGAAAATATTGATACAGTCGGTTTCTTCAAAGAAGTACACTACAACCCTTTCTTTCTTGGGGTCAACTATCCAGTATTCACGAACACCTGACTTTTCATACAGTGCAAGTTTACGGACATAGTCGTCTTTATAATTACCCGAAACTACTTCGATGATAAAATCGGGAGAACCGTTGTATTTCTGCTTATCGAATTTATCGGGATTGCAGGCAATGAAAATATCGGGAATGACAACGTTCTTGTCGTCAATCTGAACATCTGTGGGAGCAACTTTAACACTGCACTTCCCCTTATTTTTCCGGATATAGATATTTATTTCGGTGGCAACTTCTGTCACTATGGTCTGATGAATGATTGACGGTGAAGCCATATTGACAATTTGCCCGTTAATAAGTTCCGTCAATACATTTTCGGGAAGCTTTGCAACATAATCATAGTATTCGGAAGCAGTATAGAAATTTTCTTTTGGTTGTGGCATAGTAATCTTCTCCTTTCTGAGTTTATTATAACATAAATCAAAAGAAACTACAATAACATTCAAAGCGAGGTGAGAAAATGCCAAATGCAAAAAATTTAATTCCGGGCGGATATAAGTTAAGTCAGGAAGAGCAGTCGAAAGGCGGAAAGAAGTCGGCTGAAACCAGAAGACGAAAAAAAACAATGAAACAAGTGATGGATTTCCTGCTTGAACAGCCCGTAAACACCCGTGCGGACTATGATTTTCTTGCAGAACAGGGCATTGACCTCGGTTCGCTTGATGAAGACTTTGTAAATAACTTGTTTCTGGTAAATCTGGCTCTTATGGCAAAAGCCAAACAGGGCGATGTTAATGCCGTCAAGGAGCTTAGGGGCATTATCCAGGACGATTATTATATTAAACATAAAATAGCTATGGACAAGGCAAGGTTTGAACTGGAAAAAGAAAAAATCATGCCCGTTCCCGCTTCCGAAAAAACATACGGCGGTATTCCCGCAAACCTTATAGCACCTGCGTTTTCACAGGTGCTTTTTGATATTGAGGAACATTTACATTCCGAATACGTCTTTCCGGGTGGCAGAGGCTCGACAAAGTCGTCTTTCTGTAGTCTGAATGTGATTGACCTGCTGATGAAACACGAAGATATGCACGCCTGCATTTTGCGTAATGTGGGAAATACCTTGAAAGACAGCGTCTATTCTCAGATATTGTGGGCAATATCCGCACTCGGACTTGAAAGCGACTTTGTCTATACGAAATCACCTCTTGAAATCACAAACATTCGGACAGGACAGAAAATCTATTTCAGGGGAGCGGACGACCCGAATAAAATTAAGTCGATTAAAGCACCTTTCGGCTATATAGGAATACTCTGGTTTGAAGAACTTGACCAGTTCAGAGGAGAAGAAGCCGTGAGAAAAATTGAACAATCCGTTATCCGTGGCGGTGATACGGCTTATAAATTCAAGTCTTTTAACCCTCCGAAGTCCGCTCAGAACTGGGCGAACAAATATATTAAATTTCCGAGAGCGGACAGGCTTGTTACCGAAAGCACTTATCTTACCGTTCCTGAAAGATGGCTCGGCAAACCTTTTCTTGACGATGCGGACTTTCTCAAAGAAACAAACCCGACAGCTTACGAAAATGAATATCTCGGTATCGCAAACGGCACAGGGGGAAGCGTTTTTGACAATGTTGAAATCCGTGAAATTACAGACAGCGAGATTGAAAGGTTCGACAATATTCTTAACGGCGTTGACTGGGGTTGGTATCCCGATTTATATGCATTTGTCCGTGTGCAGTATGTTCCTGCTGAACATACATTGTATATTTTTCAGGAATACACCTGCAACAAGACGAAAAACATTGATACGGCAAAACGTCTGGTTGAACTGGGGATTACGGCGAATGACCTTATCACCTGCGACAGCTCGGAAAATAAATCCGTGGAAGATTACAGAGCATACGGACTTCTTGCGAGAGGTGCTGAAAAAGGTCCGTACAGCAGGGATTATTCTTACAAGTGGTTGCAGTCCCTTAGTAAAATTATTATTGATAACAAGCGTTGCCCCGTTGCGTGTGATGAATTCATAAACTGCGAATACGACAGGGACAGGGAAGGCAATGTTATAAGCGGTTATCCTGACGGCAATGACCATGTAATTGATGCCGTGAGATATGCAACGGAACGAATCTGGAAAAGGCGGGGTCAGTAAATGGGCATTATTTCAGCAGTAAAGGAGTGGTTAAAGAGAATGTTATCAAGGTCGGATATAAAAAGCATTTACAGTGTAGAGCCTGCAATTACGGACACAATGCTTTCCGCTATTGAATGTTGGGACAGAATGTATTCGGGGCGTGCGGACTGGACAGACCGAAAGAAAGGTATTCATTCTCTCAGGCTTGAACAGGCTGTTACAAGAGAATTTGCGAATATTGCCCTGAATGAGATGACTGTAAAGATTTCTGACAAGAAGCTTGACAGGCTCTTTAAAGAGGCAATGACAACACTAAACAGCAATTTTCAGAGAGGTCTGTCAACTGGAGCGATGATTATAAAGCCTCTTGGGAAAGAAAAGGTTCAGTACATTCCGCAGTCGGCTTTTATCCCTGTTGAATACGATGTAAACGGCAGGCTTACAAAAGTTATTTTTCCGGAGATAAAAAAAGTATCGGAGCAGGAATATTTTATACGCCTTGAATATCACAGTCTTGACAGCGTTAAGGGTCTGACGATTACAAACAGGGTATTTCGTTCGGCTGACGGAAATTCACTCGGCAAGGAAGTTTCACTTAAAGCAGTTTCAGACTGGGCGAACCTTTCCCCGAAAGTTTCATATCCGCTTATGTTCCGGAACGCTTTCGGGTACTATGTAAATCCGTTTGACAATACGGTTGATTACTCTTTTGCGGGAGTTTCGGTATTTGACAGTGCGAAAGACCTTATCAGACTGACGGATACGCAATTCGGGCGGTTAGACTGGGAATTTGAGAGCGGTGAAAGGGCTGTAGACGTTGAGGAAATAGCCCTGAAACCTGCCGTTGACCCCGTCACAAACGCTTATAAGTTCGATACACCGCAAATCAGGGAACGGCTTTTCAGAAGCCTGAATATAACGGGAAATGACTTTTACCATGAGTTTTCGCCACAGTTAAGGCAGGCAGATTTCATCGCAGGACTTGAGGAGTACAAGCGAAACATTGAGTTTGCGGTAGGCTTAAGTTACGGCGACATATCAAATCCGCAGACCGTGGACAAGACAGCAACGGAAATTAAAGCCTCTAAGGCAAGGAAATACAATACCGTTTCGGCAATCCAGAATAATCTGAGAACCTGCCTTGATGATTTTGTTTATTCCCTTGCCTTTTATAATGCTCTGACGACTTCGGGCTATGAGTTTATCTGCGACTTCAAAGACAGCATTCTCACAGACGAAGACACAGAAAGGCAAAGAGATATGCAGGACGTTTCGGCGGGGATTATGCGACCCGAAGAATACCGTGCAAAATGGTACGGCGAAACGCTTGAAACGGCACTGAAGAACTTACCGCAATCCGCACAGGTGCTTGATTAATGTTCAAACCGAATGAAATTGAGGCAATGTCCGTTGTTCTTGAAGGGTATTTTAAGAACCTCGAAAATCGGATAATGGAAGATATTGTCCGAAGAATTAAGATAAACAGCGAAATCACCAGCACGGCAGACTTGCAGATGCAAAGACTTTTAGAGATGGGAGCAAGCAAGAAAGCAGTCAGGGACTACATACAGCAAGCCTTACAGCTTTCTGAGCAAGGGATTGACGACCTTTACAACGGAGCAATCCGGAAAGGCTACAACTCCGACAGGGACTTGTACACAGTGACAGGCAGGGACTTTATTCCGTATGCCGAAAATCAGCAGTTACAACAGCTTGTGGAGGCGGTCAAGAAACAGACAAACAGCGACATCAAAAATATCACGCAGTCGATGGGTTTTGCGGTCAGACAGCCTAACGGCAGGCTTACTTTTCAGCCGATAGCCGATTACTATCAGAAGACGCTTGACAAGGCGGTTCTTGACATCACAAGCGGAAGTTTCGACTACAACACGGTTTTGAAAAGAACCGTTCAGGAAATGACCGACAGCGGTCTGAGGTGGATAGACTACGCAAGCGGGCATCACAATCGTGTGCCTGTTGCGGTCAGACGTGCGGTTATGACGGGCGTTAATCAGGTCACAGCGAAGATTGCGGAACAGAACATGGAACTCTTGCAGACGGAATACGTTGAAGTTTCGTGGCACAGAGGGGCAAGACCCTCACATCAAGTATGGCAAGGGAAAATTTATCACTGGAAAGAAAAAGCGGTTTCAAGGCAAACTGAAACGACACCTCCTACATCTCCAAAAAATTCGCCTGCAAGCCAAGAAAATAACTTGACTTTTGCTGAAAATTATGGTAATATAAAATTAACATCAACAATGTCTGCTCCATCAGATAGCATTGAAAATCCTAAATCACCTGTTAAAGTTATAACTCAAACTCAATTAGA
>ERZ1034691.993-NODE-993-length-19829-cov-8.969505_pt1 | contig 19829 bp, 10 predicted proteins | sample MGYA00520638_ERZ1034691 | MGnify/ENA primary metagenome ERZ1034691 (study PRJEB33766, sample SAMN09781763) | gut metagenome | biome: gut microbiome | host: Homo sapiens | place: Madagascar | study: EMG produced TPA metagenomics assembly of the PRJNA485056 data set...
TAGGCGGCGCTCGGCAATTTGAAAGCAAACTTTCATTGCGCTCGCTGGCACTATCGTTGCAAAACACTTAGAAGAAATCCGAATTACTCGGAACAATGAGTGCTAAAAAGAAGAAGAAATCATGTTGTATCTGAATCCGAAGGCAGACTTGACTTTCGAGAAAGTTAAAGGTTACCTCCTTTACCGATGCCGAACTCCGCAACTACGATAAATTCTGGGATACAATAAGAACCGAGAAAACCATGCTTGGATGACAAACATGAAGAGGGTATGGAAAAAGGCATGAATCAGAAAGCCCTTCAAATTGCAAGAATATGTTGGCTAAAGGCATGGATGAAAATACCATCATAGGAATGACGGACTTAACCCAAGAAGAAATCAGACAACTGAAATCATTGGTATGACACTGGGCAAGGTGAGAAATCTATGCATACTAAAAAAGAGCGTATTGGAGTTATCATTTTACTCCGACACGCTCTTTTTCAAAACCAAATAAAATTTTAACATATCTTACATAAGAATCCACATCTCATCTAGAAGTTCTCTGAAGGTGGAGCAGCAGAAGCCCCCCACTCCTTGTTGGGTTCTCCTCCCATCACAAGCTCAAGAGTACCTCCATCAATAATATCTTGATGATGTATCCAAGGCTTGTCCCATTCCTTACCATTCAAATTTGCACTTTGGATATATTTGTTTGTATCAGAAGTATTTTTTGCAAGAATAGAGAATACTTTTCCATTACTCAAGTGAATCTTTACTTCAGGAAACATAGGACTTCCAATATTATAAATAGGCAAACCTGGGGTGACAGGATAGAAACCCAACGAAGAAAATACGACAAAAGAAGTCAAGCCACTCCCGTCTTCATCACCAGGCATCCCCATCAGATCATTGCGAAACCAAGTTTTCAACAGTCGACGAATACGTTTCTGTGTCATCCAAGGCTGACCAGCATAGTTATAGAGATATGGAATATGGAGCGAAGGCTCATTTGCCATAGAAAATTGTCCTACATTACCAGTATGATCTGGCAACTGAGCATAGAATTCAAACTTACTTTTTCCTAAAGGTTCTGCAAAGGTCTGGTTCAGATTCTTCACAAAATTTTCCTTTCCCCCCATCAGCCTGATGAGGTCAGCCACATTATGTGGTACGTCCCAACGGTAAACCCATCCATTGTTCTCACCATAATAATCACGAGCCCCCATACCACCAGAATAACGATAGTCGAAAGGTTCAATAAATTTGCCATCCTTATTTTTTGGATGAAAGAAGGAAGTCTCCGGATTGAACACATGGCGATAATTTAATCCTAACCTAGCATACTTATCTGCCAACAAAGCATATTGTTTAGCCACTTTATTATCCTTGCAGGTTTCTGCTATATTCCGAGCGATACGAGAAAGACACCACTCATCGTAGGATGTTCCCAAAGTTACAGCTATAGGCTGACGTTTCTCCCAAGAATTAACATTCGGGTCGGTCTCTTTCTCATCAGGATCCAAAGCCGGCACATAACCATTCTTTTTATAGAAATCGTCTATCCATCCGACTTTTGCACCCGACCATGGAGCCAATGTTTTTTCTTCTATAGCCTTACGGGAATACTCAAATGCCTTTAGTTTGTCAACCTTCAGTCCCTTACAAATAGCATCTGCCATAGATGCAACACCATGGTTAGAATTCATGCGCCTGGAATCCCCATTTACTTCCGGGAAAGTTGGCATCCAATCTGTTCCCATCTGCTCAGCCATTCGCAAATAAGAAGAAAGGATATTTTCTTCCATCTTCATATTGGTCAGCGTACGCAAAGGATGTGCAGCACGGTAAGTATCCCAAATCCAGTCATCAGTATAGAAAGGAATGCCTCCATCCTCATGCACCTGATTATCGAAAGCGCTCCAATACTTTCCGTCTTCGCTCATACAGATAGGGCGCTCAAAAGTGCGATAATAAGAGGAATAAAGTTTTACTAGTCCTTCCTCATCACTAGAAGTCACCTCCAGTTTGCCTAATGCTGTGTTCCATACCAGGCGGCCTTTCTCAGCAACAGCTGCTAAATTATAGTCAGAGATTTCTCTATGAAGATTCTTCTTTGCTTGTTCCTCACTGATAAAAGAAATACCATAGCGTAAATGGATTTTACGGGTATCCGGAGCAAAAGACATAGCTACTCCCACAAGATTACCGTCTGCAGCATGCTTCAGAATATTAATTTGTTCCGATTCTACAATTCCCATCTTTGCTGGTTTTTCCAAGACTTCCATATATACATACACTTTCGTACTGCTTTCTACACGTCCGCCTACTTGTTGCCATCCACTCAACCAATTATCACCACATTTCACACCGCCGACAGATGCTGCTAGTACAATATTAGCAGGTTTCTGACCCCGAAAATTTAACTCATAGATAGCTGATTGAGAACTTACAGCAAAACTGCTTTTCATTTCTCCATCTTCCAGTCCTACGCAAAAACTATAAGGAGTAATATGCTCATTGTCATAAGTATAGTTCTTGTTTAATGACAATTTCTCACCCACTTGTGGTAAAAGTTTAAAGGCAGAACGCTCACGATGATTCGTCACAATAATTGGCAGTCCATTCAAATATTCCGAAGTATAATCAGAACGTTCCGGGTAAACTCTCATCATGCAATTTGGCAGCTGTATTGTTGGAAATGTAGGAACCAACAAATGACTGATATTGCCAATATATGGATTGACATACTCTACAGGTTGCTTGTTCTGAGCGTTTACAGGAGCAATACCTAAGACTGACATCAGGCATAGAACGCTCATATAAGATTTAAACTTTAATTTCATAACCTTCTATAATATAAAAGTTGTTGGTAATTTTGTTAGCCATATTTTATTTCCCGACAACAACATCCTTGGCTCTAGATGCCGGTAAAACCTTCATGCTTTTAATTTGTCCATTCTCAACGAAAGCTTCGATGGTGGTATTCTGTGGAGCATGCAGTTTGAAATGAGCAGTCCAATTACTTGGCCAAGCAGGCAATAAGCGAATATTATTCCCATCAAACTGCAATAACATCAATTGTAATGTCTCCATCGCTGTGCCTCCATTATCCATATCAGGCGAATAATCGGCCACTTTTCCCCAGAACCACTTAAACTTCTGCGTACCATAGGTTGTCATAGCCTTGACTAAAGAAGCTTGTGCTACGTCTGTGAGACCAAGCAAGGCTGCCTCCTGCCCATCTTGTCCCCAGCAATTAGCAAATGGGTATCTACGAGCATGAAAAGTATTAAGCGCAAGTTGCAAATTAGGTTTCCCTAACATAAAATTTCGATATGGGAACACAGCATAGAGCTCAGGATTCTCATCATTAGCTTTATCCCCATATTGAGCTGCAGGTAGCAACGTTGGTACTCCCAGAACATCTCCCTTGCCATTAATTGGCAATTTACCGTCTTGTGTTGTTCCTATAGGCATCTCAGGCAAGGAGGCAAGCAGCGATTGCCATAAGACCTGCTGCTTGTCAGAAATCTGAGGAAGAGACAGCAGCCTTGGCAAGACGGCATTCAGACCAGCAATATCAGGCATAGGGTTCACTACTCCTACTTGATACATCTCAATAGACTGACTCGGGTAGAATAAGATTTTCCCATTACTATCTCGTTTCCAATGCTCATTATAGAATGTAGTAATCGCTTCCCCCATCGGCAAGAGATCCTGCTTCAGAAATTTTACATCTTGCGTAAAATCATAATAATCGAGCAGCATCATGAGAACTTCTAAGGCACCTTGATAATGCCACTTCATATAATGACTCTCTGGATCAACTCCCTGATTATTCCAACCAAAATCCATCATATTAGGTAATCCAAAGAAATGAATGGTCTCAATCCAACAAGCCCCTCCATGCTTAAAATACTGTCTGGTACGGTCTTGGGCTAACTGAAGTGAATTTGTATAAAGTCCAAACCAAGGCTGCATCATATCGAAGTCACCTGTTGCCATTAGGGGCCAATACAGGTGACGAGTATTTTGATTCCAATAGCACCCTCCCCAATCACGGAAATCAGGATCATGATCTTCTGGCACTGAAATTTTACCTACAGGCATATCATGACCTACCGTAAAAAGAGATCCATTAAACTTCATTGGATACTTTCCTCTGCCTGTACATGCTATCATATATCGATTGATAGCGTACCCTTGTGAAACATTCCAGGCATTCTGTTCTCCTGTTACCTCAATCCAACTGCGATTCCAGAACTCCTTCCACCACATCTGATGATCAGTCCAGACCTTCAATGGCGACTGTAGTTTGTCACAGGAAATGATTTTATTCATGCACTTCAACCATTCCTCTGCAGACTTAGTCTGATAAGTATCCACATAGAGATTGAGTATTGTTTTCTCCGTCTTACCATCAGAAATGAGAGTACTTTCATCTTCAGCAGCAAATCCTCTACCATTTGCAACGATGCCAAAACAACGCCCTTTCAGGGGATCAGGATATTTGGAGAGCAGATTCTCTAGATGTTGCTGCTCAAAAACAACAGGATACATAGAGAAGGCATTATAATGACATTGAGCCACTTGCTTCTTTCCAGCATTCAATTTAGTATCTGGCAATAACGTGATTCCATCAGGATTGCTTCTCCACTCCCAATAGTTGAACAGGTTTGCGTTTACTTGCTGCTGGGTAAGCACTTTTTTCTCATTACGCCAAGTTTCTAATTTTGCCTTTATTCTTGCAGGGAAAGTCATTTTACTTTCTACCCTTACTACAGGCAGGTTGGCATCTGCCCAGATTTTAACTTCACCTTTGCTGTTAGAAATGATAACAGTTCCATCTTCTAAATGCAGGATTTGCGCCACCTTGGCATTAACAAAAGGATTAGGCGACAAGGAAATTCTCACTCGTCCTACTTTCAGCAGTTGTGCATTCTCACTCCAAGCATCTGTACGAGCCAAGAGCAAAATAACATCTCCATTCTGTTCTGTCCATACATTGCCTGCAATCTCTCCATTACCAAATGGCATGGACGCATTCTCATCATCCCCCAATTCATGCCAGGCGACATTGTATTGAGCAACATTTTGTCCTATGATACTCTCACTTCCCACTATAAGAAGTAGAGCTATCAAGAGGTATTTTATTTTTTTCTTCATAGCTTGTTCGGTTTTTTTCTTGTTTATTTTTCTTTGGCTTTCAGTTTTTTTGCAGCATCTCCAGCCATCTTCAAATAAAAATCGGAAGGGAGTCCATCTTCCAAAGGCACAAATTCACTGCCAGGAACAGATTTGGGAACCTTGCGTGCAATTTTGTAGATGGCCGTACCCTCATCAATCTCATCAAACATGGCAATGTATAGCATCATGGCACCTTGATGAATATTAAAATCAAGCTGTTTTTTGAAGAATGACCCTTTATTTCTATTCACATAAAAAGTACCAGTCCGCGGATAATGCATATTGTGCCAAGAGAACCCGGCATAGCACAATGGGGCATAATCTACATGATTCTTTTTAGCCCAAGCCATATCTTTCTTGATAAGAGAGTGGAATTTAGGGAAGCTTTCTTCATCATACCTACCCACAAACCAGGGCATCACAACATCACACTTGCGTATCAGGTCGTGAAAAACAGGGGATTTCTCCGTATCCAGCTCCATTTTGCGCCAATTGGTGGGTACTCCCAACAACACACTAAAACCAAGTCGTTTCAACTCTGCAACAATCTTCTCTGCTTCTGCCAAACCATATTGACGGTGGTCATTGAACCCAACACCCCATACCGCCACTAAAGGTCTGCCATTGTGATAGAGATAAGAAGGATTATCCACATGCTTAAACAGACTATACTCTTGAGCCAACTGCTGGATATCTGACAGCAAGATATTCTCTTCTCCCTTTGCCATTCCACTTAGATCGTACATGATACAGATGGCTCTTCCATGATAGTTGGCAGCTGCCATCGCTGAAGAAAGCACTTTATTGAAATGATTTAATCCCGAAGGATTTCTTATCTCGGAGATAAAACGCTGCATAAAAACTCCATCCAAGTTCGCCTCCTTCATCCAACGAAAATGAGTTGCTACGGTACTGCTATCATAAGCAGAATAGAGGTAAGCCGTTGTTCCATCATCAAATTTGTAAGCGGTAGGATAAGTTTTCTCATATTCCGACACATCAGGCCACAGGTCATTATTGGTAAAGCCTGGCTTGAACACACCATTCTTCTCATAATGATGCCATCCCCGATTGGCACCATCCCCCTCGGCATTGTGCCATCCCTGATAGCCTGCCATCACTAATCCACGATAGGAATTATAGGTTATACTACCTTGGAAGGTCTTAGCACAACACACCACACTGCTAACAAAAATCAGCCCCGTAATAATCAAAGATTTTATCATACCACTTACTTTTAAATACATAGGAATTAATGTTGTTTTACTAATTGAATTGTCCCATCTTCATTATAGTGAAGACGGTCCACACAGATAGAGCGAAGATTGCCCTGGTTGGACAATTTCTGATTATGATAGAACAAGAACCATTCGCCCTTATACTGGCAGATTGAACCATGCGATGTATCGCATCCTGTCGGTTCCAGCAAAATGCCCTGATAGGTCCAAGGTCCCAAGGGCGACTTGGAGGTAGCATAGTGCATACGGTTGGCTCCCCGTCCGTTCATCGAATAGTTGTCGGCATAAGAGAGATAATAGATACCATTGCGCTTGTGTACCCATGTCGCCTCATGAAAATCCTTAAGTCCTTCCATTTTACGGAGAGGTGCTGCTATTTCCGTCATGTTTTTCTTGAGTTTAGTACCCACACAACGTCCGCCACCACCATAATAGAAGTAAGCCTGCCCGTCATCATCCACAAAGACACAAGGGTCTATCATCGCAAAGGCATCACCTAAATTGTGAAGATAGCCCACTACCTTGAAGTTGCGATCAGGATATTTACTTACGGCAATACCAACCTTCCAGGTTTTGTTCCAATCATCGCCCGACGGATGTGGAAAATAAAAATAATACTTGCCGTTGGCATAAGCACAATCAGGAGCCCACATAAAGCCGCCCTCCTTTCTACCCCATGATACTTGGGAAGAATTAAGAATTTCTCCATGATCTTTCCTGTTCACCATATCGTCGGTGGAGAATACATGATATTTATCCATCAAATCACAGCCGCGTGGTGGATCTACGTCGTGTGAAGGATAAACATAGAGTCGACCATCTTTCCATACATGAGCAGAAGGGTCAGCTGTATAAATTGAAGTGATGAATGGATTGGGCGCTAAGGCGCCAATTGGTTTTCCATCATCTGCCTTGTCAACGTTTTTTACATTACCTAACTTTGGCTCTCCTGATTCGGATACATTTATCCCATTACTTGCAGAACAACTAGCAAATAAGGAAGTAGCTACAAACGCATTCAAAAAAGAAACAAACATTATCTTACGTATCATAACATAAATTCATTAAATATTTTTTATCTCACAGGTATTTTCTCACTCATTTCTATCTCGCCTCTTAACATCTTGCCAGCCCGTCCGGTAAGCCAGAGATAATAGTCGGTAGGAAGATTATCATCTATACCTTGGAACTTAACATTCAAGCTACTTGCCAGACGGCTCCATTTGATTTTGGAGTCTTCCTGTTTTTCACCCGACTTGCTGTAATGGCCATCATGATAGAAATTTACCCAATAATCCTTTACGGTAGCCTCATTGCTTGGCACATCCTTTACATTCAGCTGTTTGAAGATGGCCGTTCCCTCATCTATCTCATCAAACATACCGATATACAAACTCTGCGCTCCTGCCTTTATATCGTAATACATCTGATTCCAGTAGAACTTGCCACCGTAACGGAAACCAGTCTGGTCACTAGCCTGATCAAGACCGTTGTTAGGATGCATATTGCGGTCTGAACCTCCAGGGTAGCAGTGCACAGCATAACCAACGTTATTGTTTTTACACCACTTTATATCGGCAGCAATACGGTCATGCCATTGTGAGAAACTATAATAGTCGTAACGCCCCACATACCAAGGCATGATAACGTCGGCACTTTTTACCAATTCCTGAAATTTTCCAAAGTCCTGACCAGTCTTGCAGTCGTTACCGCCTTCTCGCCAGTAAGCTGGACACCCCAGCATGATACTCCATCCCTGCTCTCTCAATTGAGCAATGATGCCTGGTAAGTATTGGTCGTAGGTACGATCATTAAAGCCTACGCCCCATAGAGCCAAGAGAGGTTTTCCATTCTCATAGAGATAGAATTTGTGAATCTCACGGTTTTGCAATTGATACTTGTTCATCAATTTCCTGGCATCCTTAACCATGGCATTAAGATAGCTCTCATTGCCACCACTCAAATCATACATCACAGAAATGGCTCGCTGATAAGTATCCGACCCCTTCATGGCATTATCGAGTACCTTGTCGAAATGCTCCTTATGCTTAGAATTGTTGATTACCTCACCCAAGAAACGCTGCATGAACACACCGTCGATACCATAGTCTTTCATCCACTTGAAATGAAGCATCACACTCGACTCGTCATATGAACTATATACTTTGGCAAAAGAACCATCAGGCAAAACGAAATGTTCTGAATTGTCAGAACCATCGCCATCACCTGGAGTATAAGTCTTTTCATACTCAGAAATGTCTGGCCAGAAGTCAATGGAATTTCGCAGTACGCCTGGCTTGAACATATTATCCTCACGATAATGATAATAACAGTTCTCTCCATCTTTAGCAGTCATCAGGGAACCATCCCCCGGTGTACCAAACCAACCTTGGTAACCACACATGATAAGTCCCTGGTAACTGTTGTATGGTTCACCTTCCTTATGAATTTCTACTCCCTCATCCAAACGGTTGAAGTTGCCACTAGTTGGTTCGTCCTGTTTGGGCTGATGAGGATGAAGTGCTGGTGGAATATAGCTACTAAGACCATCGCCGCACGACACAAAAAGTGTCGTGACAGCCAATGCTCCCTTAAAAATCAAATCTTTTATATATTTCATTGTTCTTACATTTTAAGTTATTATTACCTCATAGGAACCTCTATCTTAACAATCTCAGAATAGTTGAACTTCTCGAAATCATCCTTCACTTTAGCTCCCATTCTGCACCAATAAGTATAGCCTGGCTTCACGGGAAGACGGAACTCGTAAGTGACCATTCCTTCTCCTGTTTCAACATCCAGGATATCTTCCCATGAAGAAGTGAGCAGACTCTTTTTATAACGATCCGTATAGTAATAATCAATATGGTTGGCTGCGCCACAATACTGATTGTTATTCAAGAAAGGACGTACTTCTGAACCTTGTGGCAATCCCTCTATACGGGGAGCGAAGAGACGGCCAGACATGATGATGGTGTCCATAGCAGTCTTTTCATCCACCTTGAGTTCACACTTATAATCCTTAATTTTCAGATAAGGCATCACCTTGAAGTCCATGAGGGCATTGTTCTTGTTACCAATAGGCACATCGTATGTGGTATCGCAAGGCCACCAAGAACCATCATAAGGCAACATGTCGTAAGTTCCTGCAAAAAGATGGAGACGGTTGTAGGTTCCATCCATCTTTACATTCAAGTCCTGGGGATTTGGATTGTCGCTATAGCTTTTTTCCCATATACGAATATGTACATCCCCTTGGTCTGTCAAATAGTTTTCTCCCGTTGTTGCATCGATAAGTCGACCATGAATAGAAGCCTCGGGTTGGTCAAAGTTATCTACCTCCATACATGAAGCCATGCAAGCGGTCAAACCAAAAGCCAATATGCTATAAAAGAATTTCTTCATATCAGTATTTCTTTAATATTATTCAAGTTATATATTCCAAACTACATTTCATGTCTAATATCCGTCATTGCGTACAAGTTTCGGATTCTGCAATAAGGCATAGCCTGGGATGTTTTTATAATACTGGTTCTTGTTGAAGGATATTTGCCTACCAAAAGGATTCACCTCTGGAAGGAATATGTATTTCTTTTCATCCTTGACATAATACCCCATCAAGCAATGTGCCCAGAAGTTCTTGAAACGTGCATCAAAGACGCGCCAAGTACGAAGGTCCCAATAGCCTTGATTCTCAAAAGCAAGCTCTCTCTGGCGTTCCTGTCGAATGAACTGGAGGTTTTCATCAATGGCATAACCATTCACGTCTGCACTAATTTCTACAGGAGAAGCTACCAAGCCGTGTGGCTTTGCACCTGCACGATCCCGCAATTCTGCTACATGTAGGAAAGCTTCTTGCTTAAGCATCTCGTTGTTGCTTATCAAACCAAGTTCATAAGAAGCTTCTGCCCAATTACAGAGTATCTCGCCATAGCGGAATACTTTCCAAGGCTGATTGCTCTTATATAATTCTCCAGAACGCTTGCTTGCATCTGCAGTGACATACTTACGAATTATCATACCCGAATAACTATAACTTTCATCACCCACTCCTGTTGCATATCCATATTTACCAGAAACAGGAGTTCCGTCTTTTTCTGTCATTCCTGCTTTCTGTGCTCTTACACGATAAGTTTGGGTATATTCATTTTCAGTATTTTCCGGTGCTCCATCTGAAGTTGTACCAGGATAAGACTTGTAATAACCAGCCTGAATATTGAGCACTTGTTTCGATACAGGTTCTGTCATACCCGAGAAGAACACGGTGGCTTTGGCACGCGGCTCCATCTCAGGACTCTTCCATAGGTCATCCAAGCTGTTGAAACGAACCGGTTTTCCATCTTCATCAGTGATTGCCGGCATATCATACAAGCCCACAAGATCAAAGCTTGGTTGTAAAGCACACCCCACCATAGTTGACATTCCATCACCCAAAGGCAAAGTCATAGCATCATAGCTATGCTTCAAAGAAGTGTCAAATGGAGTCGTGGCATCTGCACCATAAGCCTTGATAAAGATGTCTTCCTCTGTTTCGTCCTTAGTGAAAACCTCGACAAAAGCTGTTTCTTTGTCTGCACCGGTATGCAACTTGTAGCCTGCCTGCTCCAAGAACTTACAAGCATCATAAGCATATTGGAAAAATTCCTGTGCATAAGCATCAGACATTCCCATCAGTCCTGCTTGTGAAGCAGCACCATTATAGGCTGCGTAATTACCGTATTTGGCTATACGCCCAGCATAAAGCATAGCTCTGGACATCAAAGCTGCAGCTGTATAACGAGTGGCACGATGCTTGGAAGTTTTGTCTGAACTGGCATTCTCCATGGCGAATTTCAAGTCATCATAGATATGTTTCCATGTGTCGTACTCTGTACTTCTGGCTATCTGCAAGGTGTTGGGATCTGCAGTTGGATCCAAGACCTCATCTATAAGAGGCACACCACCATAGCGTTTAGCCAATCCGAAATAATAGTATGCCCTGAGGAAATGCCCCTCGCCAAGGTATTCTTTATACTGTTCTTCCGTATATTTATCCTTGCTTGCCTCTATTGCACTCAAGAACACATTGACATCACGAATACGACCATACGGCCAATACTCAAAATTCTCACCCATATCAAAATCTGTACGCCCCAGACCTTCACCAGAAGCTACAGAGATACTATTCTTGTTAGCCTCCCAATACTGTTGTCCACTATGTGCAGGATATCCTTCGTTCATGAAAAAATTGAAATCCTCTATAGGCAAATCATTATAGATGCCTGCAAGATATTTCTTGATACCGTTGTCGTTGGCTGTCAATACAGACTCATCTAGAACTCCTTTTGGCTGTAGTTCCAAATCATAACACGAAGTCAGCGACAGACTGAACAAGGCTACACCGATAAAATATTTATATGATTTCATACGATTCACTATAAATTGTTTAGAACTTGATTGAAGCACCAAAATTAAATGTGCGGTTCACTGGATAATTGTAGAACAAGATGCCTGAGCCACTACCATTTACGCCACCAGTATGCCCAGGTCGCTCCGGATCCATGTTCTTGAGACCTGTGATGGTAAGCAAGTTATAGGCATTGGCATATATACGCAAACTCTTAACGCCAACAATACCCATCCATTTCTTAGGCATAGTATAACCAATCTCCAATGTCTTCAAACGGATATAGGAAGTATTATGAATACCTGTTCCCCAAGAATTGAAACTATGTCCTGTTGCAGGATAATAACCCTTTATCCATTCTGTATGCGGATTCCAAGGGTCATCAGTAATATTGGCTGTATACCAGCGATCCTTATAGATATCAAGGGCTGCACCACCATTAAATGGACAGACTTCGGTAAATACCTCGTCATATGCATTATAGATACCTGCGGCACCCTGCCAGTTCATAGAGAGATCGATGCCTTTCCAGTCGGCACTAATGGTTAAGCCATAATTAAACACAGGCAGATTGTAGGTTGCCATAGGGTGACTGTCATTACCATCTATTACCCCATCACTGTTCCAGTCTTTATACCAGTAGTCACCAGGAAGAGTGCCAGAACTCAGGTCTCCCGTAGTTCCATGATACCAAATATCCTCATAGTTGTTATAACGACCACCTTCTTCTACACTGAACCAAATGTCCTTGTTTCTACCAGAAACATCACCACGATACCAGTTTTCCATAGAGTTACCGGCACGGCTGTCCAATTTATGGTTCCAACGATTCTTGGTAGCAGAAATCTGTGCATTTACGTTATAATGAAAGTCACGTATATGGTTGCGATGGGTTAAAGAGAATTCCCAACCAAAGGTTTCATCACTCTCCAGGTTCTCCTGAGGCAAATTGGCTCCTACTTCTGATGGAAGAATAGCCTGAGAAGTAGCAAGAAGACCATCACGCTTACGCTTAAAGAACTCCATCGTACCTCCGAGCAATCCATTCCAAAGATCAAAGTCTACACCAAAATTGAAAGTCTTGGCTGTATACCATGTCAGGTTGGGATTTGGAATACCTGTAGAAGAAACACCAGATATCAAGGCTGAGTCGTAAAACCAACCATAGCCTTTATTGATTTGGTAACCTATAACAGTAGGAGGATAGATACCTGCACTAGAGTCATCACCCATCTTTCCATAAGAGGTACGAAACTTCAGATTATTCAGAAATGGAACCATCTTTTTCATCCAAGGCTCTTCGCTGACACGCCATCCCAAGGATACAGATGGGAAAAAGCCCCAACGACCATTTTTTGCAAAACTTGAAGAACCATCCTCACGGAAAGCGAACTCTGCCATGTATCTGCCTAAGTAGTCATAGTTGATACGTCCAATCCAAGCCCTACGTGCTTTGTCACCTGTACCAGACATACTACCAAGCTGGTTTTCTTCCTCACCTGCAAACAAATACTCGTTGTCAAGATAGGTTTCTCGCTGGGCATAGAAATTGTCCCAGGTATTGTAAGTTTCCTCAAAAAGCAGTAAGCCCTGCACGTTATGATTGCCAAATTTATGGTTGTAGTTAAGCGAAAGCTGCATCACCGTTCCCCAGTTTGGATCTGTACTTCTATAGACTTTACCTGTAGCATTCCTTATATATGAAGTCATGCTTCCATCAGTGTTCTTACGATAGAGATTGTAAGTGCGCTGAAACTCGGTATTATTGGTTGTATAGTAGTCGTAACTATAAAATGCCTTGGCTGTCAGTCCTTCGATATATGGTATCTTATACTCCAGACTTAGAGAGCCGTTGAAATCATAGCGCTTCTGCTGTCTGAATCCAGTCAGGTTACTATTGATGGCTGCAACAGGGTTCTCACTCTCCAACATTTGGTCGTCATAAGCAGGATAATCATGGTTGCCACCTACGTAAGCCTCAGAAGTTGGCTTATAGGTCCAAGCCTTCTTGTATACTGCCCAAATATCCGTATACGGCTGATTCTTTTCATCCATATAACCGCTCAACATGGCAGTAACCTTGAAGCGGTCGGTGACACGAGCATCTACATTTGAGCGGAAATTCCAGCGATTATAATTCAAACTATGACTACTATAAGAACCCATCTGGTCAAGATAACCCAGATTGAAGAAATAGTCTATCTTCTTTGAGCTTCCATTCAGCGTTATATTGTATTGCTGCTGAGGAGAAGTCTTGTCGAAAAGTTCCTTGGTCCAGTTGGTACCCTGTCTCTTGCCAGAACTATACTCAAACATCTGATCATAGGAATAAACACCTTTCTTGGTACGATAAGGATAGTTGTCACCAAAAGAATTATATAACTTCTCATTGTAGAGCAACATATGGTCAACGGCTGTAGCAGTCTCCGGTAAATAAAGAAACGACTGGATACCGTAGTTGGCAGAAAATGTCAGTTCAAATTTGTCATTATCTGAACTTGTACCATGCTTGGTAGTTACCAAAATAACACCATTGGCGGCTCGCACACCATAAATGGCGGCTGAAGCATCCTTCAAGACAGACACATTGTCGATTTCGCTGGCATCCATACGAGAGAAGTACGCTTGGTCGCGAGGTATACCATCTACCACAATCAGTGGAGCACCCATACCACGAATATCTATATTGTTATCATATTCACCTGGTTGAGAACTGTTCTGGGTGATACGCACACCCGAAACCTTACCAGAGAGCATGTTGACAACGTTCTCATTCTTGGTTACTACCATTTCCTTGTTTGTGATGGCAGATACAGCACCCGTAAGAGTAGCTTTTTTCTGAGTACCATAACCCACAACAACAACATCACTCAAGGTATTGTCATCATCTTGCAAGACAATCTGCAGATTGTTCTTTGCTGCGACAACGGCGGTCTTTGAACCTACATACGAGATATTCAATTTCTCCGAGCTCGAAGCTTGAATATTGAACTCTCCATTGATATCAGTCGCCGTTGCACGCTTGGTTCCTACTACTTTGATAGTAGCACCTATAACAGGTTCGCCTTGTGAGTCTGTAACCACACCATGTATGGTTCCACTCTGTGCTAACATCACAGATGTAGACAACAGACAGCCAAACGTCAATATTATTGATTTCTTCATAGTTATCTGATTATTGTGAGAGTGAGGCTTGGCAGAGCGTCCTCACTCCCATGATTCAAAACTAAATATTTTTATCTTGAAACAGGGTCAGTTACGCCTGTTGGACAAGAACGACGGTTGATCCATGTCCAAATCAAGGCATCACCACCGATTTGCTTTTCACCATAAGCATACTCATAGAAGATACGGATATCCGCACGGAAAGCCCATCCCTTATAATTTACAGTAGTCTTAAGGTGTCCATTCTCATAGGTATTGATACCCATTTTCTCACGGTCCTCACCAGGAATACCATCATATCCACCAATGATTTCACCATTACAGTTTCCACCACACCATGCTATATTTTCCTCCTTACCTTCATCAGCAGGGCGGACGGCCTGATTACGTCGGTTAGAAGAAGCGATACTAATCTGCCATGATGCCCAATAAATGCCTCTAGAGAACTTGGCATATTTCTCGCCTTCAGAACCAAGAACATAGGTTGTACCATCGTAAGCTATGATATCACCTTTCTTTTTTAGGTGAGCCTCATAATTTGGCCATAATTCATTGATAAACTTACCTCCATCATGCATCACAGGGAAACCACCCTTGCCAGGAGCCTCACTGAAGAGTTTAGCCAAATCAATGTCGTTTTCACCTGCATTCAACATATCAGTACCATCATTGGTTGCACCAGCAATCTCGATATGACCACCAACTGCATTTTCATAAATTCCAACAAAGTCAACATCAGCTATTGGGTCTACGATCTTCCAGTAAACCTTATGTACTACTATATCGTTTACTTTTACCAAAACCAAAAGACCAGGCATTGTCGCATCATCACAAGCGGTGCCAGGACGACCAGCCATTTTCCAGGTACCATCCTTCTGCAAACTCTGCTCGAATACAGAGAAGTGATCTTGAGTGTTCTTATTTTGATTGACTGGGTTTCCCAATTCAAATGTAACTTCACCCTCTGGAAGTGACTTAAATAAGTCTTTGAAATTAAATGTGTCAAGAAAATCTACGCTACTTGGCAATGTTGCAGTATAAGAACCATTCTCATTCTTGACAGCATCAGTTACAACATCTGCAAAAACAGGCTCTACCAGCTGCTCGCCGATGTAAGAATAATCATTACATATCTTTATATTAAAATAGTTAGAACCTATTTCACTTCCAACACCATTCTTGTGTCTGGCATTGATGGCAACGGCATAAGTTTTCCCTGCCTCTACGTCATAGGATGTAAGGGTCAGCTTGATAAAACCGTTCTCAATCTTAGCTTCCTTAACCTTGAAGAGACTAGACTCATTTGTGGCACGAGTCTTCAACTCATGCGCCTCACCTACAATAAAGGTTATGTCGTTCAACTGTTCTTGTGTTAACTCTGGGGTGCTACGGAAGCAAACTACAACAGTGCGGTCGTTACCGATACGGACCTCACCATCTGTATATTCAGGAACATAAATAAGAGAATTGATAACGGCCCCCTTACGGAAGACATACTCCGTGTCTCCTATCTTGATTATAACATTCTCAGAATTGGCATCTACAGAGATGGCTTCACCACCACCTGCTGACGGAGTAATCTTGATAACCTTACCGTCACTCAATGTCAAAGTCCATACGCCTTTATCTTCCACTGCACTTACAATGGTGGCACCACTCACTTGTGAATCGGCAAGCTGCTGCTTGATTTCACCAATCATGCCCTCAATGACTGTAACACGCGATTTTAAATCATCAACGTCATCATTGCAGGAAACAAATACACCCATAGATGACAATGTCATCATTGTGTATAAACTCAAACTTAAAAATCTGTTTTTGTTCATAAAGGATAGTTGTTTTATGTTATACTAAAAAATTGTTAGATTACGGTGCAAAGATAGCAACAATTTTATTAAGCTACTCTTTTTCTGTTGCAACTAAAATACGTCAGCAGCATATTTCTTCTACTACACCACTACGTCAACATAAAACAACTATCTATTAATCAAACATGTACACAAAAACCTTTATAACTGCAAAAATACCCAAAAGAGGTATTAAACTATAAACTATTCAAGAAATCCAGAAGATTATCTTCACGCTGAAGCCCAAGTTTTTTTCTTAAGCGATAGCGAAGGGTCTCCACTCCACGAACAGAAATACTAAGCATCGGTGCCATTTCCTTAGTAGAAAGATTCATGCGCAAATAGGCACACATTAAACGCTCATTAAGATTAAGCGAAGGATAGGCCCGGGAAAGCTTGGTCATGAATTGGTCGTTCACGACATCAAATTGCTCCTCAAACCGCTTCAGTATTTCATCACCCTCTATATTTGTATCTATCTTGCTATTGATCAAGACAAGCTGCTGACACCCCTTCTTCACGTCTTTTGCCTTCAATTGATTCAAGGCTACTACAAGATTTTGCTTAATGTCGGTCAAGATATCATTCTTGCGTCTTACACTTATGATGAGATCGGCTATCTCCTGACTTTTATGCTTAAGATCAAGATCCAGCTTCTCTTTTTCCAACTTATCGATTTCTATCTTCATCTTATTCATCTGCTTGTCTTTCTCGATAACGACAAGGAGTTTTTGACGCTCGATTCTTCGCTTTTCAAATAACCACAACCTGCACACTATACCAACAAAAACAACAAAATAGAAGAAATACGCCCATATTGTACGGTACCATGGCGGAAGAATCTTGAATTCTATAGCATCGGTAGCTGTTACGCCATTGGGCGAAATAGCTTCTACCTCAAACCGGTAGGTTCCCTCGAAAAGATTGCTATACTCTTTGGTATTAACACTTAGGGCATCAGACCAAGCACCATTATTCAAACGGTAACGATATTTTACAGATGGTTTCATCATACGGTCAGAAATACCATACTCTATCCTCACAGAATTGAACGAATAAGATATAGATATCATGTGTTGATACTCGGTAAAGTTGTCCATATATACCAGCGAATCCTTATTTACAGTAGTAAAAATACGATTGACGAACACCTGTAGCTTTTTTCCCCCTGACATTCGACTATTAAAGAGCAGAAAGCCCATATTACATGGGATAATGGAATGAGATGGGGTAATCTGGGTGGCATTGATACCCAAATCGAGATTTTCCAAAACCATATACTGATAGTTCTTGCGCAGCATCGGGTAGGTTTCGTCTACTTCCTTGATACGCTGAGCATGAGTAAGCGAAGCATTCAAGTGATAGATTGTAGCCTTGCCCAAGGATATGTTGTAGACCTTGAGAGTGGAAGCATTTACCTGTCTGAAATAGCGACCTGAAGTAGTGATGCCTTTCAGACGGGATATGACTTTCCAGCTGTTTTTAGTTTTCTGTATCAGATAAATACCATCATATATTCCCACAAAAAGCATGTCAGGATGCCCTATCACTTTTCTGCACGACCAAGCTCCTGTAATTTGAGGAGTTATTCGCTCTACCTGAGTACCTTGAACAGAATAGATTCCCTTGTCATGAAGACAAAGTACCTCATTGCCGTAACGATAGAGATTCCATGCAGGTCCATTTGGTATAGGCAATTGCTTGACATCGGCGCAACCTTTATGGAACATTACCGGATAATCTACATAATACATACCTCGATCAGTTGCAAGATAGAGCAATTTATCCTTCAGTATACATGCATTACCGATACCATAAGAATTGGGAGTCTTATATAAATATGAGAAAGGTGAATTGAGATTGACATAATCGATACCACAATCCAAACCTGCCCATACATTACCCTCATTATCAAATGCAACAGATAGTACAGTATTGTGCTGCAAACCGTTAATTTCACCATAGTTGTACAGCCTTCCTGTTTTCTGATTGAGTAAAACCATACCATCATGAATGGTTCCAAAGGCCATGAGATCATCTTTCAATGCTGCACAACAGATTCCGCCATGGCGAAGGATTGTATCAGCAGAGGTATGGAAAGGGATTATGTCAGTTCCATCACAATAGTAAAGGCCATCATTAAACGTGCAAATAAGAAAACCTTTCCTATAGGCAACCATCGAATTGATACGTTTGCCATACAACAACTTACTATTTTTTACCAGCACCAACTTATTGCCTGTCAACAGATATATGCCTTTATCTGTAGCTACATAAAGTTGCATATCAACCATAACAGAAGAAAATATCTTGCTTGGTGACTTCACCAGTCGATATTGATTACCATGTGATACTAAGATATAGTTGTCACAGCGATAGTATATAACGCCATCAGCCTCGTAAATATCGAAAACATTGCCTATAGAAGAGAATCTTTTATGGAGTTTGTCTGAAAGGCAATGGTATTTCAGCTCACCTGTAGCTTGTGGCTCAAGATATCCAAACTCGTTCTCACCACCAACATATACCCGTCCTCTATTGTACAAGGTTGCCACACTTCGAGCTTCAGAACGATTCTTAAGATAAAAGTGCTGCCAAAAGGAACCATTATATACCAAAATACCATTCTGATTAGCAAAAAAAGTCCATCTGCCCACAGGAGAAATACGCCAGGTAGTGGTTCCTCTCCCATAGTCTGTATTATTAAAATTATCTACAAAACAATTCCAATTTGCCTTTGCACCTATTGATGCCATATACAGCAAGCACAATATCAATAGGCATTTCTTGTTGATTTTCATATTTACTGAGTTAAAAGTTCAACTTCAGATACAAAAATACATATTTTCTTTTGCCTAGCCAATTTTCTTGGTGATTATTAACATAAAAAATCTCAACAAGCTACCTCCTCCATCCTCACCAACTTGCCAGCTACAAACTGCATGATGATTTTATGGAGCGTTGTACCTTGGCGCAGCGCCTCGACCCTTGGAGCTGCGGCATATCGCTTGATTTGTTCCTCAG
>ERZ1034691.994-NODE-994-length-19824-cov-13.166422_pt1 | contig 19824 bp, 14 predicted proteins | sample MGYA00520638_ERZ1034691 | MGnify/ENA primary metagenome ERZ1034691 (study PRJEB33766, sample SAMN09781763) | gut metagenome | biome: gut microbiome | host: Homo sapiens | place: Madagascar | study: EMG produced TPA metagenomics assembly of the PRJNA485056 data...
GGCTTATAGGTATGTCATAGTATTCTTTTGTTTTGGCATTACCATTTACAAAGGTGTTTGTCTCCTTATTGAAGCCATCATCGGAAGCTCCTCCGCCATTGTGTCTGCGAAGACGACACAATCTGATATAATCTTCTGGATTCATCGGAAGATACTTTTCCTCGGAGTCATGCTTTACATGAATAACGACTTCTTCATTAGAATCTTCTCGTGCGTCACAACTTATTATTCCAACACCATAATACGTCGTGCCATTCTCATCGCCATAATGGTGTCTGCCCGTGATGACATGGTTCTTGTCACTATTGAACCAAACGCCATCCGATTCATGAAGAGGCGCTGAAATTTCATACCCCATGATAGTCGTTGGGAATCCGTTGAAGAACACTTCCCCGAGAGCATAACCTGTTTCGCCATTTTCATCTCCCGTATGGCTTCGCCCCACAATCACCTTGCCGCAAGGGGCATCATAGGCTAATCCATAAGACTCCACAATATTATAAATCCACACTATGTTTTTCACGGAGATAACACCCTCAACCTTGTTTCCTTCCGCGTCTATGGCCTTGAGTGAAGCATATTCGTAAATCGTGTCTCCATTTTCATCACCAACATGCTTTCTACCGGTTATCACGCAGTTTGATGGACATAAAAAGTATGAATTGCTTTCTTTTTGGGAAGCAGTAATTTGCCTGATGTCGGGAATGAGACGTGTTCCTTCCGGGGCTCTGTCACTTGTTTGGAACGAATATTGTGCCTCTGAAAAATGATAAAAGGTCTGCCCATTCTCATCGCCAGAATGATGACGGCCAGTCATAAAACGATTCGCGTCGGAAGAGACCCATACGTTTCGAGATTCTTTTATGCTATCAGACGTTATTTGATTGACAAGCGTTACCTCTTTACCGTTAAACTTAATAATGCCCGTGGCATATCTGGTTTGTCCGTTCTCGTCACCATTATGTTGGCGACCTACCAATACGCGATTCTCAACGGCATCATACCCATTTCCGGAAGATTCTTTAAGCCAAGGCGACCATTGAATGTCATCAACAATAATATTTCCTTGGACAACTGAGTTGTTTTCATCAAAGGCTGCCAACGTACTGTATTCATACCATGTTTTACCATTCTCATCGCCAGAATGGCACCTGCCTGTAAGCACGGTATTGGAAGGACATAAAAAATAGCTGTTTTTTTCTTTAATTCCGTCTGTGCGTTTCCGTGCTTGCGGACGTATAAAAATTTTTTGACTCATAACTTAATAGGATTTTAATAGAACTATATGGTTGATAAATTATATTGCAAGTATACGGAAAAAAATCGAGACACACAAGTGTTGAAGAAATATTTTAGTATTTCTTAATCTCTTTAAGAAGCTTATATTTAACAACTCAGTCTTCTTTTCGCATGAACTTTGAGGCTTTGGGAAACATAACGGCCTTTTGCAAGATAAACGGTTGAAAGATGGGCTAAGCTGAATTCGTGTGGGCTTTTTTATTTCACACGGATTTGAAAGATTTTAAAGATGTCGGCTTCGCCGATTATACACACCGTCTTTCAACCGCTTAGCAGAAGCCGGCACACCTTTCGGTTTCCCCGTTATCGGATGAACGGAAACGTGTGTCGACCTACAAATCCGGAGTGCGTGCTGCCACTGTGACCGCACGCACTCCGGATTAATCATCGTATAATCTTTTTAACCCGCAATTTTCTGCTAACTTAGAGTCATTTTATAAACATGCTCATATAAAAAGGTAAGTATAATGTTCCGTCTTCAGATTCCACATTGTTAGTGCTAATCACCATCCTGCGATTTATCTTGTCGGCAAAAAGGCATTGTGCCATATCGAGCGAAGAGTGTTTCTTATAGTCTTTCCCCGATTTAACCTCTATAACGGAAATCTTGTTGCCTTCAGAAAACACAAAGTCAAGCTCGTGTTTACTTTTTCTGTCATAATAGTTCAACGGTAAACCATGTTTGACCAACTCGCCTGCCATATAGTTTTCAGCGAGAGCCCCTTCATTCACAAAAATATCGCCAGTCAACACCTTAGCCTGTATATTGTCAAGCATCATGGAGCACATAAGCCCACTGTCAACAAAGAAGAGCTTATACAACCTGAGATTCTCATGGCTTGGGAATGGCAATTCAAACGAGCCAACATTAAATGAAAAGTATGCCATGCCGGCATCAACCAGCCACTGAGTAGGCGCTCCATATTTACGCCGCGAAGCATTCTTCTCTATTGACGCAAGGATGAAACGTTTGTCTTGCTTGCTCAACTGACCAGGAATGGCATCAAACACTGATTTTACCAGCAACTTATCTTTCCCAGCATATTTGGATATGTCATTGCGATAGCCTGTAAGTATATCTTTCTGGTTTATGACCGTTTTATTGAAGTCTTCATTGGCAAGATAAGTAGAGACCACTTCAGGCATTCCTCCCACTATAAGGTATTGACGATAGCGTTCCATTATCTGTTGATGGAGGAAATCTGGCACCGGGCGCAGGTTGTCATAACAGTCTTTCAACACTGCAACAACATTTTCACTGACATTGCAAGCCCACAAGAATTCCTCAAAGTCAAGCGGAAACATATCCAGTTCATGCTCGAATCCCACAGGATATGACGACACGTCCCTATAGTTGATGCCAAGCAACGAACCTGACTCTATATAATCATATTGTCCATCCTCAACCAGAAACTTTATTGCAGTTCTTGCCTTGGGACATGATTGTATTTCATCAAAGAATATTAAAGTTTTGCCGGGTTCCAACGGTCCGAAACCCATTGCCGAAAGATTTACGAGAATGCTGCGAGCATCAAGATTACCATCAAAAGCCTGTCTCGCCAGTGGCATTTGCTCGAAGTTGATTTCAATGAAATTCTTATAATTCTTCTTGGCAAATTGCCTTACAGCCGTGGTCTTGCCAACTTGCCGTGCGCCTTTTATAAGAAGAGCCTTGTTTGGCACGTTCTTTTTCCATTCGGTTAAATCATTGATTATCTTCCTTTTAAGCATATATTTACAACTTTTTGCCAGCATTTTGCTTGCAAATGTACAACTTTTTGCCAAGAAATCAATGGTTATTTTACAACTTTTTGCCAAGAAATCAACGGCTATTTTACAACTTTTTGCCAATCATATCGCCTAAACACGCAAATTCGCAGAAGGCATACTATATTTTTAACATTGGTGCATACTTGGTATATCACTGTAAAAGCATCGGCTTTTCACTGGAAAGCCGGCGCCTTTACAGCGAGACGCCTTTACAGTGAAAAGCCGAAACGCAAGGTTGGGGGTTATTGCTTATTCAGATGCTCCTTGACGGCCTTCTCTATGTCGGCCTTGTAGTTGAGACCATAGAGCCGATACAGGTCTTGCATGTGGAGCAAGCGAGGATAGAAGCTCTCAAGGTCGCGCTTGTCCTTGGCTGTCCACTGCACTTCGGAAAGGGCGGCAAGCCTTGGCAACATCTCCCACTCCATCTTCTCAGCGTCTTTCACCCATTCCGTCCAGATGCAGCCTTCGGCGCCGATGATGTTGCGCTGCTCGGTCGGAGTCAGCTTGTCGGAGCAAGGGTCAAAGTCGTAAACGCGCTGGATGCTCGGAATGCCCTCTATCTTGTTGATGCGCGGGTTGCTGAAATAGAAGTTGGTGATGGGTGCCACGATAGTGGGATGACCCTCGCGCGCCGAACGAACACTCGCCTCCCTGCTGGTCCAGCCACACACGGTGATGTCTTTTGCCGGAGTGCCCTCCAGTATCTCGTCCCAGCCCATCATCTTGCGACCGTGGCCCCTAATCTCTTTTTCTATCTCGCCCATGAACCATGTCTGAAGTTGTTCTTCCCTTGAATGTCCCGGCAGCTCCTGGATGCCGAGCTCGGCTATCTTCTTTTGACAGTTGGCACACGCCTTCCAGCGGTCTTTGGGGCACTCGTCGCCGCCAATGTGGATATATTCCGAGGGGAAGATGTCCATCACCTCGTCGATGACATCCTTGGCGAACCGTAGGGTCTCGGCCTTGCCAGCGCAAAGCACGTCCTCGAAGACACCGAAACGGCAAGCCACCTCGTAAGGGCCGCCGGTGCAGCCCAGCTCCGGATAGGAGGCGAGGGCGGCAAGCATGTGGCCCGGCATGTCGATCTCGGGAATGACCGTGATATACCTGTCGGCGGCATACTTCACTATCTCGCGGGCTTCCTCCTGGGTGTAATAGCCCGACACGGGCACGCCATCGAACGCGTCTTTGCTGCCCTGCACGACGGTTTGCTTTCTCACCGAGCCTATCTTGGTGAGCATCGGGTATTTCTTTATCTCAAGCCTCCAGCCCTGGTCTTCGGTGAGGTGCCAATGGAAGTAATTGATGTTGTGCATGGCGAAGACATCGATAAGCTTCTTGAGATATGGCACGCTGAAATAATGCCGGCCCACGTCTATCATGAACGCGCGATAGGCGAAGCGTGGCGAGTCTTTCAGTTGCACGGCAGGCAACAAGACGCTCTTGGCGTTCTCGCCCTCGGTGATGGGCAGAGCCTTCATTATGCTCTCTATGCCACGGAACAGGCCGACGTGGGATGTAGCCGAGACGGTGACGCCCGACTTGCCGGCCAAGATGGAGTAAGCCTCCGACTTGTCGTCGCCCGCGTTCAGCACAAGGCGAATCTGCGACTTGGATGGCTTGACGGTAGTCTTGACCTCTATGCCCGTCACCTCCTTGATATGGGCCGACAAGAACTCGGCGTCTTTCCTTTGTTTCTCGTCGCCGGCGGCATAGAGTATTGTGGTTTTCGCGGTTATCTGGAACGGCTTGCCCCCCGTTTCCCGCACTTCTTGCGGCAATGGCACTATCCGCCAGCTGCCGGTGTCTTGATTCTTGGCAGAAAGTGAAAGGCTTGCCAAGAGAGCCATGGTAAGGATGATTCTTCGAAACATAATTTTCTGTGAGTTAGGTTTTCACTACAAAATTACGGCTTTATGCCGAAAAAGGTGCCATTAGGCGAAAAGAATCATCCCCCGTGAATAAAAAAACGCCTTTTCGATGTGAAAAGGCGATTGGGCTTGTCAGCAAATTCTCTTCTTGCGCTCGCAGAAGCGTTCGCATTGCGCGCAGATGTCGTATCCCAACATCGCCCCGAGGATGAAATCCTCCTCGGGCGAAAGTTGGCAAAGGGGTTTCGTGACTATCATGCGGATAGCGTCCAGGCACTCGCGCTTGCCAAAGAAGAGGTTCAGGCGGTCGTTGCCAACGGGCTGGATGACGTATTCGATGTGTTGGCGCTCCAGTCGCGTCCTGGCGAAAGCCTCATACTTCTTGTTGAAAGTGAAGAGCACCATCCGGCGCACACCTTTCTGATACTCATAGATATGATTCATCAGTACTTTCAAGTCGATTGGCGTTGCTATTTTTTGCTGCATACTATCCGCTATTAAATAAAGGTGTTAGAAACTCTTATATGCTTAGAGTGATGGCTTGATGGCCTCGAGCCATGCGTCCACACGCTCCTCGGTCTTGTCGTCCTCGTTCACCTCGTCGAGGGCGAGACCCACGAACTTGCCGTCGACCACGGCGTCGCTGTCATCGAAAGTGTAGCCCTCGGTCGACACGCCAGGCAACACGTTGGCGCCGGCCTCCACTGCCGCGTCGTAGAGTTCCTTCATGCCGCCGCAGAACGTGTCGCAATACGACTCGCTGTCGCCGCAGCCGAAGAGTGCCACGGTCTTGCCTGCCAAGCCAGCGGCCTTGAGGGTCTTCACGCCGTCGTACCAGTCGTCTTGCATCTCGCCGGCACCCCATGTGGAGGTTCCGAGTATCAGGTTGTCGTGGTTGGCTATGACATCGTTGTCAAGGTTGGCGACATCTATTGCCTCGGCACCCAACTTAGAGGCTATGGTCTCGGCTATCGACTGGCAAGAACCCGTGGAAGAGCCATAAATAACGATTGTTGATTTCATGAGCTTGTCTGTTTTTTTCTGTTGTTATAATCTCTTTTGTTCAGTTTGCAAAGTTACGGTGTGACAGTGAATTGCGCAATACCTAAAAATGGGGGTTGTTAGCCACAGAGGGGGAGAACGTCTTACAAGAGGTCGTGCGAAGACGAAGGTTTTTTGAAATAATCCACAAGGTAAGCCGTTTGTCGCATTTTTTTGCTTAATTTTGCAGACAAGAGAAACAATATACGAAAAACACAGAATGAAGAAGAAGTTAGTTTTGCTTTTGCTCCTGATAACGGCTGTCGTTGTCGGTAGAGCGCAAACCAAACAAGATTTGCTCACCGTGGGCACATTGGCTCCCGACTTCACCATCGCCAACGGCAATGGCAAAAAGGCATTGAGCCTCTCCGACTTGCGCGCGAAGAAAGCCACCAACGGCAAGGTGAGGCATGGCGTCTGGACCGTGCTCGACTTCTGGGCGTCGTGGTGCCCTGATTGCAGGAGGGACATGCCGATAGTGAAGCAAATAAACGAGAAATTCGGCAAGAAGATAAAGCTCATCGGCGTGTCGTTCGACACCGACAAGGAGAAAATGGCCAAATACCTGGAGACAAACAAGTATTCATGGACGCAGTATTCGGAATTCAAGAAATGGAAAGAGACAAAAATCTCGAAGGACTACCACATCTCATGGATTCCGACATCCTACTTGATAGACCCGGAGGGCAAGGTGGCTTTCGCCACGATAAAGACCGAGGAGATGCTCCAGAAACTTGAGGCCCTGGACGCCGCCGGAAAACTGAAATGACAAACCAAAAAACCAACAACGACATGAAGAAAATAATAGTCAGCGTTTGCCTCTTGCTTGCGGCAACCGCCATCAACGCGCAGAAAACGTGCAAGGACGGTGGCATATCGGCCACCATGCTCCAGGAGATAGTGAAGGCGCAGCCTTCGTCGACCGCCGAGAAGGCCCTCGCCAACGCGATAGCGCAAAACAAGATTGATGACCTCGCGAAAAACTACCGCAACGCGTCGGGCATGACAACAAAGTTCAACGTGGAGACACCATCGCAGAGCATCCACGACCAGAAGAGCTCCGGAAGATGCTGGATGTTCTCCGGCCTCAACGTGCTGCGCGCCAACTTCGCTGCCGCCCACGACCAGAAGCAGGTGGTTGACTTCTCACAGGCTTACCTCTTCTTCTACGACCAGCTGGAGAAGGCCAACCTCATGCTGCAAGGCTCGATAGACAACGCCTCGAAGCCCATCGACGACGAGCGCGTGCAGTTCTTCTTCAAAAACCCCATCAACGACGGCGGCACCTTCTGCGGAGTTGCCGACTTGGCCGAGAAATACGGCCTCGTGCCAATGCAGGCTATGCCAGAGACCTACAACTCAGACAACACGAGCCGCATGGCGAGGATCATATCGTCGAAGCTACGCGAATATGGACTTGAGCTGCGCGGCATGGTGGCGGCCAAGAAGAAAGACGCGGCCATAAAGCAACGCAAGACGGAGATGCTTGGCACGATATACCACATACTCGCGCTCACACTCGGCGAGCCCACGAAGGAGTTCAGCTACACCTTCCGCGACAGCAAGGGCAACGCCGTTGGCGAGGCGAAGACTTACACGCCAAAGTCGTTCTACGACGCCACCGTGGGCAGCAAGCTCAACGGCACATTCATCATGGTGATGAACGACCCTCGCCGACCATACCACAAGACATACGAGGTGGACTACGACCGCCACGTCTACGACGGCCACAACTGGAAGTATCTCAACCTGCCGATGGACGAGATAGCGCAGCTGGCCATCGCCTCGCTCAAGGACGGCCACAAGATGTACTCAAGCTACGACGTGGGCAAGCAGCTCGACCGCAAGCTCGGATACATGGACCTCGACAACTACGACTACGGCACGCTCTTCGGCACCACGTTCCCGATGAACAAGGCCGACCGCATAGCCACGTTCGACAGTGGTTCCACACACGCCATGACACTCACGGCCGTGAACCTCGACGCCAACGGAAAGCCAACGGAATGGAAGGTGGAGAACTCATGGGGCGCGTCGTACGGACAGGCCGGATGCCTCATAATGTCGAACAGATGGTTCAACGAGTACATGTTCCGCCTCGTGGTGAACAAGAAATACGTGCCTGCCAAGCTGCAGGGCGAGTTTGACCAAAAGCCGGTGATGGTGATGCCGGAGGACCCATTGTTCGCCGACGACCTGTAAACAATTCATTCTTCAGAAGACTTGCCAATGACGCCGTGGACGCTGCTTCTGTTTATCTTCACGTTTGTGGAGTATAACGTCGAGAACCTTTTCGACACGGTTCACGACGAGGGCAAGCAGGACACGGAGTTCCTGCCCTCCTCGCCCCGTCACTGGACCCCACGGCGCTATTGGCAAAAACTCGACCACGTGGGTCAGGCCCTCGTGGCGTGTGGCGACAATGCCGGCGGCGGGCGTCTGCCCGACATGGCGGTGCTGACGGAAGTGGAAAACGACTCCGTGATGCGCGACCTCACACGGCGGTCGCCCCTGCGCGCGGCACGCTACGACTACGTTATGACCCAGAGCCCTGACCAGCGCGGCATCGACGTGGCGCTGGTCTACTCGCCATTCTCTTTCCGCCTTATCAACAGCCACTCGGTGCGCGTCGATCCGCTCAAAGGCCAACGCCCCACGCGCGACATCCTCTACGCCTCGGGCATGGTGATGAGCGGCGACACCCTCCACGTGGTGGCGGTGCACGCGCCAAGCAGGGCAGGCGGCGAGACGCGCACAAGACCCTATCGCCTGCACGTGGCCGAGAGGGTTTGCCAGATGATAGACTCCATACGAAGCGCCTCAGATAATCCATTGATAATTATCGCGGGCGACTTCAACGATTACTCTTCCGACGCGTCGCTAAAGCTCATCGAGAGCCACGGCATGACAGAGGTGTCGCTCGGCGCGAGGGGGACCAACGGCGCCAAGGGCACCTACCGCTACAAGGGCGAATGGGGAAGCCTGGACCACGTATTCTGCAACACCACGATGGCAAGGCTGCTCACGGGCTGTCGCGTGAACGACGCGCCGTTTCTGATGGAAGAGGACAAAAAATACGGTGGGGCGAAACCCCACCGCACATATCTCGGTCCACGCTACCAAGGCGGCTTCAGCGACCACCTGCCCATAGTGGCGACATTCAAGTTATAAGTTTTTACGTTGCTTTACCAGCTTCATGAGCTTGTCGTCCATCCTCACCGTGGCGCCGCTCGTGCGGTAATAGGAGCGCGAGACGCCCTCGGGCAAGTGCTCCTCCCTAAACGACACTATGCCATGCTCGTAAGGATTGACATGGATGCGCAGCAAGTCGTCGCCCTCGTTGTTGCGCTCAATAACGTAAGTGATAACGGTGGAGGTCACGTCAAGGCCCTCAACGTTGCGGTTGTCGCGGAAGGCCTTGTCGATGACGGTCTTCACATACAGGCGATAGCTGTCCATCGTCATGGTGCTTATGTACCTGTGGGCGCAAAGATAGCTTATGTCGTTTTTCAACCCCGAGGCCCTGCCATAATCGTTAACGCCGAGCAATATCTCGCCTCCGGAGACGGTGTTGAGAAAGCCGCACACGGCCTTGAGGATGGCCCACTGCTGTTGCTGCGGGTCGGCTTGCATGCCGTTGTTTGGCGGGAACACGATAGATGTCTTGAACTCGAGCGTGTCGCTCTCCTCGCCATAGTCGGTGTATTCGCGCGTGATGTTGCGGTAGACGTCGGCCACGTGCAAGTAGTCGGCAATGCCTTTCTTTATGCGGTTCAGCTCCGATGGCTCCAGCTTGCCTCGCAACACGTTAGACGCTGAGATCATCTCCTCAAGGTAGGCTGTGTTGATGTCAGACCCTGCCGAGCGAGGCTTGCGCTCAACGTCCATGTCCTGGTACTTGGCAATCTGTGCCACCACGGACTCTTCCTTGCTCAGCACCGACAACTCTGGCAGGTCGTCGTCGTGACGCAGGTTAAGCGTGGAGGCCGTCTCGTCGCCCATAGCAAAGTGGACCAGGCACTCCACGTAGCGCATCTTCTGGCGCAAGAACGCACGGCTCTTATCGTCGGAGACAATGGCCGCCAGGAAGCGGGCGGCGAAAAGATAGAGATAGCGCAGCGTGGTGTCGCCAACGAGCTGGGAGCAACAGCTCAAGACGTTGACAAGCATGGGGATGGCCGTGGGCGACAGTTGCCTCGTGGCCACTTGCTGGTCTTCGCCTGGCTCCTCATAATAATAGTCGAGGAAGTCTTCAATGAACTTGTCGCGCGCGTTCTCCACGAACTCGTTGCGAGAGCCGACGAACGTGGATGACTCCTCAAAGAGGTACCTTCCGTTGACAATCCAGTTGCCGTTCTTGTCGGTTTTAGACTCAAAGACCTGTATGCGCACAGGCTGGTCGTTGTCGACGCAATACTGCTGGTCCTCAGTCAATTCGCCAATAACGTTGACTTGCATTCCCATGTCGGTGAGCCAGCGGTTGCCCAAGCCATTGCCGAACTCCGTAAGATGGATGGCATCGCACGAATAGGGTTGGACATGCTCTATCTGGTAACTGTTGAAATCCTTGAACACCTGCATGTCGAGGATGAACGGGTAGAAATTGTAGCGTTCTATCTTTTGCCTCTTCACCATCAACACGTCGTTGGTCTGCAACGTGCCTATGAGATTCTCCTTGGATATGGAGAAGATGTTGTAATACTTGAACAGCACAGACGGAATGAACACGTTGCCCCGTATCTTCTCGTAGTCGGGGTCAATGGTCTCACACTCCACATAGCCAAACTTCTTGCCCAAGACCCTTACCTTCAGCATGTCGCCATCCTCATATTCCTTCAGCTCCTTCTTTATGCTCGGCACCACATTGTCGAGCGAGCGGAGCATGTCGGTGCACGTGTCTATAAGCTCCGGAAACTCGGTCTTGTTGCTCTTGTCCGTCCTGTTCACGGCTATGCCCACGCCAACAGGCAGCTCAAATTGCGACACCGAATTGCCCTTGTCGTAAGCCTGCTTGTTCATGGGCAGCAGCTTGACGCCGCCTTCGGCCATCATGACCAATCCCTTGCCTTCGTAAAACATCGCCGTCTCCTCCTCTGGCTTACGGAATGTGGTCTTCACGGCCTTTTGGAAGAACAAGGACAGCGAGAATTGCGGAATCTTCTCGATGTCGTCCCAGTTGAACCCGTAGACCACGACCTCCGCGTTGGCGGCGCAATGGACAACCACGTCCTTCAAATAGGAAAGCACGACAAGGTCGGGATTCTTTTCCACGCTAAGCAGGATGTCGCACAACGACAACAAGGCATGATCATCGGTCAGCCCCTTCTTTTGCGCCGCGAGGAGATAAGAGGCCATCAATCCCACGTTTTTCTTCAGCGTGTCCTCGTCCCATCGCAATGGGGTGTGGAGATACACGTTGTCGCCGCTCATGGACTGACAAACGTCGTCCACCACTTCTCTCAAGCAGCGAAACGTCTTGTTGAAATCGCTATCATCGGCCTCCATCCTCGAGTCGTATTGATAGCCACGCAAATACGGCAGCAAGGCCGCGAAATTCTCTATCACGTATTCCTTGCGCACTTCCAGCCAAAAAGTGGGTTGTTGTCTCATACCTTAAAAAGCATCCAGCTTAGTTTTATCAATGCAAAGTTAATAAAATAGAGTATCATTATTGATTTATCATTCCCTTTTTTAATATTTTTACAAAAGCAGGGCAAAACGCCAGATCGTGAAAGAAAAGAACTTGCAAAACATAAAACATTATAATTGCTATCAAAAATGGAAACACTAATAGACAAACTAAAAGGAACCTTATATGGTCAAGCCATAGGAGACGCGCTCGGACTTGGCACTGAAGGCATGACAGATGAAGACATGGCTTGGAAATACCCCAATGGCATAACCCACTATAGCGATATTTTTCAAGACCGTCATCGCAGAAGATGGAAAATTGGCGATTGGACAGATGACACGGATATGATGCTGTGCATAGCCAATGCTGTCGTGAAAGACAAAGGTGTTAACCTCACGTCCATAGCCCATAATTTCAAAGACTGGGCTATGGGGGAGCCAATGGGTATCGGCGAGACCACTTATAAGGTATTAACCCTTGCCGATTATGTGGAGATGCCTTTTGAGGCTTCCAGGATGATTTGGGAAGTGGGACATCGCAAAGGAGCTGCCAAGGGAGGTTGGACGCTGTCATCAATGGACTGAAAAGCATCACAAGACTCGGCGATTCCGTGTCACAGGAATAAAGAATCCACTACATCACCCTTCTATATATCCCTCTTGGTCGTAACATCTGTGATACTTATTTATCAAATCAACAAGTGATTGCAGTTCCGGCACGTCATTGCACCGCAGATTATGGAAACGCACATACTGACTGTTGTATCTGTCAGCCGAGCCGTTACGCAAGCGTTCTTCTATGTCATTCGGGATAAAAAAAGAAGACCTGTTGCCAAGACAGCAATGAAACTCGGTGAGGAATATGCTTATCCCGGCAAGGTCAAAATCGCCGAAATGAATATACCTGTTCGGGATTGACCGCAACCACGAGCGCAAGTCGGTAGACTGCGGATAGCGTGAGACAAAAAGAAGCCTTGCGTTGCAGCCCAAAACCGACTCGAACAAATGGCGTTGCATGCTGACCTTGCGGAAGTTCTCCATATTCTCAATGCCGACAACCAACGCATCCGCATCAACCGCAAATTCCTTCCAGTCGGAAATAAACATAAAGCTGCCTTCTGGTGGACATACTGTCAATTCCCGTCCGTGCAACGTACATCTTATTGGCGAATAAGCATTAACCGGGAAGCCTGGACATGAGCGGACATTGACAAGCTTTGAATCGCCAGTTGCCTCGGCAAGACAGGCTCTCGTCAATTCATTATCGCCGCTTCCAATAGCTGCAGCCTCATCAAGGTCCATCATTGTATAGTTGGCCTTGACATAAAGCCTTAACGCCGCACAATCAACGGCGCGCATGGTACGTCGGCTGCCTTGCGCGCGCACAGTCAACAACCCCTCTTTTCTAAGTTCCTCGGCAATATCCTTGCGCAAGCCGCTTGCCGCTATCGACTCGCCATTGCTGAGCCGCAGGAGATTTGCCAATGTCGTTCTTGAAAGTTGTTTCATAAGCTACATTATCGTAAGCAGACGCTTTATGTGGGTTCTCGACTTGCTGTCCTTTGTCAGCAGATAGTTGTATTTATAAATGTCGGCATTGTATCCCATCGGCGAACTGTTGATGAGATAGATGTTGCGCACGTTGGCAAACTGCAATATGCCCTTTACATTGCTCGGATGCAGTTTGCCTATCTCGTCCATCATGCAGTGGATGATGAAGTCGCCATGCTTGCGCGAGGCCTTGGTCTTGAACACGTTGATAAGCATAATGTTGACCATCGCCTTCACCAATATGTCCGTGCCGTCGGAGCCCACATTGTTTATCCTCTCCACCCATCCGGTGGAGTTGTCGTTCTCCTCAATGCGGAACTGCAGCCGGAACGTGTCCGACAGGGTGAGCTCCGTGCGCGACGGTTCACGCTGCAGCTGCTTCATGAATTTCTTGAGATAGTCAACCACACGGTCGTTAGCCTTGTCACGGTTGTTGCCAGAGAAAAGGTTGACCTCGCCTATCGACAAGGCATTCTCGTCGATAAAGTTGCAGATGTCGCGCAGCAACAACACCAATCTGTCAGAAGAGTCTTCCGAGCGCAACTCAATGCTGCGTATTACTCCCGCGAAATTGTGCTCGCGGAAGTCGCGGTTTACATCGTTGATGATGCCGCTGATTTCACCCTTATGGTTCATCAACGCTCCCACTTCACGCGACACACTCTGAAGAATGGAATTATAATGCTCGCTCACCCTTTTGCGGTATTCCTCTATCTTGTTGTTGTCGATGAAGTCCTGCAGGTTAAGGGCAAACGCCAAATAATCCTCGTCGTATTGCGGAACGATGAAGTGGAACGTGTTGTTTTGGGAGAAGTGGGTATTAAACGCGTTGACCGCACGTTTTAGGTCATCCTGCTTCTGGCGTTTGCGGTTTATTGCCCCTCGCATTGTCGCCACAAGGTCGCCAAGAGTAGCCGACGTTCGCTCCACATCATCATCCTGCAAGAGCTTTTCGGGGATGATGTTCTCAATTCCGCAAAACTGGTCATACTGCTTCAAGCCTTCCTTCATTTCAGAGCATCTGGCATTGCCTTTGTCGAGCGCGGCCTGCTCCTCAAAGCGCATCATGGCAAGTCTGCCACACTTTTCGTCACAATCCTTGCTGGCCTGCACATCTATTGCCTCATAGCGTTGTTTGCTTTCCCGGTATTCACCCTCATGCGATAACAGCTCCTTCTCATCCTTGCGGAACTCGACAACATTGTCGTGGTTTCGCGCGATCTTGTCCAACACCGCTTGCAGACGCCCAATCTCGCCACGGCACTCGTCAATAGCCTTAGTGTCGGCTCCAAGCCCTTTCAGCTCGTCGCGTTCCTGCTGCTCCATCAGCCTTCTACGGGCAGAATGTTCTGCTCGAAAAGCCTCCGCCTCCTCCTTTTGTTTCTGTGAGAATGAGTCGAAACGCTTCCGCAAAGCGTCAACGCCAATATCATACTCATTCTCAGCCGCTCTTGTTTCCCTGTCGTGCGACTGTCGGTGCTCCTTGCGCTGGTCCTTCTCCTTTTCCAGACCAAGGCGTGCTTCATTGTAAGCAGTCTGGCGTTTTTCGCGCTCTTGCGCAACAAGTTGTTCCTCTTCACGTTCAATCTGGTGAAGACGCGTTTGCGCATCTCTTGTTTTTACCGGCAGTTGCTGGAGCTGAACGCTTAGGTTGGTCTTCTGCTGGTTAAGTTCCGACAACTTCTGGCTATAATTCTTACGCGAGCTGCTGATTTCTTTCTCCTTAATCGCCTGCAAAGCTCTCAGCCTTTGCCTTGTCGCATCTATAGTCTCGCGTTGCGACTTCTGCAACGTCCGGTAGTCATCGGGAGTGCGGTGATGCCGTGCAATGGCATCAAGGTCAACCTTCACCCCGAACAGACAGCTTTCGCTTCCCGGCACAAGTTCTGGCGAAAGCCCCTGGGCATAAAGCACGTTCTGCTCGTCAACGACCTTGCCTATTGTTGATTCCCATCCTGGTTTGTTCCTCACCAGCCATTCATACAACGAGCCATCCCAACGGGCAAGCAACCCTTCCGTAGCGGCAAGTTCTGTTTGCTGCCTTTCAAGTTCCTTGCGAAGAGCCTCGTCCTTCACTTTATAGTTACCCTCAAGTTTGTCCAATTCGAGCTGACCTTCCTTACGGAGTGATTCTATTTGGCTACAGACAACCGCCAATTCGCTTTTCCGTTCATTTTCAGTTTGCTGAAAACCAAGAATCTCCTCATGGCAAATCTTTGCCTGCTTCTCCATGGGATGCCAATATTGAAGTTCAGACAAACGTTTGTCGGCCCTATTACAGCTGCCCTGTAATGCGGCATACCGCTCCTCAGATGCTTCAGTCCATTCTTTATACGCATCGTCAGCCACTTTCTTCTTGGAGTCGCGCTGCCTCTGCAATCTATCCTGCTCTGTCAACAGATTGCCGCGGTGTCGGTTGAGTTCTTCTTTCTGCGACAAATCGAATGTCTTCAACTCGTCGTCAAGTCCCTTGTACAGGGTCTTGTACTTGTCTGTCACGCTCTCAAACTGTCTTTGCAAAGCGGAGAGCATGTCTTGCTTTTGTCGCTTCTCCGCTTCAAGCTTTGGAGACTGCGAATCCAAGTCTATTATGCTTGCGATGTCTATTTTTTCATAATGCTTGCGTTTCGCGCCTATCTCGTTAAGTTTCGACTGTATCGCGCCTATCTCGCGAATCAGCTGCTCGTGCCGGCTGTTGTATTCTTTTCTTGTTTCATCTGTCTGCTCCTTCAGTCGCACAAGCCGCTCCTTTATGTTGTGTATCTCGTTCTCCACAATCGGCATTTGCTCGCGTGTATTGTTCACGGCAAAATTGAGGCAATGCCAGGCATGAACAATCTCTTGTCCAATAGCCACAAGCAGCCTGTAAGTGTCGACAACGCCTGACGCCTTCATCCTGACAGCCACTTGCCCGTTGCTGTCCTTTCGGTACCAGCAGTCTATCTCGTCGAACTCACGCTCAAAGTCAGCGACAAGATGACGATACGTGGCAAGACTTATCGACTCCTCGACATCAGTCATCGACTGTATTATGGTGTTCTTCACAAAGTCGGCATCAAGCTTGCTGTTCAGAAAGACATTCTGTATGGAGCGTGGAATGTTCTGATACTTTGAGCTCTTCACAATGGCGTATTTGTCGTAACGGTGTGTGCGGTCGTGCGTGTTGCCGAAAATTATGTTACGGTAAAGCTCATAGGTGTCTATCTTGTTGCTTATGTCAACGTTTCTGTCACGCAATATTTTCTTTCGTATGGCTATCCAGTCGCTTTCCACCCTACCGCCACTATCGACAAGCCAGTCACGCTGATAAGGGGCGTCAATGAAATAATAAACTATCTTGCCAAGATTGCGCATGGCAAGGATAGAATAGGCGGTATTGCCGGTCTTTACCTCATATATAATGAACGAGTTGCTCTGCCGGAAATAGAACTCCTCAAACGACTTCTGCCCTTGTTGTATTCCGAGGCGCATTTTGTCGGCATTGTAGAAAAACAAAAGGGCACGCAACACAGTACTTTTACCGACGCCTTGTGTTCCGGCAAAATGCACATTGCCATCAACCATGACTTCGGCGTATGGTATGTTTGCGCTATTAATGAATATTATTTTATTGAGATGTCTCATAAGTAATCTGTATTATTGTCCTTCTGTCGCGTCGTCCTCGTTGTAGATGGTTATGAGGTTGACCAGCTCCTCTGCGTAATGAAATGCCGAGGTCACCTTATACGTGCCATCCTGCTCGTTTATAAGTTCCGCAAAGCCCATGCCCACAAGGTCGTCAACAAGCTTGTCCACTATCTCTTGGTTGGTGGTTTGCTTTCGGTAGAGTTTCTTCGCCTTCTCGCGCAAATCCACATTAAGGGTCACGTTCTCAAGAATTGTGGCGGGACGGAATTGCGTGCCGGAAGAAAAACTGACGTCGAATGTTTTCAGGAAGTCGAGAATGTCGACCCATTGGGCAAAGCTCTGCAGCTTCTGCTCAATGGTTATCCTCGACTCATTGGGACGTGAGAAATAGAAATAGCCGTCACCTGATTCAAGCCGCAGTCCAAGTTCTATGAAATAGGCCTCATAGTCGGCAAGGTTCTCCACTATGTCGGCATAGAGGTGCTTTATCTCCGTGTCGGCACTGTCTACGGAGATGAAAGTGCCACGGCTCATAAGTTCGTATATTCGTTGTGTGTTAGTTCGCATAGATCAAAGCATATTCAATGTTGTTGTATGTATGGTAGTCGTCCGTTATTCTAAGTTCACCACTGTGCATGGTTGCCATCTGGCAATACAGAACCACATGATCGTGGATGTCGCGTGGCATGGTGTAGTGATAATTCAATATGAACGAAAACAGGTCGGCACCTTGCGCCTTGAAAGCGTTCCACAATTCCGTGGTGTTCACGCTCGGCACTTTCTCCACCGAATCCTCCAGGAAATCCTTGTCGATCGGTTCACTCACGGTTCGTGACAAGCGGCGTACGCCAGCCTTGGTTGCCACACGCCTTATGATGCTGTACAGCTCCTCGTTGCCGCGTAGCATGTCGAGCGAGAGGCGTATGCGGTTGTAAGGGCGCTGTTCCATCCAAAGCGGGTTGCGGGTCTCGAAAACATGCTGAATGTCGGTGTCCTCACGCCATGTGAGCTGGTCCTTCAGGTATTTAAGTCGACGTGTCTTCTTAAACAGAATGCTTTGCTGTTCTATCTGGTTGATATAGTCGATTATCTGTTTCTCTATCTCAAGCAGGTTGTGGTCGGCATCGGTGAAATCATTGCGCACATCCATACATGTGCGCTGCATGTCAGGGTCGGCGGTCATGCGGAAGAAAGCCACACGATCTGTCATCAGTCGCTCACACTCCTGCATAAGCGTCTTTATGCCCTTGCGTTTCTCGTCAAGCTTGACAAGTTTCTCCTTCTTTATCTTGTAGTTGGGTTCTTGCTTATATGCCACGTCAACATTGCGCTTGAGGTCGATAATGTTTTTCAATGTGCGGAGCCCAATGCGCCGGAGTATTTTCCGCACGTTGCCCATATACACGAAGCGCCGTTGCTCATTGGTTTCCTCAAGCCAGTAGTTGATGTTTTCCTTTAGCGAGTCGATATACTCCTTTACACTTGCCACGCTTATTTCCTCGTTCATGTCGAGCACCTCCTCGAAGAACTTCACGTAAACGTCCTCCAGTTCAAGGAAATCACCATTTGCATGTATTACGCCATGGTCAATGAGAAACCGTACACGCTCGCGCTTGTATTCCACTATCTCCAATGCCAAACTCGCTCGAAACGCCATCGACTTGCGTCGCTCGAACATTTCGCGCAACAGCACTTTCTCACGGCCGAGCATTTTTACAAGTTCCTCAATAGAGCGAAATTGAGACAGTGTATCCATTGCTAATAAATTCTGTTATTTACAATCTATTGACACTTGCAAATTTAGGCATTTTATTCTGAACGCGAACATAATAAAAGAAATAAATAAGGGTCTTCCGGGATTTGGCACGATGGCATAATGCTATACATATCAAAATATTTTACAAATAGTCGTCTGAGAATCGTTTTTTTTCAACCAAGCTGTCGCTTGCGTGGAAATGACGCGATTATGGGGCATTTTAATAAACGCTTGACTATTAGCAAGTTGCGATTTCTACGGTTTCCAGACGTTGCCAATTCGCTAAAATTGCATCGCCGTTACGGTGTAATCGCGTTGCCGTTACGGTGTAATCGCGTTACCGTTACGGTGTAATCGCGTTGCCGTTACGGTGTAATCGCGACGCGATTGTACTGTAACGGCAAAACTTTTTGGCAAAAAACCGGCCGACGGCATTGTCAAAGAGCGGAAGGCTACCCTTTTTCCGCTCTAAATGCACCTGTTCTAAAGTGTTAAATTTCGACAATAATATTTTACAATTCTACTTAACCTCCTCAAAGATTATCACCACTGAATATCAACGTGTTATATTCGTATGGTACAAATATGGATGCTTATGATGATAGGTAAAAGTAGGGAAAAATAGGAAAATCAAGAGAGGAGTGAGTGAGCTTTGTTCAGATTTATGTGTTATCACAAACGGAGGAGTATTCTTTTTAAAAGTGAACTTTTCTCACCAAATTGGTAGATAAACATAAAATATTAGATGCTTTCTGCTCGATTGTTGTGTTTTATAGCTACCTTTGTAAGCAAAACATATATATGAATATGGCAAATAGAGAATTGAACAGGCTAAAAGTGGTCCTTGCAGAAAAGAAGAAGACTAACAAATGGCTTGGCGAACAACTGGGAAAGGACAAGACCACCATATCAAAATGGTGCACAAACACCTGTCAGCCTGACTTGGGCAGTCTGATGAAAATTTCAAAATTGCTTGAAGTAGAGGTGACAGATCTTCTTAGAGAAGATAATATTGATTGACAATCAAGATAATGAAATAGGAAAAAAGAATATGACGAAGAAGGAATCTCTTCAACTGTTTGAAGAAAAGAAGGTGCGTACCGTATGGGACGACAAGGAGGAAAAATGGTATTTCTCCATTGTGGATGTGTGCGGTGTGCTGACTGACAGCAAAGATGCCAATGCTTATTGGAGAAAGCTGAAGCAGAGACTCAAAAAAGAAGGTAATGAAACCGTGACAAATTGTCACGGGTTGAAGCTTCGTGCCTCAGACGG
>ERZ1034691.995-NODE-995-length-19813-cov-20.052384_pt1 | contig 19813 bp, 17 predicted proteins | sample MGYA00520638_ERZ1034691 | MGnify/ENA primary metagenome ERZ1034691 (study PRJEB33766, sample SAMN09781763) | gut metagenome | biome: gut microbiome | host: Homo sapiens | place: Madagascar | study: EMG produced TPA metagenomics assembly of the PRJNA485056 data...
TTCTCCTTTTTAAACGTTCAACTTTGCCGCAAAAATACGCTTTTTTCTCGAAACCACCAAGAAAATCACAAGAAATCTGCAATTTATCAGCAAACCAGCCTTAAAATCAGTAATCTATAACCCCATTATAGCAAGCCCATTCCATACTATCTCCAACTTTCACCAGGCGGTCCCATCCCGCACAACATGGCGCAGGGCTTTGATGCCCCGCCAACCATAAAGCGAAGCGGTTCTGAGCACCGGAGGGCGGTTACATCCTTTCTCTTAATAGTTAAGGGAAAGGCTTGGTTTAGGATTAAGGACCATCCCGCTGGGGAGGGACAGGTGGGGCAAATATAGCACTTAGGGCGGTTACATCCCTTATTCCACCGTCACGCTCTTCGCCAAGTTTCTCGGCATATCCACATCCAGTCCCTTATCCACAGCCACATAGTAAGCAAGCAGCTGCAGCGGAACCACGCTCAGCAGCGGAACCAGCGCATTCAGGGTTCTTGGAACCTCCACTACATTATCCGCTATTTCCTTCACCTGCTGGTCACCCTCAGTCACCACAGCAAGGATGCGGCCGTTTCTCGACTTCACCTCCTGCATGTTCGAGATAATCTTTTCATACAACTGATGATGCGTAGCAAGGAAAACGATTGGCATATCCTGATCTACCAGAGCAATAGGACCATGCTTCATTTCGGCAGCAGGATAGCCCTCGGCATGGATATAACTGATTTCCTTCAGCTTCAAGGCACCCTCCATCGCCACAGGATAGTTCACACCACGACCCAGATACAGGAAGTTGTGCGCATAGGTAAACATTCGGGAGATATCCTTGATTATCGGAGCCTGCTCCAATACCTTCTCCATTTTCTGTGGAATCTCAGAAAGCTCCTCTATCATCTGATAGTAATCAGCATTGTTTAGGGTTCCCAACTCATGCCCCAAAGCCAAAGCAAGAAGCGTAAGAACCGTCACCTGCCCGGTGAAAGCCTTCGTACTTGCCACACCAATCTCCGGACCCACATGGATATAGATACCCGTATCCGTTTCACGGGCGATGGAAGAACCCACGCCGTTCACGATACCGAATATCAGCGCACCCTTCTCCGTTGCCAGCTTAATCGCCGCCAAGGTATCAGCCGTCTCACCACTCTGACTGATTGCAATCACCACATCCTCAGGCTCAATCACAGGGTCGCCATATCTGAACTCACTGGCATACGCCACCTCCACTCTCTTGCGGCACATCTTCTCAATCAGCTGCTTGCCAATCAGTCCGGCATGCCAACTGGTACCACACGCCACGATGATGATATGCTTCGCCTGAACCAGTCGGTCACGATAATCACGAAGCGCAGAAAGAACGATGCGGTTGTTCTCAGGATGTTCCTTGTCAGCAAAAAGGCGACCACTCATACAATCCTTCAGGCAGTTAGGCTGGTCATAGATCTCCTTCAGCATAAAGTGATCAAAACCACCCTTGCTCAGTTTGCTGATATCTAGATCCACGGTCTTGATATCGTAATGACATGCAGAATGCTCCAGGTTGATGATGTTCAACTCCTCACCTACCCTGACGTCAGCAATCTGACCATCTTCCAGATACACCACCTTATCCGTATGCTCCACGATAGGAGTCGCATCACTGGCGATATAGAAGTCCAGATTATCCATACCCACACCAACTACCAGCGGACTAGACTGGCGTGCTGCCACCAGATGGCTAGGGTTATTCTTCTCAACAACAGCAATGGCGTAAGCACCGATGGCACCGTTCAGCGCCTGACAAACGGCAGAAACCAAGTCCTTGCCATTCTGCAGATAGTAGAAATCAATCAGCTGCACCAGCACCTCAGTATCAGTAGTACTCTTGAACTCATAGCCCTTCTCGATGAGCTGTTCCTTCAATATCTGGTAGTTTTCAATGATGCCATTATGCACCAAAGCCAAGTCACCGCTCATGCTCACATGAGGATGCGCATTGGTAGCAGAAGGCTCACCATGGGTAGCCCAGCGGGTATGGGCGATACCGATACAGCCGCTGCAATCCTTCTCGGCAGCCATCGCCTCCAAGTTACTCACCTTACCCTTTGTCTTGTAAATATTCAGTTGATTCTGACTATTAATCAATGCCACACCAGCGCTGTCATATCCACGATATTCCAGCTTTTTCAAGCCCTCGATAAGGACAGGATAAGCATCATTCTGACCAATATATCCAACAATTCCACACATAATTCCGTTACTCTCTTTTAAATTTGTTATTTATTGATTCGTTTTTTCCAATCCAGGAATCTCAGGATGAGCGAGATCTGGTCCTCCCACTTGTCGCTCAATCTCATCGCCTCCTCCTTGTTATAAGCAGGATGACTTTTGGTAAAACCACTGAATATTTCATCGATACAAACACTTCCCTCCGTTTCATAAAGGGTATTGACCAAGTCGAACATTCGGGCTTCATCACTAGGATGAAACGACTCTGGATGTTCAGACAGCCAAAGATTGAATTTACTTTTACTCTCTGAATTCATAAATTAAATGTTATAAATGGATGATGGTATCTGCTAATCAGTACCATCATCTGTGTTAATCAGTCCATTACCTTATCAAAAGGCAATAATCCAACAGGATAGGCAGAACTTTTATTCAAAGCTCAGCCCATCTTATCGTATATAATTAAAAATTAAATTCTAATCCTTTTGTGTTTTCCAGATATATAGCTATTGTACAGAATCTACGAAATCCCAGCCCGCACAACCAAGCGAGGCTTTAATTATTTCTTACCTTATACAACGTACTACATTTTCGTCTTACCTTCAGCATCAGCCTTTTTAATTTCTTCTATAAAATCGAACAATTTAGCAAACTTACTGAATTTATTATCTGCCAGTTCATTTTTATTGCACATTTCTGCCAATTTCGATTTCAAACTATTCTTTTCTACAATTTCATTTAAAGTCTTAAAGCTCATCACAAATTTTGAAAGAACATTATGATGAAAATAGTCTTCAATATTAATATCACCTTTTCTACCTGCTGGTATAGGTATTAGAGCATACCAAATATCTGCTTTCTTTTGAGCCCTACCAAAAGCTTTCTTATTAGCATCCTTATCCAAATCAAATACATTTCGGATTGATTTCCATCCAGCACCATCATTATCAAATAATGCAATCATCATCTGATTCTTCTTTGGATGAAACTTCTCACTCATCATTTTTAGATTGCTGCTTCCATTGCATGGCAAATAAGAGAAGTCCAAATCCATATATTTTCCCTGCTTGTGAAATACTTCTAATGCCTTGGAGATATAGGCTTCATCAGTCCAGCCTTCCACCAACAATATATCCTTATTTGAATTTAAGAAGATATTTTGATCCAGTATCGTCCATGCATCATTCGTCAGAACCTTTACAATAGCAGCCTTGTCCTTATCAACAACTTCCGCATTACCATTCTCATCAGCCGACAACATGATGATTGCCTCATCATCAAATTGTGTAGTCAAAGATGGAGAATGTGTCGTTATAACATTTTCTCGGTTGTCAGTTTCCGTCAAGAAAGAAACAAGTTTCCCTTTTTGTGCAATATGGATATGACTATCCGGCTCATCCAACAAGAGCAAAGACCTCTCATCCGACAAAGCCTCCAGCATGAATAACACAACCATCATTTTCTTCTCTCCTTCACTGAAGAATGCCGTATCTATTCCGTCATTGAAAGTGATGACAAAATTTTCCTTAATAAGCTCATACACTCCAACAAGGTTATTGTAGATAAATAAAGCATCCTCTCCATTTGGACAGAAATCATCAATTGCAATGTCCCTTCCCGCTGTTCTGGCAAGCAACTGGCGTAAATATAAGGCAGGAGCACTATTGCTCCATCCATCAAGTTCTTTTTCATCTACATCGAGTGTTATATGATCGATACTCTTTACCCCCAAAGTATTGGTAAGGAAATTGGCAAAAGCCTCTACTTGATTCTTGCAACAAGCCATCACCACAAAGATTATCTTCCAATAATCCTTGTTTACAAACATCATTTGCAAAGAACGTGTAGCCGTACCTTTAATCAACTCTTTCGTATAAAGATCACGAGGCTCCTTATAGAAACTTTCATAGATACGGGAATCTTCACCACTATAATTACAGATGATGCGTGATGGAAGATATTGTGGCAAAATATCTTCTACTTCGGCATCATCCACCTTTACGTTATCTATCTTGAAAATAAACGAATGTTTGTCCCTATCATATATTAACAAAATATTGTGGTCCAACATCTCATACTTCAGATAGAAATTAAATTCGAAATTTCGAGTAGAATCATAATACAATGTTTTGAAGACGCTGCTCAGCGCCTCCAGCACATTGCTCTTACCAGCACCATTTGTACCGATAATAACGTAAGTTGACATGTTGCTGTCAAACTTGATTTTCAGCCCTTTTAAATTTCTAAAAGGTGACTTCACCTCAAATTCCAATAGTTTCATTGCTTCTAGCCTTTATATAAGATATTACTCAAATCCATTTTTTGTTTCTCAATCTTTTCCGTCAACAGCTTAATTTCATTTTCCATATTGACGATCCCCTCTACCATGTTTCTTTGCTCTTCCAAAGTTGGCAAAGGAATTCTAGTAGATAGAAATATAGCCTGTGACAGTCGCTTACGACCAGTGGAACCATTGCTGGCATTCTTATATTGGTCGAGAATGGCATCATCATTCAATGCCAACTCCAAATAAGGAGGATAAACCTGTACCTTATCCAAATCAAATACCATAAAGTCCTGGGTCACAATGCTGCCGCCCAAATCATCAGGCACAAACCCAAATGCCCCACTCTTTCCATCTATCTTTGAAACGATGAACTGACCAGCATGAACCTCTGTCTGTTTCTTTGTGCCGATTGATTCACCGAGAAGAGTATCACGCTTTTGTATTCCTTTATTAAATAGCTTTACTGTCAAACGAGTATATGATTTATCGTCTTGAATATCTATTTTTTCACTATAGACAGAAAGAATGTCTTTCAGTAACACCGAAGGATACTTTGATGACAAAGCGACACTCTGCATATCAAAACATGAAGAGACATTCCATTTGTCCATCATCTGTCTTTCTACGACCTTGAAATAAGGTGAAGAGACTGTTGCGCCCTTGGTAATCCATTCCTTTACCACGGGAGCAAGTTCTGTTAGCTGTTGGTTGTCTGAAGGCAATCCTTTGGAATTGATTCCAGCATCATCCACCTTGGAAATAGAAATAACATTGCCTGTATTTCCCTCGTTTTTTATTTTCTTCCGCAAGAACACCAGACTTGGTTTCACATTTGCCCCAGATGCAATAAACACATCAGCTGGAATGGAAGTTATATTCAAGATATCAGCCTCGTTCTCCACATACTTTCTTACATCTTCCATATTCGGATTATTCAGAATACCATCAGGAAGCACGAGTCCTGCACGACCACCAGGCTTCAATAAATTCAAACATCTCTCTATGAAAAGAGCCTCAGCATTACTCTTCTTGATATGGTAGCTGTCACTTACTTTCTTTCCATCATTCTCCAAATCCCTTGCTATACGCAAGCCAAATGGAGGATTGATGAGAATCACATCAAACTTCCCATCTTCAACACCTCCTACATTAAACAATCCATCATGGCAATATACCCCAAGATGTCCATCGCCATGCATAATCATATTCATCTTTGAAGTACGAGCCATTCTGATATTTGCATCTACACCATAAATATATTGATGGCAAAGTTTATAATATCGAGAACCAATATGTTTTTTGTCTAGCTCCAATAACAGTTGCTCTACTTGATATTTTTTTACCGCCACAGACATGGTAGCATGATTCACCACATCATGAATCTGTTGATGAATATCATTGTCTATCAAATCTTGAACATGCTCAAATGCACGAATTAGGAAGCCTCCACTTCCGCAGCATGGATCACAAATAGTTTCCCCCTCCTTAATATCCAACACATCAACCATATAGTTTACTATAGTACGAGGGGTAAAAAACTGTCCCAACTCACCACGGAAAGTCTTTCCCAAAAATGACTCAAAAGCCAAGCCTCTAATATCATCCGACAAGTTACACAGATTAAAGGGTTCCAAAGTCTCTATAATCTTCAGTACCGTCTCACGCTTGATATGTATAGTATCAGCTTCCTCAAACAGTCCGTCTTTTTGAAAATACTCTTTTGTTTTACTAAACAGAACATCTAGGAATACGCCTTTTGAGCTCTTCGTAACGAAATCACTTTCTAACTGTTCGTATTTGGTTCTTGTAAATATAAGCTCACCATCAGGATTTCGTTCATAGTCCATTTTGATAAAGATAACTTTGCTAAATTCATCAAAGGCAGACTCAGGAGATAATTTATCTATATTACGAATAAAATTATGGCATTTACCAAATGCTTGTAACAAAGCCTCCTTGGACGAATTGCGCATCTTTGCGACAAAAGCTCCCAACAACGTATCATTGGCAATATCAGCAGCTTTCGGAAAATCAGCAATTTGCTCCAAAGCACCGCTTTTCTTATCATCAATAAGAAATACCTTTGTCTCTTTAAGATTATGCATCACGACAAAGCGCACGGAAGAATGCATAGAGGTTAAGAAAGCACCATGAACATCCTTTTTGTCAATTTTAACATGCTCCATCTTGCAGAGAATGGTCACACAGATATCCGGGAGGCGATTATTTTTCTTATCGTCCCCATTTTTCCATATAGCCAAATCAACACTAAAGTCATGAGATATTTCAACATTCTTTCCGATTTGTTCATCTTGGTAACCATAGTCACCTAAAAGTCGCTGTTGAAAACTCTCAATCATTTGTGTTTTGTCCATGTTTGATATATTATTCTCTGCCATAATACCGTCTTTATAATTTCTCTAATTGGCAAAAATACGAAAAAATCCCGGTATACACAAAGTATTTTCAAAATATTTAGAGTATATTAAGAATTCTCATCCGACAACACGCTCAATACCGCAGTTTTTTCTACTTTTGAAATAGCAAGTCCGATGATTGATCACCAATATTATGTAATCCCAGGACGCATAGGTCCAAATCTGTGTAAATTCGTGAAATCCGTGGTTCCTTTTCTCTCCCGAAACAAAAGTATCAGCAAGTCGTTGCCATGCGGTCCCATCCCGCAAAACATGGCGAGGGCTTTGATGCCCCGCCAACCTTATAGCGAAGCGGTTCCGAGCACCGGAGGGCGGTTACATCCTCTCTCTTCGGGCAAGAGAGAGGCTTAGTGAGAGATGTGGAGTCCTCCTTGGAAGGAGGAACTAGGTGGTTCGAAGAATTTCACTCCCATCACTCCCATAAGCCCCATCCTTTGCTTCAAAGATAACGCTAGGTTCATATACCACAACCGTATGCCATGCCCCTTTAGGAACCTGACAGGCATAAACTCCTTCCACGGGATTAAGATGAATTCTCTCAATCTCTTGATAAGAGACCTTTCTTATGGTATCCTCACCATCCTGTAGATACGATACCACCTCCTCGTATATCACTTCATCCATTCTACCACAAAGGCAGATGACACTCTCTGATGAGTTTGGATGGCGATGGATCGCCACTTCAGTACCAGGCAGCAGAGCATTGAGCATTCTCTGACTTTGATCCTCAGCACTTGTACGAAGAACATAATTCTGGCGCAAGCGAGGATTCTCCTTTGCCTTGGCAAAAAGAGAATCCAAGAAATCTTTGTTTATTTCTAGCATATTTCCTGTAAGAAACAAAATCTTCTAATATCTTCTCAACACTACCTGGAAAGCCTCAGCATAGTTGCATCCCCACTGGCTACCTCTTACGGCAGCTAAGCCCATGAGATACTCATTGCTTCTTGGATGAGGATACGGACGCATTACACCTCTATACATCGCCAAAGCCTTGCATTTCGCCTCAGCACCCTCTTTGCCTACCTCAACATAGCAGTTAGGACGGAAGAGATTCATGGCATCGTTGATAGCCCACTCTGTACAGCTAGGAACCTCCATATACCAGAACTCCTTCAATGGCTTTACGGTTGGCTGACGCTGGAAGAGGCGAACAGCCTCCTGACAAGCCATGGAAGTCATCATGTGGTCATTGTTGGTATCGGCAGGATGATGCGTAATCACGATGTCAGGTTCACTCTCACGGATGGCACTCTCGATAAACTGTACCAGTTTCAAGTGAGGAACCGTATTCATCTCGATATTAGGGAAAGTAGCCTCATACTTCTTCTTCACACCCAGGAAGGCAGTACTCTCATTGGTATCACCCTCTAACTCGGCATCAGAAGGACGGAAAGCTCTAGCCTTCGCCTCAGTACACATGATAGCTACCTCAACCTCGTCGCCTTGATGCGACCATTTCCACATAGATGCACCAGCACCCAACACCTCATCATCAGGATGAGCTACAACTAATAAGTATTTCATATTTTTCTTAGTTTTGTTTATTGTTATTATTCTTCATACTCCGTCTCAATGCCGAAGCCATTACCCGATAGAATCCATATCCCACGATAGCACCCAAGGTATTATGGAACACATCATCCAGTTCGCAGAGTCCTTTTTGCAACCAAAGCTGCAATCCCTCTATGGAACAGGAGATGAGACATCCCAGGAGAGCCACCCTCCACCATCTGTTCATCCTTCTGAACCCACAAGCCAGGAAACCTACGGGGATAAACAGGATGACATTGAGAAAGTTCTCTACGATATACATGTCATCGCCATCCTTGATAGCCTGATAGCTCCAGAATGGCATGAAGTTGTACTGAGGTTCCGGGAAGGTCTCCCGATATATCACAGTAGAGCAATAAATGATAAAGATGCATTCAATGAGCAACGTCCCCATCACCATTCTCTTGATATCAATTCCCTTTTTTACGATGAGCAGGATTGCAATAATCAGGCTCATTGCCCAAAAAGAAAGGAAAAAGATATAATCAGGAATACCGGGATCAAAGAGAGAAGAGTATTTTTCGAATATATCTATATCCATAACCTAGAGATATGGCATCTACTTCATTCTTCTATTATCCTCAGTTACTTCCAAGTCCTTCATTGACTCCTCTAGACTGAACACCTGATAATCGAAATCATATTTGGTCATACTTGGCTCATAATAAGAATCAGCAAACATCTTAGGAACCTGAGGCAAGAACCAGGAGCCTATCAAGACAGCAGGATTAAACAATTTGCTAATCCATACCTTATGATGAAACTTCTTGGCAAAGAAGCGAACAATCTCCACAGTATCACTCAACTCACGATTCTGAGGATAGAAAGTACCAGAGAGTTCACGGTTGATAATCTGCTTCACAAACTCAGCGAGATTATATACATAAAGCATACTACGCTTATTGTGCCAGCATGGGAATACAGGAACCTTCGTAGCAAGCCATCCCAGACGCAAGAAGTTACCCTTACATTTTGGACCATAAATCATAGGCGGACGAAGGTTGGCAACCTTAAAGGTATCACATGCCAGTTCGTTCAATCCATTTTCAGCCTGAAGTTTAGAATCACCATAGAAGTCATTGGGATTTGGCTTGGTATCAAGTGTCATAATATGAGGCTTCAGCGATCTACTAACATGATAAACAATCTCGCTGCTCATAAACACAAATTGCTTCACGCCAGCCTCCTTAGCCCATTTGGCAATCTCTACCGTCAAATCACGATTCACCTTATAATATAAAGGAGCCATCTCTGGCTTAGGATCCACATGTGCAATACCAGCTACGTGGAACACCGCATCATACTTCGTAAAATCAGCCTTCTTCCAAGCCTCATTCATTGTATCCACAGTATCTACCTCAAACTCCCCAGGAGTCTTCAACAACCATTTCTCTACGCTGGTACCAACATAACTGTTGGCACCGGTAATCAATATCTTTTTCATTAGCAGGCAAACATTTCTAAATAACGTCTTTTCATTTTAACTCCATATTTAACTTCAATAGAAGGAAGTTCCTCGCCAAGAAGTTGTTTAATACGGAGATAAGGAAGATTCAAACCGCCCTCCTTAAATATCTGCATAGTTGCAGCTATACGAGGATTAATCTCCATCAATACAGGATGACCATCCTTGTCATATTTGAAATCCAGATCTGCACTACCATGCAGACCTAAACTTTTGACAACGTCTCTTGCTATTTGATATGCCTCTTCATTATAAGACAAAGTAGCCTCTTGAGGAATGCTGGCAAGGTTTACATTACTTTCACGATAAGCCATATAGACAATTTCACCATGATCAGCTATCAAGTCTACCGATCCCTCTTCACCAGGAAGATACTCCATTGCCATCATTTCCGGCATCGTTGTGTGCTCATTCAAGGTTGCCTGCAAATCCTCAAAAGTAGTAAAGAATGAATTAGGCTTCTCTCCAAAGAGAATATCAAAACTAGATTTTGATGGGTCTATCATTCTGATACCTCTACTACCACTCAATTCCGTAGCTTTTACACATACAGGATGATTAGGGTAGCCAACAGCTTCACAGGCTTCCTTCAATTCTGATGCCTTGCTAACCAAAGCGAACTTAGGAACCCTTAATCCTTGCTCCTTTAAGAAAGCATAGAAGCAATACTTATTGGTTGTTATTTCAATAGAATGGCGGTCACCTACAGCAACCTTTACGCCCGCTTGATTAAAATCCTCGATTCTGTCAAGAAGAGGAAGCAACTCTGCTGACATAAAAGGTAATACCACATCAACCTTTTCCAATCTGCAGATTTCAAGAATACGATCAATATAATGTTCATCAGTAGCTCTTGGAACCTCATAAATCTCATCATACAGGCTTTCCAAAGTCTTGTCATAATGCATGTCGATACCGATAACCCGAATGTTTCTTTCACCATTATCTTTCAAACAATTGACCATACCAGGGGCAAATTGAGCACCACAGGCTGACAACATAACTGTTAAATCCTTCATAACTGACTTAGATAATATAAGTTGCAAAAATATCTTCAAAAGTTTCACCCTTCTTCATTACCGAAAGACTACCATCAGCTTTCTTTGCAATCATCGGACTGTTCCAGAAGATAAAAGGAGGTTTAGATACATTGCTATAACCACCTACGTTACCGAAGATTACATAATCTCCGACACCCAATGAACCATTGTAGTCAGGATACATCACATCATGTTCCAAACAAGTATAACCTGTAAACTCAGCATCCTTCAAGATTTCCTGCTCTTCGTTAACGTGAACAATCTGCAAAGGCATCTTCTTCATCTTGCAGATATCGCCAAGATTATCCTTACTGCAATTTAAGACAACGAAATCACGTCCCTTGATATGTTTAATGCTTCTCACCTTACCTATGAAATCAATATAACTATTGATGACTGTTGTACCAGGTTCAGTTAACAGCATAGGCTTATCCTCTTGACTCAAATGCTTATAATGTTCAGCAAAAGGAACCGCCACTGCAGCAGCATAATCTTCAAATGTAGGAATGTTGTCCCCAAACTGCTTTGCAAGTGATTCTTCCATTCTTGCAAACATACCACTACCCATGTCGATATACTTTGGAGCCTTATTTGGGAAATATTTATCAGCTAAGCCCAGCATGATTTTCGCACGATTTGACCAAGCTTCAACAGTGCGTGACTGACCTACATGACAATGAAGACCTACAACCTCCAGATTTCCTACCTCTGAAACCATATCAAAAGCTTTCTGAAGATCGTCACTATCCATATCAATACCGAAGCGTGAGATAAATGACTGTCCGATATTAATATTCACACGGATACCAATCTCTATCTTCTTATCTTGATGCTCATTGGCTAGCTTACATACGCCCTTTAATTCCTCAAGATTATCAACGTTTACAAAACCACCTTCAAGAAGGCACTTTTCACCAAGTTCTCCCTTGAAAGGACCATTATAGACAATATGCTCAGGCTCATAACCTACAGCTAAAGCCACCCCACATTCCATGTCAGAAACAACCTCGGCATAGCCGCCAAGACTTTTTACCAACTTACAGATATACGGAGTATAGTTAGTCTTGTAACTATAAGACAACTGGTACTTAGAATAGTGTTTATTGAAGCAAGCAACAAACTCCTTATAGTTATTCACAAAATCCTCTTCTCTGAAGAGGTACATAGGAGAACCAAATTGACTCTCCAATGATTTTAATTGATCAAGTGTATACATAATTTTTCTATTTAAAATTATCTTTCATCACGATAAACATGAGCGCCAGTAACGACGGGTGCAATGACACCGAAAAATGTCTTCACATCAAGTCCTAACGACAACTTATCTACATAAGTCGCATCCATTTCAAATTGATCCTCTCTTAAAGCTGCTCGATTCCACACATCAACAGTACAGAACATACCAGGAAGGGCCTCATATCGACGAGCAAATCTTTTATTATCGCTATATTCTTCCCATTCCCAGTCCAAGATAGGACGTGGACCGATTATAGCCATGGTACCATTTAAGATGTTAAACATCTGAGGCAGCTCATCAAGACTAGTACGACGCAAGAAAGCACCCACCTTGGTAATACGAGAATCAGAAGCACTTGTAGCGATACCCCCCATCTCATAGGCATGATTACACATTGTTCGGAACTTAAACACCGTTATTGGCTTCATTCCCTTACCTAATCGCACCTGCTTAAACAAAACAGGGCCTTTAGAATCCAACTTAATACAAATGGCGATTATCACCATAGGAATGCAGAATACCATCAAGCCACAAATGGCAAGGATAGAATCTATCAGTCTTTTAAAAAAATGTCTATACATAAAAGTAATTATAATATAATATTATATTTTGCCAAGAATCTTCTCAACCTCGCTCAAACGTTGTTTAAGTTCATAATTCCAACTATTGTTTGAAGATTCTTCTTTTAGCCATATCTGGGCCTGCTTCAAATACTTAATTGTCTTTGGGCAATTTGTTTTTATATAGTATCTTTCAGCTTGATCAGCATAAACAAAACCAAATCTGTTATGCAGGTTCAAAAAACAAGAACACCAGGACGATGATACATCCCGCAGGAATACCATCCGTTTCCGTTTACTGGGAGAATTGTCATTTCAAATCTCCAGTCAGCTCAAAAGGCTTTGGATTCAATTCCTGCTCCAGGATTTTACAATCAACCAGAGTTCTATAGAAACGATGATACATCCAATGATAGATAAAGCCCTCCTTACCATCCAAGAAGCCAAGTTGGAAGATATACGTATAGAAGAACATCAACCAACAACGGATAAACTTCGGGAATTTATAATAGATACCAAACTTCTTGTTGCGGATAGACGCAATCTCCTTATCATTGGCATTAATCGTCGCATTTTTACCATTGATATAATCAAAGTAATCCTGCATTTCACGAGTAGCATACCAGTTAAGTTTATTAATCCAGAATGTCATATCCTTAAAATCATAATGAAGGAACTTCTCCTTGCAATCTACGGCACGACCTGAAGACAAAATCGTATGCTCATCCATCTTTCTATCTTCAACACGAGCCATACCCGTTTTAAAAAGCATCAGCTTACGTTTTTGTGGGCCACCATGTTTCATCTCCCTGCCCATAAAAAAGAGCGAAGCTTCCATGGTAAAGCCATTAACATCATCATAATTATGAGCAGTCATCAAAGCATCAAGTTCCTTACACAAAGCAGGAGTCAGACGCTCATCAGCATCCAGTCGGAATGTCCACTTGGTCTTAATATCAGTATTATCAAGTCCCCAGTTAAACTGTCGAGCATAATTCTCGAACTTATGTTCATAGAAATCAGCACCATACTCAAGAGCTATCTCCTTCGTACGGTCATTACTGAAACTATCTACCACAACACAACGCTTAGCAAACCCCTTTACAGATTGCAAACAATCAGGGAGATTTATCTCTTCATTCTTCGTAAGAATGAGTATAGTTACATCTTGCATAATTCTTGCTTTTTATAATCCAAGATTAGTACTTAAATATTCCATTGTATGTTTTCTTTCTGTATCAATCACATCGAAAACCTTTTCATAATCTATATCAGCAGATAAACGTTCATAAAGATTATCCTTACCATTCGAAAAACTTCGAGCCTGGAGTCCTAAGCGATCCAGCAAGTCTTGCAACTTCTCCTGGTTACCGTAAGAACTTCCTTTACTCCCTCTAATCAAGGTAACAAATTTCTTTCTATTTATAATTGAGAAAATTGTTCCATGGAAAGTATCTGTAATAACATAATCTGTATGTCGATATAAGTTCAGACATTCAAAAGGATTGAGTGAAAGATGTTCATCACAAAAGTCCATTTGACCAGATACAGAAATCAACTTCTTGCCAACACGTTTAGCAAAAGCTTTAATTTTTTGCGCCTCTTCTGGAGTAATTCGAGACCTGTAGGCATATACTATTATATAATCCTTTCTGATTTGCTCATCCTTTATAGTAGGCATATAGTCATACATAAGAACAGGATCAAGATTTACTTCAGGTTTTCTGCCAAGAAGTTTCTCGACAACAGCAGAGGAATTTCTGTCACGCACAGATATTGAATCAAAAGCAGTCAGAAAACCCTTCAATTCATCTACCTTCCCAAAATCAACCAGCTTTTGATAAGTAGTATTACCAAAGGATGCAGCATAAGACAATAATTTCCTAGCTTTATTATTAACACCAAAAATCTCAGGACTATATCCTACCTCTGGATTAATTTGGGTACAATTAAACACCTCGTCACTACCAACAATTAATGCATCGACAGATGTTCTATACTTCATCTTATCAGTAACCCCAAGATGCTGTGCAATAAACTTCTTGTATTCATCACGCTCTATTACTATCTGTCTATAGCTATCTGGCAAAAACATTCGCAACCACTTACACCGAATAAATAAGTTGATAAACGAATTACGAACTTTTAAAATGTGATACTGTCTCTTATCTGCAGAATTTTTAAACAGAGGCTTACCTACTTCATAATCAACAAATTCCACATGATGACCAAGAGACTCTACCATTTTTTTCAAACCGTATGCCTGAAGGAACGACCCCTTATTGCATACTCTTTGCATACTGATAATACCTACATTCATTAGTTTATCCAATTAAGTTATGAATTTTCTTCAATATATCATAGATTCCAAGTGTTTCACTTAAAGAACTCAATCTTGCTTTAACACTTCTATCAAGAAGATGCTGCGAACACTCAATATCCAAAAGGCTCATCGAATCATCCATAAAAGCCTTAATAACTTGTTCTCTATTGATTGGTCTATTTGATACCTTAGTCAAATTATGATTTCTTGCAGCAGCCTCTTGTAATGATCTTCTCACATAGAAATTATCATTATCAAGTGATTTCATGATTTCTCTACCTTTATCAGTATTTACCAATAACAAGGATACTCCTTTGGTCATATCATACTTGAAAGGTACCCCTTGATGACCTAGTCCCCAAAAATCACCTACAGTAAAATCACCTACACGGGTAACTCTTGTATAATGGCATTGATTACATGATTGTCTGAATATTGCAGCTTTATCAAAGGCACTCATGTAAAGTCCATCTATACCTTTTATTTTTCGAAAATTACTCATAGTCGTAGAGATGGATGGGGATTCACCCCATCCATCTCTACGACGGAACTCGTAATTCGCCACTCTTTCGTTCTCGGCGAAGCCGAGTCGATATTCTAATTTTTCAATGTATTTCTTGAACAAAGCATTGGAAGGTACGCCATGACAGACCAAATCCATAGTTACAAGATTACCGTAATCCTTAGCAAGGTAAGTCAATAAGCCCGCAATCTGGCATGGAGTTCCAGAAAACAAGACATACTTTCCTGCTAAAAGATTCTTCTTGACAGACTTAAAAGTTAATCCGATAGTACTTTGCATATACTTACTACCTCTTAGCTTATTAAGTCCCTCAATATTATCAACTTCTATATGTTTGCACTCCAAATTTTCATCAAGAAAAGCGCCATAGACAACTCCCCCTTTTCCGAGAACAAACTTTGCAATTGAGGAGAATGCTCCACCGCTAGAACTTACTTGTCTATCAGAAACATTCCATCCTGCATAAACATCAACATCACCTTGATTATAATGATATTGATTTTGAATCTCAGGGCAAGAACGCTCGCAAAGATGACATTCTATACACTTCTCTTCATCAACTACAGGCTGAAGAAACCCCTCTTCATCCGCAAGAAACTTGATAGCCCCCTTGGCACATGCATTCATACAGGCCATACAGCCTGTACAGCATTCTGTTTTTGCAAGTCTTAGCATAATATATTGTTTAATTTGGTCAATTATACTTTTATCACCGAATCTACATAATGGTTAATAAACTCTTGTGCCTTTTTATCGACAAAAGAATTATCTATTACATATGTTTTAATATTTGGATTAATACATTTTGTTGAATACAACACAGAAGAACTAAATCCATACAACTCAAATTCAAAATATGAAGCATAAACTTCTAATGTAGCTTTAGAATTTGTTAAATCAAGAATAGGACAAGATATATTTTCATCTTTAGAAGCAACCCTATGCGGAAGATAATAATCAATATTAAACCTCTTGATAATATTATTAACCAAATTATTGTAATCTTCTATTGATATAATTCCCGTATTATAAAATGGTTGACCTACAAATACTTTTTTATTTTTAAAGCAATAATCAACATCCAACTTACCTAAAAAATCATTTTTATCTAAAACAATTTTTTCTTTTTTTCCATAAAAATAAACAGCATCGTCAGGCTTTAAAAGATAAGTTTTACAAATAGAGTTTAATACTTTATTTTCCTTAATACCAAACAGAAATTTCACCAGTCGTTTACTTATTCTTTGAGAGGGTTTGAATAAAAAATAATTCATTAATCCATCTTCTATAAGAATCTTCTTACTATCGCTAAGATAATTAAGAATAAACAAATGAGAAACTAAAGCCAAATTACAGGTAGTTACATAGTCTATATGTTTATGTCTTAAAAAAACATATGCAGAAAACATTTCATATAGAGAAGAATACCACTTGTTTGGTGACTTAACAACAAAAACCTCATCAAAATAATCAACCATAGGGAAACTATCTTCCGTCAAAAAAGAAGATATTATCAACAAATAATGCTTATTTGCTTTTTTCCATTCCTTTGTAGACATCGAATAAAAGATGTCATTGAATTTTCTCGCTATAACTAACATTGTTTTTTATAAAAAAATAAGATAAATATTAGCGGTATCCATGTTAAAGGCAAAAACAATATATTATGTAGTGCAAAACTTGAAACCGCAAGTAAAATCAAAAGAACATTAATATTAAGTTTACAAATATAAGAAATGCGTTTATAAATGAAAAATAATAAGATAATAAAAGTTATTCCCCAATCGTAGATATACTTAAGAAAATCATTATGAGCACTCAGTCCTTCTGAGTCCGCATCTATTCTAACTAAATCCCATGCTTTATGGCAACCATGAGGAATAACAACCCAATTATCTTTGATTCCATCAATGAGCATAGTATATAAATATAATCTAGTATTATAAGAGGCATCATCTTGAATTCTCATTTTTTCACCGATTTCACTTATCAGGGACGGCGATAATAAAAATAAGCCAACAGTACCGATTAGGTAAACCATTTTCTTTGAGAAAGTATTTAGCAATTGACATATCCAGTAAGGAATTGCAAATAATAAGGTACGCGTTTCTGAAACATAAACATATAATAAATAAGAGAGAAATAGGAACAATAATAATGCTTTTTTACGATTAAAACATATATTATATTTTTTATATATTTCCCATATAAGAATACCTAGTATACAAAATATACTAGCTGAAGTGTTACCACTAGATGTGAATATACCATCGTATCTATATTTTCCATCTGTAAAAGAATATAAATTTGGAATTATCATACCAAACACACTCAAAACAATCAAAAAAAGACTATATTTAAAGATTTTTTTTGATATATCACTACTAAATGATATGTATTTCAAAATATTAATAGATGAAAAAATAAAATAGAAATCGATTATATCTAAAACAATATGAATATATGCTGATTTATTTATCAGCGAATATATCATTGTCGGCCAAAAAATGCATATAACACAAATGCAAACATTAATCTGTCGAACGTATATTGCAAACAACAAAGTAAAAAGAATAACAGGTATTGAATTGTATTTGCCAAATCCTCCAATTATCATGGACATTAGAAGAACCAGGAAATACAAATACATCATTTTTTTACCCAACAATTGAGATTTAATAATACTTTTCATTTCAAATTAGAGATCTATTACATTTGGAGATTTTATCATTTTCAGAACATAATCTTTGATATTAATTACATCATTTTTATTTAAGATAAGATAAACTATCAAAGGAAGTATAATTAAATTTTCCTTCTCCATTATTGAAATTAAAAGTGCCAAAATATATGGAAGAAATATTTTCAAAGGAAAACACCTTTTAAATACAGATCTATACGTAAGTCGATTAGAAAGAACCTTTTCTCCATAATAAGTCATAAGATATGAACAAAACAGATATGCCAACAAGACTGAAATCACAATATTGGAACTTGGCACATGTAAAACGATTGCCATAAAAAATCCCAGAAGTAATGAGATAATTAATGATATCATAGAAATATGTGATGCTATTTTCTCATAATTTCTTGCTATTAACAAACTATTATATCCATAAGAATTCGACCTCATAAGAACAGCTAAAGCAATCATATTCATTGTAGAAATAGCATTTTCATATTGAGGAAAGAACTTTAAGAATAATGGAAATACTGCTAATGCTATATAAATCAACAGATGAGAAGTAGAAATATAACATACTCTTAATGTTTTAAGCGTATTATAACAAACATCTTTCTTCACATTAGAAAGTCTATCTATTACTTTGGGGAATATTATTATATCTAATGAATTTAGCAACAACATTACAGCATTCACTATCGTAAAAGAAAACGTGAAGTATCCAAACTCTTGAAGAGGGTAATTTGAACTAACAATTGTACGAACTCCTAACAACATAAAATATAAACAAGAATTATACATAAACAGGTATAACCCCTTTTTAAAAATTTCTATTTGTTGTTTTTTGCTAAAAAGGCATAATCTTATTTTAGGGAAAGCTCCTATAAAACGGAAATAAGCTGTAGAAATCACACAAGAAACTAAATTTGAGATAGTTAATGCGTAAACCAGTCCCTCCTTTTCAAAAAACCATATTATAATTAAATCAATAAGAACAGGTATTGAACCAACTATTGACAATTGATTTACTTTGTTACGAAAACGGATAACGGTTGAGAATATGCTATTGTAATATGTAATACCTGCAATTAAAACCAGTATTATCAAATATCTATTTAAATCTAAATCCCCAACCATAGCTTTACCCATAAATTTAGCAAAAAGCAATAGAAATACAAGAAGGATATTTAAAAAAGAAAATAGAACTAAAGAATTAAATATTAAGGAATTCTGCTTTTTTTCATCATTTTTATTGTGAACCAAAAGCACATTCAAAGAATGAGGTATTCCCCAATTAAACTGACTTGCATAATTTAGAATCAATTGAATAATTCCATATAGACCAAGATAATATGGTCCCAAACGAACCGCAACAACCATAGATATGAAGAATTGCAATCCATATGTTAAATACCTTGTAATTAGGTATACAACAATTTTATTTTTAAAAAACATAATAATACTTATAAGTAAGTGATCTAAATTATTTATATATATC
>ERZ1034691.998-NODE-998-length-19727-cov-5.463756_pt1 | contig 19727 bp, 18 predicted proteins | sample MGYA00520638_ERZ1034691 | MGnify/ENA primary metagenome ERZ1034691 (study PRJEB33766, sample SAMN09781763) | gut metagenome | biome: gut microbiome | host: Homo sapiens | place: Madagascar | study: EMG produced TPA metagenomics assembly of the PRJNA485056 data set...
CGCAAAAAGTATATCTAAAAGCCTTGTAAATAACACTTCTGTTATGTCATCAGGATATATATAATTAGTATTTGAAGATAATATTAATCCCGCTTTTACAGGTATATATTCCGATATATTACCCGCTTTAAGATTTTCTCTCAATGCTGTCGCACTTGCATACTCACTTCTTATATCTGTATCATTATAACTATCCCCCTGCCTCTTTATGGTATAAGGCTTAATAGCATATTTATTTTTTATGATAGCTTTCAGATATTCAACCGCAAGTATGTTATTAGAACTTGTAAGCAATGCCGCAGTGTCTTTATCCGTTAGTTTCTCAACTGTCTTTTGTCTTGCGGCGGCATAGGATATTCCATTGGCAGTGTATTTTGATATTTCCTTATATAGCATATCTTCATTATCGCACAAAATGTGGGCAAGCTCAGAAAGCCCTTCTATATCCCCGCTCTCACTTCCAAAAGCAATACTGTCAGCTTTTATATGATCAAGAACTTTTAAAGCACCAGTAGCAAAGCTCTCAGCGCTTGACACAGCATAATTAACAGGCAGTTCAACGACAAGGTTAACTCCGCTGTTAAGTGCCATAGAAGTACGCGTATATTTATCAAGAACAGCCGGTTCTCCACGCTGTACAAAATCTCCACTCATAACCGCAACACTTATATCTGCCTCAGTAATCTCCATTGCTTTATTAAGATGATATAAATGTCCATTATGAAATGGGTTGTATTCTGTTACAAGTCCTACTGCTTTCATATATAAATCCCCTTGCATTTAATTCTGTCAATAATTCTATAAATATTATGCACGCATAACATCATATCATAAATTATAATAAATGTTATTATAATTTATCTTACTAAATATTAGCAGTTGCTTTAGCTGTATAAGTCTTTGCCCCTGGTGTCATGGTGAACTGGTAATTCTGATTACTGCTTACTTTCTTGCCGTTGCTATCAAACCAACCTGTAGTGCTTTCATTTGCTTTTCAGGTATATCCTTTAGAAACTGTAGCATTAAGACTTACACTAGCTCCATCCTTATAAGTTCCTGTACCTGTTGCAGCACTAATACCAGTTCCTTTATTAGCTGTTACTAAGTCACCATTACCTTGCACCCATTTAGCGTACATTGTAATAGTTGCACCATCTGTATGTCTGTATGGTGATACGTTGCCATATCAGTTTATTGTATCATTGCAAACATTTACTGTCTATAGTTTCCACAGTATTCCTGAATTTCTCATGGTGTTACGGTGGGCGTGTGAATGCTTTTACTGACATTGATTATCACTTCCTTTATGAATGGATTTCAAGATGATGCGGTGAAATTTTTCACCGGAATTTCTTGATATAAAAGATATAACAGATAAATAGATATTTTTTACGACATAAAAAATTTTTTTGAATATTTAATAAAAGAGATGGGCTGCCACTTCACGAAAATTCATTCGTTAAGGCGACAGTCCCTTTCATTTTTACAAATTAAGCGGTGAAACCATGGACTTTCTCGCCTAGATTTGTAAACTTTCAACCCGACCATGTATATACCGCATATCGGTCAGCGGTAAACTTTCTTTGCACTCACATACTAGCAAGTTTCTTTGGAATTACAGGCACATATCATTATCGTCCCTGCTCTTTTTCTTAAATGATATTTTCTTATTCATATCATCAACTTTATCAATGCCCTTAGTTCCCTTTGCTACGATATCCTTATTCACATTCGCATACTTTTCTTTCTCAGATATCTTGTTAAGCCATCTTTTAGCTACGTCTGTATTTCCAATAAGCTTTGATTCGATTCCTGCTGCTCTCTTGATAGCCTCGGAATACTGCACCGCCTCTGATGGTGTCCTGAATACCTTATATGTCTTACCATTATCATTGAAATCAGCATACGAAGGTGCATTTGTAGTTTTAACTCTGTCTAAGAAGTCCTTATCTTTCTGTTCTTCCGGCTTTAAGTCTTTTGTTGTTATGGCATGTGTTAACTTATTTGCCTGCTCTGGAGTTAATTCGACTATATAAGTTAACCCTGTCATAGTTGGTATCATAGATTTCACCGTTAAGGATATTATCCATAATTTCCTTGCCCTCTAAATTCTGGGTTTTAACATCCTTTTCTTTGTCCGCTGTAGTGATCACTGCAGGAACTTCATCTTCTTTTGTATTAAGATTATCAATATTCTCCCTGCAAGGTCCTGATATCCTCTGACACTATTTATAAACGCATCTTTATCCATCATTACTGTATGAGTGCCATCCTCATTCTTGCCTCCAAGTACTCCGATAGTCTCGAGCAGCTTGATAACATTCTCTGCCTGTTGTCCATTGATGCTGAGATTTTCCTTAACCTAATCCACACTGATAGATTTCTTTTCCATAGCAAACCATACTGACTTTGTCAATCAGACCATCCAAGGCAGAATTAACCTTCTCCCCTTCTATCGTATGACTTTCCATCATCTGTACAAACATGGTTTTTATTTCTTCTTCCAATATTTGTTGTATTTTTAGAAGCTGTGCGTTATTAATGCATCCAAGCATTCCCTGCACTACCTAGTTAATAAATTTTTGTTTCATAGTCTATTCTCAATTACTGACAGAGAACGACTACGGAGTGACAGTCTCTTATATTAACTCCTACCACTCACAGAGGTTATAATACTGTAAATATATCTATTTATTTTTCATAATATCCATTCTGGCTATACTCAGACCATTTAAGATACATCTCTTGATAATGCTCTTTGATAAATTTCTGTATTTTTCTAATCTCTGTATCAGTTAGTATGCCTCTATGTTGCAAAATTGTATCGCCATTGCCTTTTACGAAAAATTTTGCAGATCCAGCTTCTGTCAATTTTCTATCACTTGCATGAACATGCATGCATTCAAGAGTACATGCAGAAGTAAAATACAAATAATATCCACTTATTTTAAATTCGTAGTATTTTGGCATTTTAATCCTCCAAGTATTCTTTATCTTTATTATAAATCGACTTTACAATATCTACTTCAATATCATCCATTGTTGTTTCAAGCATTTCTCCATCAAAAGAAATTACCATTGCTTTAGAAGTATTATTCAAATTCAATACCTTGTACCCTAATTCACATTTTGTAAAGGCATATCCATTAACAATCATATCTGCTTTATCAGCTACATCTTGCACATTAATCATGTTGTACTACAACCTCCTTTATTGATCTTAAAAACTCATTTTTATCTATATAAAGGTTTTCTAATATTGGAACCAAATCAATATATTCCTCTATTAGTTTTTCGCTATGTTTATACTTTGTCATTACTACAATATATCCGTCATCCCATTCATTAATCTTAGAATAATATTCTAGCGAGTAAGGCGATCGAAACTTTATTACAGTATTTCCATATTTAAAAATAGTGTATTGACTATCATTTGATAAAATTGCATTATCCATAATAATCCTCCATTCTTGCGCTGCTTCTCAGCCATTGTTAACCTCCATCTCAACGATATCGTCCAATCCACAATGCATAGCCGCACATATGCGTACTAATACATCTAAAGCAACATATTCGTTATTTGTCATTTTTGTAAATGTGCTTGGTGCAATTCCTGTTTTCTCTCGAAGCTGTTGTTTTGTAGTTTCCGTATCAATCATCAACTTCCATAACGGCTTATAATTCAATTTTATTCGCTCTTTACCCATCAATTTTCCTCCGTAAAACAAGCTGCATTTCTTATGAATTTATATAGTATAAGTTTATCATATCTGTTACGATTTTTCAATTTGATTTTCGACTTCTCGAACAGCAAAAATAATGTTTCCTCGTACAGCTCCTGATAATCGTCAAACCTATCTGCTCCCATCATATCAATGCCAAGATCTTCAAGAACCAGTTTATGAAGATCAACAACTAATTAGCTTTGAAATCTGTCATACAAGTCCTGTACCGAAGATTGAAATTGCAATATACGCTCTGTCACATCTTTTTATTCATCATAAAGGTTGATAAAGCCACATATTCGGCTACCTTAACCCACCGTCTAAAGCCAGTGGGATTGCAGTAGCCCTATTTCAACACATAAAAATCCCCCGAAACTTTTGCTCCGGGGGGATTTTTACTATGTAAGTTATTTCATTATATAAAGCACTTCGTTATATATACTAACCACCATATAACTTATGTTGTCATATAACTTACAGCAATATATTAATTCTAAAATGTGTAATTAATTCTTAAAGCTATGTATAGGCGCAGGTATTCTTCCTGGTCTGTTTACAAATGCTGAGCAGTCAAATGTATTAACCGGCATAATAGGAGCATAGCCTAAAAGTCCGCCGAATTCTACAGTCTCGCCAATACCCTTTCCAACAACAGGTATAACTCTTACGGCTGTTGTCTTCTGGTTTACCATACCGATAGCTGCTTCATCTGCAATGATACCAGATATAGTTGTTGCCTTTGTATCTCCTGGTATAGCTATCATATCAAGACCTACAGAACATACACATGTCATAGCTTCAAGCTTTTCAATAGTAAGTGATCCTGCATTAACTGCATCAATCATTCCCTGATCTTCACTGACTGGAATAAATGCACCACTAAGTCCGCCTACATATGATGAAGCCATTACGCCGCCTTTCTTAACCTGATCGTTAAGAAGTGCAAGTGCTGCTGTTGTTCCCGGAGCACCGGCTCTCTCAAGTCCGATTTCTTCAAGAATTTCTGCAACAGAATCACCAATTGCGGGTGTTGGGGCAAGTGAAAGATCAATTATACCAAATGGTATGCCAAGTCGTTTAGAAGCTTCCTGAGCAACAAGCTGTCCCACTCTTGTTATCTTAAATGCTGTCTTTTTGATAGTTTCACAGAGTACTTCAAAGCTTTCTCCTCTTACGCTTTCAAGTGCATATTTAACAACACCAGGACCGCTGACACCTACATTGATAATGGCATCATCCTCTGTAACTCCGTGGAAAGCTCCTGCCATGAATGGATTGTCATCTGGAGCATTACATAATACAACAAGTTTTGCACAGCCAAGAGAGTCTGCATCTTTTGTTAAAGCAGCAGTTTCTTTAACTATTTCACCCATAAGTCTTACAGCATCCATATTAATACCTGTCTTTGTAGAACCAACATTTACTGAGCTGCATATAAGCTCTGTAGATGCAAGTGCCTTAGGAATCGAACGTATAAGCAGTTCATCACTCTTTGTCATACCCTTTGATACAACAGCAGAATAACCACCGATGAAATTGACTCCTACTTCGTGGGCAGCCTTATCAAGTGTCTTTGCAATAGTTACATAATCGTCAGGTGTTTTACAGCATGAGGCACCAACTAACGAAATAGGTGTAATAGAAATTCTTTTATTAACTATTGGAATACCTATTTCCCTTGATATTTCCTCTCCTGTTTTTACAAGGTCTTTAGCAAGAGTTGTGATTTTTTTATATATCTTCTCATTTACCTCATCAAGATTCTCGCTTGCACAGTCAAGAAGGTTGATACCAAGCGTAATTGTTCTTACATCAAGATTTTCCTTCTCTACCATTTTGTTGGTTTCAGTAACTTCATATATGTTAATCATTTTTCTCCTCATTTCCGCATCGCCTATGGCGTATACTTAATAATAGTTAATTAAATTCTATGCATCATATCAAAGATTTCTTCTCTCTGGCACTTAATAACAACACCTATCTCATTTCCAAGCTTATCCAGTTCATTATTAACATCATCAAAACCACTTGTAGAGTTAGATAAATCAACTATCATCATCATATTAAAATAGCCGGATACAATAGTCTGTGAGATATCAAGAATATTAATTCCTGTATCAGCAAGATATGTACATACCTTTGCGATAATACCCACTGTATCTTTTCCTACTACTGTAATTACACATTTCTTCATATTTTTCCTCTTTCCTGCGTTAAACACGCATATTAAGTGTGAATATTTATATAAATATATCTATTAAAAAGATATACTTATCTCTAGATTTTAAAACATAACATTTATATTTTCAATAGCTATACTGCACTATTTTACGTCAGATATCTAAGCATTATATTTCAAGCAAAGAGGAAGGCTCACTTCTGTTTGCAACCTCTATATATATATCTCCTGCCTTATATTCATTTTCACTCATATCTATTTCAAGCTTTACTGTTTCATATGCCAGCTTATCATAATTATTCTCTTTACTTAAATGTCCAAGATAAATCCCTTTAATATGGTCATTAAGAAGGTTATTAATAAGCCTTGCTGACGTTTCGTTAGAAAGATGTCCTTTATCGCCAAGTATTCTTTGTTTCAGATAATATGGATAGCTTCCAAGCTGCAGCATATTAATATCATGATTAGCCTCAACAAGCATCATATCTGAACCAGTAAGATTGCTGATTGTATAGTCATCATAATATCCAAGATCAGTTATAACAGAGGCTTTTTTATCATCACATGTCACATTGTAAGCAACTGGCTCGTTAGCATCATGCGATACTCCAAAGCTATGTATTACAAGATCTTTAATCCTTGTGTCTGAATCAGCCTTTATCGTGTTATAATAGCTGTTGTCAATATCTCCAAGGCTTGTTGTTGCTGCTATGCCGTTTATAGTTCCTGGAGTTGAGTATATAGGTATACCATCCTTTCTTGACATGACTCCAAGGCCTTTTATATGATCTATATGTTCATGCGTAACAAATACAGCATCTATGTCCTTAAGTGATAAATCTATACTGTTAAGACCTTCTTCTATTTTTTTTCTGCTTATTCCGGCATCTATAAGTATATGTGTGTCGTCAGAACCCACATATATACAGTTACCGCTACTACCGCTTGCAATCGGCATCATTCTCATATCGTTTCCACCATTCTTATTCCCAATATATTTTAACAACATCACCATCATTAATAGATGCTGTATACTCACATGTTTCACCATTAAGAAGGATAACTATATTACCCTTTGGTTTTGACAAATCAAAATCATAAAACTGGAACAGGTCTACAAGTATATAATGACTCTTTCCAGAAAGTGTTACAGGACCATTATTAACTATAATAGTAATATCTCTTACAGCGCTGTTTTCATTGTCACTTTCATTATTACTTGCATAATTGCTTTCATTATCATCTACATTAATATTTCCATCTGTATCGCTATTATTGCCAGAAGCATGTTCTTCACTATGCTTTATATTATCCTTCACATCTTCGTTACCCATGGCTTCATTATCCATAGCTTCATTTGGTTCATCATTATAGTCTTTTTGTTCACTTTTTTCGTTAAAATCAACAGTAAAGTTTTCATACACCTTTGTCATTTTATCTGCCGGCATATTGTTAACCATAATATCATACTTTGAATAATCAAGATCCAGGAATGTAAAAAGCTGCCCAACAGTATAAAAATTCTCTATACGAACAGCATCCCCATTTCTTATATCATAGAATTCTGACTTTAATTCACCATTAACATATGCAAATCTAGGACACACTATATTTTTGCCATTTACATCAAATGTTATATCTGATCCGAATTCCTCAATCTGTCCAAGAGTCATGGATGCCGCTTCGCCAATAGTAGACTCTTCAACGTAAATAACATCATTCTGCTCTATAGGCGTATTAAGGCTTGCCTGCTCCTTATTAAGTGTTATAACCGCTCCCTCTCCTGGAAGTCCTCTTACAAGCCTTGTTTTTCCATTAAGCATATATTCTATCTCTTTACCACGTCTTGGGAACAGTTTCTCGTTTGGATATCCTATCTGCATTATGGCATCAAACACAGTGAGCTTGTTATTATCATAAAGCTTTATTCTTTCATTATTAACATTAACGAATATAAACTTATTCTTCTGAGTATAGTAGTTTGTACATATACCTATAGGCGTTACATATAAAGAATCTTTTTCAAAGCCCTCTATATTAAAGTCAACTGTTGTAAGCACTTCCTTGCCTCGTATTGCAACTCTTTCGGGTGCTATTGAAAGGTCTTTTGCAAGATGCCCTACATAGCTTGGCATCTTTCCTCCACCACCTACAACAAAAACAGCATTTACAGACTTGCCGCCATTAAGCTCAATAATCCTGTCTGCTGTCGCTTTAGCCATATTCGCTATGGACTCATCTGCTATAGCCTGAATTTCACTTGACGGTACCTTCTGTTCAAGTCCCATAATATCATTAAATGTAACAATATCATTTTCTGGATTGCTTGCAGCTATCTTTATAGTTTCTGCTGTGTTAAAGTCCACAAGATAATTCTTTGCGATTTTTTCTGTTATTTCATCTCCTGCAAGAGGTATCATTCCATATGCAACTATACTTCCATCCTTAGTTATACATATATCCGATGTCCCTGCTCCTACATCGACTAAGCATATATTAAGGAGTCTGTACTGTTCTGGTATTGCAATGTTCATGGAAGCAATTGGCTCTAATGTAAGAGAGGCTACATTTAGTCCTGCATATTCAACCGCTTCATAAAGTCCGTCTACAACTTCCTCTGGAAGAAATGTAGCTATAAGCTCAACATATATTTTTCTTGCCTTATGTCCCTCAAGATTACCTATATCATAATCATTCAGCTGATATCTTATAGGAGTGTTACCCACACAATAAAACTTTTCCTTACTTGAACCATCATTTATTTTATTATGAGCATGTTCAACAGCAAGAAGATTAAGGGAATATATGTCTTCCTGCGTTACTCTTGTTTCTTCCTCGAATTCATACTCAGCTGTTGAGTTTACAGTCCTAAGCACTCGTCCGGCAGCGGCTATACATACATCTTTAAGGTCAATATCCAGCTGGCTTTCAAGCGAAAGCTTTACCTGTCTTATTGTATCGCCAACCTTATATATATCATGAATCTGTCCATCGAGCATTGAACGTGTTGTATGAAGCTTTTCTGCCATTGCTGCTATCTTAAATCTGCCATATTCCAGATAACCAACTACACCCACTATACTCCTTGTACCTATATCAAGTCCAAATACATAATTGTTAGTATTCTTATCCTTTTCCATATCTGTTCCTCTTATCATTTATAAGTTTATCAGGTTTGTCATCAACACAGTTTACATATTATAGTTGATGCTGCCAAATATTACTTTTAAATCCTGCACTTTAATATATCACATTAATAATATTATAACAACTCAGCTGATTATTCGTTCAGTATATCAGCTGATTATTTATTCAGTATATCTTTTATCCTGCAGAATGTGTCCTTAATATCGCCGCTGTTATTGATACAATAATCACATTTATCAATGATATCTTCTTTTCTTTTCTGGCTTGCAAATATGTTATTTATCTTTTCGTCGGAATATCCTCTGTTATCTTTAAGTCTCTTTCTTCTTATATCCTCTCCTGCATCTATATACCATACTTCATCGCAGAATATATCATAATGATCATCAAGAAGCAGTGCAGCCTCGACAAATGTATAATCAAGCTTCCCTTCTATGCGGTTATTAGTAATCTTTGTTATTATTTCCTGCTTGACAAGAGGATGCACTATACTGTCAAGAGCAGCTCTTTTATTAGGATTAGCAAATATAATATCTGCAAGCTTTTTCTTATCAATGCTGGCATCCGAAGAAAGAATATCATCACCAAAAAGCATAGTTATCATATGATACGCCTTACCGCCTTTATAATACAGTCCTTTAGCAACATCATCTGCCATTATAATTTCACATTTGTAATTATCTGCCAGAAACTTAAGCACTTCTGATTTTCCAGCACCTATTCCGCCAGTTATTCCTATAACTTTCATTATATTTCTTCCTTACTATCATCTTTTAATCTTAAAATCGTGATTACATCTTAATATCCAACCATGACTTAACACTTAATGTGCCTCAAGCCAGTTATTTCCCTGTTTTATATCTATCTCAAGAGGCACTCTAAGACTTGCAGCCTCTTTCATCCCCTTTGTAAGAATGTCCTTAACTATATCTATTTCATCAACTGCTGTTTCAACAAGAAGTTCATCATGAACCTGAAGTATAAGCCTTGACTTAAGGTTCTGCTCTTTAAGTGCCCTGCTTACTCTTATCATAGCAAGCTTTATAATATCTGCTGCTGTACCCTGTATAGGTGCATTCATAGCGACCCTCTCACCAAATGATCGCTGCATAAAGTTGCTTGATGATAATTCTGGTATTTCCCTTCTTCTATTAAACATAGTTACTGAATAACCTTTTTTCTTTGCCGATTCAACAAGACCATCTATAAATGCTTTTATATCTGGATATGATGCAAAATACTTTTCTATATATGCCTTGGCTTCCTTTGGAGTAATACTTAAATCCTGGCTAAGTCCAAAAGAACTCATACCATATATTATGCCAAAATTAACAGCCTTTGCATTGCTTCTCTGTAAAGGTGTAACTTCATCTATAGGTGTATTGAACACTTCTGCTGCTGTTGCCCTATGAATATCAGCAGATGAATTATAAGCTTCTATAAGCTTTTCATCCCCTGACATATGCGCAAGAATCCTTAACTCTATCTGGGAATAATCCGCATCAATAAACACATAGCCATCCTTAGGTATAAATACCTTTCTTATAGCTTTTCCCATCTCCATTCTTATAGGAATATTCTGAAGATTAGGTTCTGTACTGCTTATTCTTCCTGTAGCTGTTATAGTCTGGTTAAACGTTCCATGTATTCTTCCATCGCCGCTTATATAAGAAACCAGACCTACTGCATAGGTTGAATTCAGCTTGGTAAGCTGACGATATTCAAGTATCTTTTTAACAATAGGATAATCAGGTGCAAGCTTGTCAAGTATATCTGCTGCTGTAGAATATCCACTTTTAGTCTTTTTTGCGTTAGGCATCCCAAGCTTTTCAAAAAGTATGACACCAAGCTGCTTAGGTGAATTGATATTAAACTCCTCACCTGCTGCTTCATATATCTCTTTTTCAAGCACATTTATTTTTTCAACAAGTACTTTTGAATAATCAGATAATGCCTTCTTATCAACTTTGATGCCAAACTTCTGCATATCATAAAGAACAAATACAAGAGGCATTTCTATTGTTTCGTAAAGCTCATACATATCTTCCTTATTAAGAATATCTGTTATTACATCACTGCATTTGTAGTTAACATATGATGTAAGACATGCCAGCTTTAAAAGATTGTCATCATCCTTGTCATACGCTTCCTTAACAGTCTGCTTTCCAAGCAGCTCCTGCCTTGACATAACAAGCATAGACATATATTCCTTCGAAAGAGCTTCATAATCGTATCTGTCATTATTAGGATGTATCAGATATGCCGCTACTGATATATCCATAAATGAATGTTCATCAATATCATATTTATCAAATATATGAAGATAATCCTTAAGATTATCAATAACTATATATCTGTTGTCTGAAACATTTATCAGATCTGCAAGCTTTTCTATAAGATAATCAGTAAGCACAAAACCATATACAGGAATATAATATATATCTTTTTCTCCAAATGTAAGCGATACAGCATATAATTCATGCTCAGCCATTATACTTACACCGACTTTTCTGCATTCAGCAACACATTTTTTTGCCTTATTAAATATATCTTCAACCTGTGATAAGTCTGTAACACTTGTAAAATGTTCGTAGCAGTCAGGTTCTGACTGTATATTGCCATCACATCTTTTAAGCATATTTTTAAAATCATATCTTTTAAAAAGCTTATACGACTCATCATTAAACATATTATCAATAGATGCATCCATCACATTATAGTCAATATTCACATCTGTTTTTATTTCTGATAAGAACCTGCTAAGCTTAATCTGATCAACATTCTCTGATATTGATTTTTTAGCTTTGGGAGGCTTAAGCTCATCCATATGTTCAAATATATTGTTTATATCATGATACTGCACGATAAGAGCAGATGCAGTCTTTGGTCCTATGCCTGGTGCACCTGGTATATTATCTGATGAATCTCCCATAAGTGCTTTCATCTCTATGAATTCTAGTGGTGTAACTCCATAAAGCTTTTTAACATCCTCAGGATAATAATCTTCAACCTCTGTTGAACCTTTCTTTGTCTTTGGAATACGTATTTTTATCTTATCATCAGCAAGCTGCAAAAGATCCCTGTCTCCTGATACGATTGAAACATCAATGCCATCTTTTTGTGAATTTTTTGCTATGGTTCCAAGAAGATCATCTGCTTCAAAGCCTTCTTTCTCAACAATTTTAATATTCATTGCCTTAAGCAGCTCTTTCATAAGTGGAACCTGCTGTTTTAATTCCGGAAGCATAGGCTTTCTTGTTCCCTTATATTCCGCATATGTGTTATGCCTGAAAGTAGGTGCACTTAAATCAAAGGCAACTGTGACATAATCTGGTTTTTCTTCATCTATAAATCTGAACATTATATTTAAAAAGCCATACATAGCGTTTGTATGTATGCCTTCATTGTTTGTAAGATCAGGTATTCCGTAAAATGCCCTGTTTAATATACTATGTCCATCTATAAGTAAAAGTTTACTCATATCAATCCTCCATTCTGATACTTGTGCTATTTATGATATTCACACTGCTCATTTAATAAACAAGTTATATATTGTATACATTTAATAAAATCTGATAATTATACATACAATAAACATTAAAACCATTATGATGTTGATAAATGCATGCATCATTTTCATATCGTGATTCCACTGGCGGGTCATTTTGCATTGTTCTATGCTTTTCTTAAGCTTAAGCTCTACCAAAGTTTTAAAATCATATGAATCAATACAGTTCTTTATATCATCTGGTATTTTATTCTCATCATAATTCTCATCAAGTCCATATGATACTATATAATATATCTCCAATTCTTCTTTACAATCATTACAATGAATAATATGATTTATGAATTTTTCTTCCTGTTTTAATGACAATCTTCCTTCATCATAATCTTTTATCATCTTTTGGTAATTCTTACATGCATTCATACATTTCACCATTCCTGCTGCTTTACAATATCTACTTATATATTGATGTTAGTAACATATAAGCCAGTTTAGACCTTTATTCTTTTTATTATAACAGAAAACACGCAGACTTTCCATAAAAAGTCTGCGTGCTGGTTTAGTGCTGGTTTTACGCGCCGATTTTAATTCAGCATATTGTATTACTCATGTTTATCTCTATTGATTACACGTAATATAAGATTAACAGCTTCATCAATACCATAGCTTGCACTGTTGATACATAAGTCATAATTATATGCCTGTCCCCATACGTTATTAGTATAGAATTTATAATATTTTTCCCTTTTCTTATCGAACTTTACAAGTCTTTTTAAAGCTTTGGAATATGGTATTTTTTCAAGCTCCATAATACGTTTTGCTCTCTGTTCTACCGGTGCTGTTATAAAAACACTTATATGTGGTATATTGTTATTCTTAAGAATAACATCAGCGCAACGTCCTATAACTATAAAATCTTCTTTTTCAGCAAGTTCACGAAGAATTTCTGATTCATTAAAGAATGCAGCATCATTGGCTGGAAGTCCATGGTTACGGCTGAATCTTCTTGCCTTTTCTGGCTGTATCATATCATGGCTTAAATCTATCTTCCTGCTTTTGAATCTTGCGTCCTTTTCAGCATCCTTTCTTAACACAATATCTTTGAAAATCTCTGCATCATAATAATTAAGATGAAGCTTGTCAGCAAGTGCAAAACCTATATCTGTACCAGCACTTCCCTCTGTACGGCTTATGCATATTATCATACGCTTATCATCGTTATGCCTGTGAAGATTTGATACATTCAGTTCACTTATTGCAGTATCAAGAATATCTACTGAATTAAATATATGTGGAATCTCTGCTATTTCTTTTAATATATCATTGTATTCAGTCATAAACTTAGACTTTTCTTTTTTATCCTGAATAGTTCGTGCCATATTGCCAACAAGTGCAACCTCACTTCTAAGTGTATATCCATGAGGATTGCTGTATATAAGAGCACTAAGTTTATCTATACATTTAGTCTTATCACCTATAAATACACGTCCAAGTTCGGAACCAACCGACTTGTATACTCTTTCATCAAGATCATATATCTTATTAGCAAGGTTTAAGGCAGTTTTTTTCAACTCATTGACACTCACTGACGTGTCGTTATTTTTTATATTGTTAGTAGTATTTTCACTCATCATGCCAACCTCCTATAAAAAGAATATAAGTGTATCCAGAATAAATACTGGAACAAGGATACCTATTGACCATATCATATAACCAAAGAAGCCCGGCATACGGACACCATTTTCATCTGCGATTGACTTGACCATAAAGTTAGGCGCATTACCAATATATGTTCCTGCACCCATAAATACAGCGCCACATGAAATAGACATAAGAACCTTTGCCGTAATCACACCAACACTTGTTGTAATGCCACTTGTAAATCCAAGTGTACCAGCTGTTGTAAAGAATACAAGATATGTAGGTGTATTATCAAGGAAGCTTGAAAGTGCTCCTGTTGTCCAGAACATCTGCCATGCCTTTGATATACCAAGTGTAGGTCCAACTGCTTTAAGAATAATAAGTGCTGGCTGCATAGTTATAAATATACCTATAAACAGTATAGCAACCTCTTTAATAGCCCCCCAGTTAAAGTGGTTCTTTGTACGTATTTCTTTTTTAGTTGTCTTAAATGACAAGAATGCTGATAAAAGAATAATAGCAATCTCTATCATAGTAACAAATGAGAAAGTAACTTCTCCTATATGTAGTCCCTTAAGCACACCATCAGCTCCTATGAATGCTGGAACATTAGAAAGTGTACCGCTTAACACTACTGCTATTACAATAGTAATAATAAATATAACATTGTGTCCACCCTGGAACTTAAGTTCAGTTGACTCCTTGCTTATATCAGGTACACTGCCTTCAGCGATATCAAGTCTGTAGTTTTTTCTGTCTATCATATAAAAAACAGGAAGAAGCACAAGCAGGTTAAAACATAACACTGGCAGCAGATGGATACTCCATGTAAATGGAACTCCTCTCATAAAGCCCATAAGAAGTGGTGGATCTCCTATAGGTGTCAGACAACCACCCATATTAGATATAAGGAATATGAAGAATATCATAATATGACTTCTTCTGTGTCTCCATGAATTCATCTTTATAATAGGACGTACAAGAAGCATACTTGCCCCTGTTGTACCTATAAGACTCGAAAGAAATGTTCCTATTAACAAAATAATTGTATTAACTCTTGGTGAACCTACAAGATCACCATCTAAAGAAATATTTCCTGCAACACAGAATAATCCAAATAATAAAACAATAAAGCCTAAATAATCGTTTATTATACATTCAAGTACAGTTTCAGCTGCCGTTCCAACACCCTGTGTTATAGCAAAAGGTATAATAAAAAGTATCGACCATAATATAACTGCATGTAACTGATGGCTTTCCCACCATTCAGCTTTGACAAGAGGCATAATTGCGATACATAATAGCAATCCCGCAAAAGGAATGCACAGCCATAATGGTAACATAACCTATTCCTCCTAAATTTATTTCTATAATTTATTTTGCTAATGAATTATAATCTTTTTTTTATAGAAATTAAAGTATTATTAAGTTTTTATTTAGAAACAATAAGGTTAATAAATTAACAATTATTAATATAAAAAAATTCCAGTACCTTTATATATAAAGATACTGGAAAAAGTTATAATGCGGATGGCGGGACTTGAACCCGCACAATGTCACCATCGGCAGATTTTGAGTCTGCTGCGTCTGCCATTCCGCCACATCCGCAGACAAGTGATATAATAGCATATTATATCACTTTAAGTCAAGTGGTTAGTTCTTATGTTTCATCATATTATAAAGAATTATAAAGTTCCTCATACTTCTTTGCAGAACTCTTCCATGAGAAATCTTTTTTCATGCCTCTGTCAACAATCTTATTCCACTCTCTCTTATGATTATAGTATACGCTTTTAGCATAATTAACTATACTAAGCATCTCATGTGCATTATAATTAGCAAACGAGAAACCTGTACCTGTGCTTTCGTATTCATTATAAGGTTCTACTGTATCCTTAAGTCCACCTGTTTCCCTAACAATAGGAACTGTTCCATATCTTAATGACATAAGCTGGCTAAGTCCGCATGGTTCAAACAGTGATGGCATAAGAAATGCATCACATGCCGCATATATCTTATGTGACATTTCCTCTGAGTAGTATATATTAGCTGATACTCTGTCATTATATTTCCAATCATAATGTCTGAACATATTTTCATACTTTTCATCACCTGTACCAAGTACGACAAGCTGTATATCATCAGCACATAACTCATCCATGACATAGGCTATAAGATCAAGTCCCTTCTGATCTGTAAGTCTTGAAACTATGCCTATCATGAATTTACCTTTATCCTGTGTAAGACCAAGTTCTTTCTGTAAAGCAACTTTATTCTTCCACTTTTCCTTACGGAAAGTTATCTGGTCATAATTAGCTGCCAGTGCACTATCTGTCTTAGGATTATATACCTCGTAATCAATACCATTGACTATTCCACAAAGTGCATTAGCTCTTGCATTCATAAGTCCATCAAGATTCTCTCCATAAAAAGGAGTCTTAATTTCTTCTGCATATGTCTCACTAACGGTTGTTACCTTATCGGCATACACTATACCACCTTTAAGGTAGTTAGCATCATCATATGCCTCAAGCTTGTCAGAAGTGAAGTAACTGTCAGCAAGACCTGTGATATCTTTAACCTTCTTAAGATCCCATATACCCTGGAATTTAAGATTATGTATTGTCATAATAGATTTAACGCCATGATAGAAATCTCCACCTGCAAATCTTTCATGGAGATAAACCGGAATAAGTCCTGTCTGCCAGTCATTACAATGTATAATATCCGGCTTAAATCCTATGACTGGAATAGCTGAAAGCGCTGCCTTGCTAAAGAATGCAAACTTTTCAATATCTTCATGAATCCAGCTATATGGCTTTGGACCTCCAAAATAAAATTCATTATCAATAAAATAAAATATAACTCCGTCATACTCCATTTCAAGAACGCCTACATACTGTGTACGCCATGCAAGATCAATATAGAAATGTGTTTTATATACCATCTTTTCCCTATACTCCCATGGTATACATGTATACTTTGGAATCATAACACGGACATCAAACTCATCCTTGTTAAAGTACTTTGGCAGTGAACCAACTACATCAGCTAATCCTCCTGTTTTAATAAACGGTACTGCTTCCGAAGCAATAAACAAAACATTCTTCATATAATCCCCTTTCTATATGTTATATAAATAACATATATCAAAAATTATTCTGGTAACTTATATATATCTGATTAATATTATAGCATATATTGAACAAATTACATACTATCAATGTAATATTTTATTCAATATATGCTATACATTTTACCAATATCTTCTTACAGCTGTAATACTCATTCCAATATTAACAGATGAAACTTTTACATAATCTCCAGGAACAGATGCATGGATCATCTGGCCACCACCAATATATATACCAACATGACCTGGATAACATATGATATCGCCTGGCTGTGCTGCACTAATACCTCCAGATACAGATGCACCACCATATGCCTGTGAACCAGATGAACGAGGTACTCCACCGATTCCACACTGTGCCATTACGTATGATGTGAATCCTGAACAATCAAATCCACTTGGTGAAGATCCACCACTTCTATAAGGTACTCCAATATACTGATATGCAGTTGATACAATCTTTGAAGCAACTGCTGAATTATTGTTAGCTGTTGTTGGAACAGATGAAACTGTTGTCACCTTAGAAGCGTTAGCAGCCGCAGATGCAGCCCTTCTCTGTCTGGCCGCTCTTTCTGCAAGATCAGCAGCCTCCTGATACTTAGCATCGGCATCTTCCTTATCTGACTTAGCCTTATCCAGTGCTGTATATAATGTTGCCTGTTTATTAGTAAGCTCTTTCTGCTTCTCATCAAGTGATGCCTGCTTCTTATCAAGTGTTGACTTATAATCAGCAATGGAACGTGCTGTATCAGCCATCTCTTCAAGCTTGTTACGGTCATACTCATATACCTGCTGCATATAGCTTGCTTTGTTGATAACATCGCTCATATCAGCTGCAGTAAGAAAGACCTCAGTCATAGATGCAGACTGATCTTCATACATATACTGAATCCTTAACTTAGTATCCTCAAACTGCTTTTTCTGTACTCTTTCTGCTTCCTCAAGTTCAACATTGGTTCTATCTACTTCATCAGCCAGATCAGCCATATCCTGTTCAAGATTATCTATCTCACTTAAAAGATATGCTAACTGCTGTGTCAGATCATCAACTTTCTGCTGTGCCTCCTGCTGCTGGCTCTTTAATGTAGTAAGATCATCTGCAAATACAGATGTTCCCATGATTGATGTTATAAGTGCTGCTGCTGCAACTGTTTTTAAAGCTCTTCTATACATATAAACTCCTATTTATTACAATTATGTTAAAACATTTTTACAAATACGTTAATATTATAATATAGGAGTTGTAATATTTCAAGGAAAAATCTATGATTTAAGCACTAAATTCAACATTTTTTCACATTTTTCATATTGATATTTCAAAGAATAACTATCATCCTGCCGGATGTGTAAGACGGATATTGTCGGCAATAAGTGCTATAAACTCAGAATTAGTTGGTTTTCCCTTGCCATTACTTATTGTATAACCAAAAAGATTATTAAGCACGTCAGGATTGCCTCTGTTCCATGCTACTTCAATGGCATGTCTTATTGCACGCTCAACTCTGCTTGGCGTTGTTTCAAATTTTTTTGCTATAGTTGGATATAGAATCTTTGTTATACTGTTTATAATATCCGGATCATTGACGGCGAGTGTAATTGATTCTCTCAGATATTGATAACCCTTTATATGTGCTGGCACTCCTATTTCATGTATCATGCCTGTTATCTCATTTTCAAGAACATATTTTTTATGATTAACTGTATCTTTAATCACGATATTCCTTTTATTATCTGCTGGTGCGTTATGTACCTTTCCGACATATTTAATACGGTTAATAAGCATTTCATTATCAAAAGGCTTCATAATATAATATGCTGCCCCTTTATCAAATGCATCCTCTGTGACATCCTCCATTCCAACTGCGCTTATGATAATAAATGCAGGCGAGACACATGTCTTGTCATCTCTGATTCTTTGCATGACACTTATCCCATCCAGCTGTGGCATGATAATATCAAGAAGAACCACATCAGGAGAAGTATTTTTTATTATATTTATTGTTTCTTCTCCATTAGCAGCCGTTCCAACCACTTCCATGTCAGGCTCATCATTAATAACTTCTTTTATAACGTCTACCATTTTTTCATTATCATCCGCTATAACTACCTTTAATGAATTCATATTTTCCCCTCACCTTGTACAATATTATTAATACATCTGTAAATGCTTTTTGCGATTAGTATTTATATGTTAATTCACAAATATCTCATCTACATTCGCAGTAATAATTATACTATTATAATAATTCCTTAGCAATTAAAACACATCGCAACTATCGACAAAATACGACAAAACTATTTACTATATTTAACCATTCAGTCTTTATATAAAATAAGTATTTCTGCAAATAATATTTATAAGACAAAAACCAGTTATGTGCAAAAGCAGTGCAC
>ERZ1034691.999-NODE-999-length-19726-cov-6.093691_pt1 | contig 19726 bp, 11 predicted proteins | sample MGYA00520638_ERZ1034691 | MGnify/ENA primary metagenome ERZ1034691 (study PRJEB33766, sample SAMN09781763) | gut metagenome | biome: gut microbiome | host: Homo sapiens | place: Madagascar | study: EMG produced TPA metagenomics assembly of the PRJNA485056 data set...
ATGTAGAAGCTGCCGCCGGCGGTGTGGCCGATGGTGCCTTAGCCCAGGGCGGCGGCTTGCAGCTGCGCGGGGTCGAGGATCTGGCCCTGACCGCCAGTGACCAGCCTGAGGAAACCGTCTACCTGCGGGGGTTTATCGGTGGCAGCTACGACGGCACCGCCTGGCAGGTCCCCGATGCAAACGCCTTTGACAGCGCCGCCATGAACTGGAAGACCGAGGACGACGCCCGCCTGACGATTGCCAGCCTGCCGTTTTTGCGTTCCGCCTACGATGACGCCGCCGAGCCGCAATCCCTTACGGTGGAGCGGCTGAACGCGGGGGACGCCTACACCTACGCCCCCTACAACGCCTACTGGAACGACTACTACACCCTAAACGGCGACGGCGCGGCGGACGGCCAGACCGCACAGGATGATGTGTTTTTGTATTATCCGCGCAGCATCGCCAAAGAACTGTTGGCCGCCCGCGCCGAGGGCGACCCCAGCGTGCTGGACCGCATGGAGAGCTCCTACGCGGCCTACGCCAACAGCCACTACACCGCCGTGCCCGATGGCTACGACGACTTGCAGGCCCAGTGCGAAACGGCCGCCAAAGAGCAAAAACTGACCGACCCGGACGACATCGCAGCCTACATCCGCACCTGGCTGAACACCAACTGCCGGTATGACACCAACGCCGCCCAGGCACCGGACGGCACCGACCCGATCCACTACTTTTTGTACGAGTCCAAGTCCGGCTACAGCGTGCAGTTTGCCTCGGCGGCCACGCTGATGTTCCGCATGTTCGGCCTGCCCGCCCGCTATGTGGTAGGGTATGCTGCGCCGCAAAGCTTGTTTACCCAGCGGGCGGACGGCAGTTGGCACGCCGTTTTGCAGGACGATAATGCCCATGCCTGGGCCGAGGTCTACATCGACGGCCAGGGCTGGACCCCCATGGAGATGACCCCCGGTGTGCTGGTAACAGCTGAAAAGGCCGACTACAAGAGCAGCCTGCCGGAGACCACCCCTGCCGAGAGTGGGGCAGCAGCCAACACCGACAGCGCCGATACCCGGCAGGACTTGCAGCTTTCCACAGCCCCGCGCCGTGCCCTGTGGCTGCTGGCCGTGCCGGTGGTGATGCTGGCTGCAGCTACAGTTGCTTTTATCCTGCACCGCCGCCGTGTGCTGGGGCTGGATACCCGCCGCCCCTGTGCAGAGCGGGTGCTGGCGATCTTTGCTGCAATCTATGCGCAACTGGTGCGCCGCGGCCTGCCTGCAGGTACATCCTCGGACGAGCGGGCGTTCCCCCAGTTTTTGCTGAACGAGGTACATGAGCTTTCGGGCGGGGAAATCGAGGCGATGGTATCGCTTGCGCAGCGTGCCGCCTTTGCCGCCGATACCCTGACCGAAGAAGACGTAGCCGCTATGCGCGGCTGGTACAACCGCATCAAAAACAAAAAAAAGACATAATTCCACACAAAAATTGCGAAAATTTTTCCCAAAACACCCCAAACCCGTTGAAACCTACGCACTGCGTATGGTATACTAACCTAAACACCATTGAACAAGGAGTCGATTCTGAGATGCCGCGTCGCAAAAAATCGGATGAAGGCATTATGGATATCACCCGCATGGCAGAGGATCTGGGCGTATCAAAAACGACGGTATCCCGTGCTTTGTCCGGCAATGGCCGTGTAAGCGAAGCAACCCGCCGGCGTGTGGTGGACTATGCCCGTGAGAAAAATTATGTCCCGAACATGATGGCGAAAAGCCTCGTCACCAAAAAGTCGTATAATATTGCGCTGGTGTTTTCGCGCCAGTTTTCTAACTTCGAGGGTCAATTTCTGCGCAAAACTATCACCGCCGTCTGCGATGTGATGGCCCGCAACGATTACGATGTGCTGCTGGCCATGGTGGGTGAGCAGGAGGCCCAGCCTATGCAGCGCCTGCTGGTCAACCACAAGATCGATGGCGTCATCCTGGCCCGCTCGCTGGAGCGTGACCCCTTGATCCCGTTGCTGCAGCAAAGCAAACTGCCCTTTATCGCCATCGGCCGCCCGGCCGACCCCACGGTGCTTTACGTCGACCACGACCAGGTGGGCGGCTGCCGTGAGATGACCAACCTGCTGCTGATGAAAGGTCTGCACCGCATCGCCCTGTTGGGCGGTTCCATGCTGTACACCGTCAATCAGACCCGTCTCGAGGGCTTCCGCCAGGCGCACGAGCACAGCCGTTGTAAGATCGATGAAACCCTGCTTTTTTTGGAGTTGGAGACCGACGATCTGCGCATCGACGCCATCCAACAGGCTGTGGCACGCAAGGCGGACTGCCTGCTGTGCATGGACGACCATGTGGCCATGCTGGCACTGAACACCGTGCGCCAGATGGGCCTGAAAGTGCCCGATGACATCCGTATTGCTTCGCTGTATGACGGCGAGGCCCTGCTGGATTGCACGCCGCAGATCACGGCGGTGTCTTTCGACCCCGAACTGCTGGGCAAACGCGCCGCACAGCAATTGTTGGCCGTCACCCGCCGCCAGCCCGTCGAGACCGGCGCCCTGCTTGGCTACCAGGTGGGCCTGCGCACCTCGACACAGACCTGATTTTGCCCCCATTATTCAATAATAAACAAAGCCGCCCGGCCTGAAATTCTCTTCAGGCCGGGCGGCATTTTCTATGGATGCCTAAATTTATTCAGCGTTGTTCAGATAAATACGTGCCTCATACGGGCGGAAATGTGCCGCATCCGCGGGGGTGTCATAGTTGCCCAGCAGCAGGGTATCCAACGGCAAGGGAGCCACTGCGTCGGCGGGCAGGGTGAGCGGCTCCTCGTAGAAATTGCACAGCACGGTCATCACCTGGTCACCCAGGCGGCGCTGGTAGGCAAACAGAGCCGGGTGGTCTGCAAACAGCAGGGTAAAGTCGCCCTCACTGAAAATGGGATACTGTTTGCGCAGACGGATGAGCGCCTGGTAATAGTGGAACACCGAGCCGGCATCCGCCACCTCGTCCGCCGCATTGATGGCGGTATAGTTGGGGTTCACCTGCAGCCAGGGCGTGCCATCGGTAAAGCCCGCGTTGGTGGTGGCGTCCCACTGCATGGGGGTGCGGGCGTTGTCGCGGCTCTTGGCGTGGAGAGAGCGCAGGATATCTGCCTCGCTGTACCCGGCCTGGGTACGCTCGCGGTACATGTTCAGCGTTTCAATATCGCGGTAGTCGTCGATGGAGGGGAAGGCAACGTTCGTCATACCCAGTTCCTCGCCCTGGTAGATGTAGGGTGTACCCTGCATGCCGTGCAGCAGGGTGGCCAGCATCTTGGCGGATTCCTGCCGGTAAGCGCCATCGTTGCCCCAGCGGGAGACGATGCGCGGCAGGTCGTGGTTGTTCCAGAACAGGCTGTTCCAGCCTTTGCCGTGCAGGCCCACCTGCCACTTGGTCAGCACCTCTTTCAGCGCCGAAAGCTGCAGCGGAGCCAAGTCCCACTTCGCCTTGCCGGGGATCTGGTCCAGGCCGATGTGCTCAAACTGGAACACCATCGAGAATTCCTTGCCTCGCGGGTCGCTGAAGATGGGGGCGTTCTGCACATTGGCGCCCCAGGCCTCACCCACGGTCACCAGATCGGTGCCGCCAAAGGTGTTGGCATTCAGCTCCCGGATATAGGCATGCAGCATCGGGCCGTTGGAGGTAATTCCCAGGTCAGGGTCCTTGGCGATCTGGTCGATGACATCCAGCCGGAACCCGCCCACGCCTTTGTCCATCCAAAAGCGGATGGCCTTGTACAACTCCTGCCGCAGGGCGGGGTTGTCCCAGTTCAGGTCAGGCTGTTTGATGGAAAACTGGTGGAAATAATACTGCCCCACCTCGGGCACCCAGGTCCAGGCCGAGCCGCCAAAGGTGGCCCGCATCTTGTTGGGCGGCGTGCCCTCCACGCCGTCGCGCCAGACGTAATAGTCGTGGTAGGGGTTGTCGCGGCTCTTTTTTGCCTCCTGGAACCAGCGGTGCTCGTCCGAGGAGTGGTTCAGCACCAGATCCATGATAATGCGGATGTGGTGTTTTTTTGCTTCGGCGATGAGGTCGTCCATGTCGGCCAGCGTGCCGAACATGGGGTCAATATCGCAGTAGTCGGAAATGTCGTAGCCGTTGTCATCCTGCGGGCTGCGGTAGACGGGGCTGAGCCAGATGGCGTCGATGCCCAAACTCTCCAGATAGCCAAGCCGCTGGATGATGCCGGCCAGGTCACCGATGCCGTCGCCATTGCTGTCCTGAAAGCTGCGGGGGTAGATCTGGTAGATCACAGCGTTTTTCCACCAGGGCTGCGGGTTTGCCATAGTTTTTCTCCTTATGGGTATCTTAGGTAAATGTCGGAATTTGAAATCGTTTGCGCCGTTACAATCATAACCGAATCAAACCAAATTTGCAAGATGCCGGGGCTGCTGATGCCCTACGATTTTTGCGGGGTGGAAGATATAAATTCTGTATCTTCTGCAAAATACGTCACGCGCCCCTCGTTATAGTAAGCAGAGATTACCAATAACTGGGAGGCAACGACCATGAAAATACTGCTTACGACCGATACCTGGGTCCCTGCCATAAACGGCGTTGTAACGTCCACTGCCACCCTGCGCGCCGCACTGACGGCCCAGGGGCACGAGGTGCGGGTGCTAACCCTTTCCGGCGACTGCCATACCTATACAAAGGACGGTGTGACCAGCCTCGGTTCACTGGATGCCGGGCTGGTCTACCCCGGGGCCCGGCTGCGCGCCCCGGCATTGAATCGTGCCATCCGTGATCTGATCGACTGGCGCCCGGATATTGTACACTCCCAGTGCGAGTTCAGCACTTTTGCCCCGGCACGCCGGATTGCGCACGCTGCGGGCGCACCGCTTATCCACACCTATCACACGGTGTACGAGGATTACACCCACTACTTTTCCCCCAGCCGCAGCATGGGGCGCAAGATGGCGGCGCTGTTCACCCGCATGATCTGCGCCGGCTGCGACGCAGTCATCGCACCCACGCCCAAGATCAGCCGCCTGTTGGCGGGCTACGGCGTGCACTGCCCGGTGCGCATCATCCCCACGGGGCTGGACCTGCAGCGCTTTGCTGTGCCCCGGGATGATGCCCTGCGCAGCCGCCTGGGTTTGCCGCCGAAAGAGGCAAACAAGACCGTCCTGCTCAGCCTGGGACGGCTGGCCAAGGAAAAGAACACAACAGAACTTGTCGATTCTATGCAGAATTTGCCGAACGCTGTTCTGCTCATCGTCGGCGACGGCCCAGAGCGCGCCGCGCTGGAACAGCAGGCGCAAAGCCTCGGCGTGGCTGACCGCGTGATTTTCGTAGGGGCCGTCCCGCCTGCCGAGGTGCCTCGCTACTATGCACTGGGGGATGTATTTGTCAGTGCCTCCACCAGCGAGGCCCAGGGCTTGACCTACATCGAGGCTATGGCCGCAGGATTGCCGCTGCTTTGCCATGCGGACCCCTGTCTGGACGCGTTGGTGCGGGAAGGGGAGACCGGCTGGGCCTACCACACGCCTGCCGAGCTGGCTGCCCGTGCTGCAGCTCTGCCCAAAGGCCCCCAACTGGCTGCCATGCAGCAAAACGCCCGCCGCGCCGTGCAGCCTTACACGAAGGAGCAGTTCGGTCTTAGCGTAGTGCAGCTTTACGCGGCGGCACTGGGCCGCAAATACGCCGCCCGCAGTGCGGCAGGGGGGAATGTGGCATGATTAAAAAAATCAACCAGGCAGCGTCTATCCTGGGGCTGGTGCTCTGCGCTGTGCTGGCATATGGCTTTTGGAAAGCCGGACTGTTTGACTCCAAGGAAGCGCTGACCAGCTGCATCAGCCGGTTCGGCTGGGCAGGTCCGGCGGTGTTCATCACATTCCAGGCCGTGCAGGTGGTAATCCCCATCCTGCCCGGCGGGCTGGGGTGTCTGGCCGGGGTCATCCTGTTCGGCGCGTGGAAAGGCTTCTGGTACAACTATATCGGCATCTGCGCCGGGTCGCTGGCAGCGTTTGCCATCGCCCGCGCCTGCGGCCGCCCGCTGCTGGAAAGCGTTTTCCCCGCCAAGATGATTGAAAAATATGACCGCTGGATGGGCAGCGGCAGCCGGTTTGCCAAGTGGTTCGCATTCCTTATTTTCATCCCGGTTGCGCCGGATGATTATCTCTGCTTTCTTGCAGGCACCACGCGCATCGGCTGGCGGCTGTACGCGGCCATCATCCTGCTGTGCAAACCGGCGTCCATTGCGCTGTACAGCCTGGGCCTGACCGTAGTTGCGCAAAATTTGCTGGGTCTTTGGAGGTGAACGCCATGCGCACCGTACATATTTACAGCGGCTCGCTGGCGCTGGTCAGCAAAAGCGGGGTAGGGCAGGCAGCCAAACACCAGCGGGCGGCGCTGGAAAGCGTCGGTGTACACGTCGTCACCGATTGGGACTGTCGTGCCGAGGTGGTACACATCAACACCGTGCTGCCGGTATCGCTTTGGGCGGCACGCCATGCCCGCCGCCGGGGGCAAAAGGTTATCTGGTACGGCCATTCTACCGAGAAGGACTTCCGCAACTCCTTCACCGGCTCCAACTTGCTGGCGCCGCTTTTCAAACAATGGCTGCGGCTGTGCTATAACCAGGCGGACCTCATCATTACACCCACGCCCTACTCAGCCAAAGAACTGGCAGGTTACCGTTTGCGCCCGACCATCGTGCCGCTTTCCAACGGCGTGGATACCCGTTTTTTTGCCCCCAACCCCGCCAGCCGGTCCATCCTGCGGGAAAAGTACCGCCTGGCGGCGGATAAACCCGTGGTCATCAGCGTAGGGCATTATATGCAGCGCAAAGGGATACTGGATTTTATTGCGCTGGCTCGCAAAATGCCGCAGGTGCAGTTTTTGTGGTTCGGCTACACCGACCCGCACCTTGTGCCGCATAACGTCAAAGCCGCCATGGCGGATGCACCGGAAAACCTGCAGTTTCCGGGCTTTCTCTCCCAGGCAGAGCTGCGCACGGCCTACTGCGGGGCGGACGCCTTTTTGTTTTGCAGCTATGAGGAGACCGAGGGCATCGTGATATTAGAAGCCCTGGCCTGCGCAACACCTACGCTGGTGCGGGACATCCCGGCCTATCGCGGCTGGCTGCGGGACAGCGTAAACGTCCACACCTACCGCACCACGCAGGACCTGCCCACCCGCTTGCAAGCACTTTTGCAGCACAAACTCCCCGATACTGCCGCAGCCGCCCGCCAAACCGCAGAGGAGCGGGCATTACCCCGTATTGGAGCACAATTATTGGAATTATATAAAACATTATAGATCCTTTTTCCGCCCCGGAACAGCATCGATCTCGGCTGCTCCGGGGATTTTGTACCTGTCGAAACCTGCCGCACGCGCAACTTGCGCAATGGCCTATGACATAAAATGCGCAAATATGGAGTAAATGTGCACAATTGTGGCGCGCTAGTTTCATAACAACTTACAAACTTGGGCAATGTAGACAAAAACGGGTTGCTTTTTGAAAAAATGCCGTGTATAATATAGGCAATCCGAACGGAAAATGTATTCGAATTGCGCAAACGAATTCACTCACTTGGATCTAACTTGTTTTCTTAAGGAGGAAAACGACCATGAATGCAAAAAAGACCCTTTCGTTGAGCCTGGCCTCCGCCATGGCCCTCGGCCTGCTGGCAGGCTGCGGCAGCAGCGCTTCTTCCACCGCCGCTTCCACTGCTGACAGCACCGCATCCGCTGCTGACTCCACCTCTACCGCTGCTACTGCTGATGCAGCCGGCAAGGTCTACTACCTGAACTTCAAGCCCGAGCAGGATGAAGCCTGGCAGGATCTGGCCGCCAAGTACACCGAGGAGACCGGCGTTCCCGTCACCGTCGTGACCGCTGCTTCCGGCCAGTACGAGACCACCCTGATGAGCGAGATGGCCAAGAGCGATGCGCCCACCCTGTTCCAGGTCAACGGCCCTGTCGGCCTGGCCAGCTGGAAGGACTACTGCTACGACCTGTCCGGCTCCAAGATCGCCGGTGAGCTGACCAGCGATTCCTACGCCCTGAAGGACGGCGACGCCACCCTGGGCATCGGCTACGTTATCGAGAGCTACGGTCTGATCACCAACAAGACCCTGTTGGAAAAGGCTGGTTACAGCGTGGACGACATCAAGAGCTTTGCCGACCTGAAGAAGGTTGCCGAGGACATCACCGCCCGCAAGGACGAGCTTGGCTTCGCTGCATTCACCTCCGCCGGCATGGATGGTTCTTCTGACTGGCGCTTCAAGACCCACTTGGCCAACCTGCCCATCTACTTCGAGTATCAGGCAGACGGCATCAATAACACCGACGCCATCAAGGGCACCTACCTCGACAACTACAAAGACATCTTTGATCTGTACATCAACAACTCCACCTGCGATCCCGCTGAGCTGGCTGGCAAGACCGGCGACGACAGCCGCAACGAGTTCCTGAACAGCGAGGCCGTCTTCTTCCAGAATGGTTCCTGGGAGTACAACAACCTGGTCGGCGATGGCAAGCCCTTCACCGATGACGACCTGACCATGATGCCCATCTACATTGGCGTCGGCGACGAAGCCAACCAGGGCCTGTGCACCGGCACCGAGAACTACTGGTGCGTCAACAAGGAAGCTAGCGAGGAAGACATCAACGCTACTCTGGACTTCATCTACTGGTGCGTTTCTTCTGACGAAGGCACCAAGGCTATGGCCGACGACATGGGCTTTGTTATCCCCTTCAAGGCCGCTGCTGAGTCCCCGAACCTCTTCGTCAAGGTCGACAATGAAATGACCGCTGAGGGCAAGACCCCCGTGGCCTGGAACTTCTCCACCATGCCTTCCGAGAACTGGAAGAACGGTGTTGGTTCTGCTCTGACCGCTTATGCCGCCGGTACCGGCAGCTGGGATGATGTTGTCACCGCCTTCGTGGATGGCTGGGCAAGCGAGGCTGCTTTGAACGCTGCTGCATAATCCAAGCAAAACTAAAACGCAATACCTGTGGGGCGGGCGGAAATCGCCCGCCCCGCTTTTTTTAACGAAACGAAGCAAGAAAGAGAATCTGAAAAGGGGGCTTTCCTATGGAAAAAGCCATAAAACGCTACTGGCCCGTCTTTGTGCTGCCAACGCTGATCGCCTTTATCATCGGCTTTGTGTGGCCTTTCATTTGGGGTGCGGGGCTGTCATTCTGCAAGTTCACTACCGTTAAAAACGTGCAGTTCGTTGGCCTTAGCAACTACAAAATGATCTGGATCGATGATACCTTCACCCATGCGTTCTGGTTCACGGCGGTCTTTACCATCGTGTCTACCGTGCTTATCAATGTGCTGGCTTTCAGCATCGCACTGCTGCTTACCCGCGGCATGCGCGGCACCAACGCATTCCGCACGATCTTCTTCCTGCCGAACCTGATCGGCGGTATCGTGCTGGGCTACATCTGGCAGATTTTGCTCAACGGCATCCTTTCTGCCTTGGGCAAGCCGCTGCTCGCGCTGAATGCCACCTACGGCTTCTGGGGCCTCATCATTCTGATGTGCTGGCAGCAGATCGGCTACATGATGATCATCTACATTGCCGGTTTGCAGAACGTGCCCACCGATCTGATCGAAGCGGCCCGCATCGACGGCGCTACCTCCCGCCAGATCCTCCTTAAGATCAAGGTTCCCATGGTCATGCCCAGCGTGACGATCTGCACCTTCCTGACGCTGACCAACTCCTTCAAGCTGTTCGACCAGAACCTCTCTCTGACGGCTGGCGAACCGGCCAAGCAGTCCATGATGCTGGCGTACAACATTTATGATACGTTCTACGCCCGCTCGGGACCCCAGTGGAAGGGCATCGGCCAGGCCAAGGCTGTGGTCTTTTTCCTCTTCGTGGTCGTTTTCTCTCTGATCCAGCTCCATTTCACCCGCTCTAAGGAGGTGCAGCAATAATGGGCAAGACTGCTAAGGATCGCCGCATCAACTCGGTGCTGTCGGTCGTGCTTACCATCGTCTGCATCCTCTGGATGTACCCGGTGTTCATGATTTTGATGAACTCGCTCAAGACCGAGCGTGCCATCACCACCACTCACGCCTTCGAGTTGCCCACCGCCGAGACCTTCGTGGGCCTGAAGAACTACATCTACGGCATCGCGGAGATGGACTTCCTCTCCTCGCTGTGGTACAGCTTCATCATCACGATTTCCTCCGTCGCGCTGATCTTGCTCTGCTGCTCGATGTGCGCATGGTACATCACCCGTGTGCAGGGCGTGCTCTCCAAGGGCATGTATTACCTGTGCGTCTTCAGCATGATCGTGCCGTTCCAGATGGTCATGTTCACCCTGGCCAAAACGGCAGATACCCTCAAACTCAACAACCCCTACAACATCTGCATCATCTATCTGGGCTTCGGCGCCGGTCTGGCGGTGTTCATGTTCACCGGCTTTGTCAAGTCGATGCCCATCGCCATTGAGGAAGCCGCCATGATCGACGGCTGCAACCCGCTGCAGATCTTCTTCAAAGTGGTTTGCCCCATCCTGAAGCCGACGATGATCTCCACTGCCATCCTGGAAACCATGTGGGTCTGGAACGACTACCTGCTGCCCACCCTGGTGCTGGACATCAAGCAGTACCGTACCATTCCCATGGCCATCCAGTATTTCCGCGGCAGTTACGGCAAGGTCGAGATGGCCCCCATGATGGCCTGCATTATGATCACGGTCATCCCCGTCATTGTGCTGTACCTGGCCTGCCAGAAGTACATCATCGACGGTGTTGTGGCCGGTGCGGTTAAGGGCTGATAGAGGGCCCGAAAGTATATTCCGTTAGAAAGAGGTCAGTATTTTTATGAGAACCAGCGGTATTTTACTGCCGATTTCCAGCCTGCCGTCCCCCGGCGGTATCGGTACCATGGGGGCTGCGGCCCGTGAATTTGTGGACTTCCTGCATGCGGCAGGGCAGCATTACTGGCAGATTTTGCCGGTTTGTCCCACCAGCTACGGCGACAGCCCCTATCAATCCTTCTCCACCTTCGCGGGCAACCCCTACTTTATCGATCTTGACCAGCTGGCCGAGGCCGGGCTGCTTACGCCCGAGGAGTACCGCACAATCGATTGGGAGAGCACGCCCGACTGCATCAACTATGGTGTACTGTACGAGAAGCGCTACCCCATCCTGCGCCGCGCCTGCGCCCGTCTGCTGGCCAAACCCCCAGAGGATTACGAGCAGTTTTTGGCGGACAACGCCTTCTGGCTGCCGGACTACGCCCTGTTCATGGCACTGAAAGATGCCCACGGCGGTAAGTCCTGGCTGGAGTGGGAACGCCCGCTGCGCCTGCGCAAACCGGCCGAGCTGGATAAGGCCCGCCGCTATCATAAGGCGAGCATCGATTTCTGGCAGGCTGTGCAGTATCTCTTCTACACCCAGTGGAAAAAACTGAAAGCCTACGCCAATGCCCGGGGCGTCGAGATCATCGGCGACCTGCCCATCTACGTAGCGGCGGACAGTGTGGATGTCTGGAGCAGTCCGCAGGAGTTCCAGCTGGACGAAAACCTGCTGCCTATCGAGGTGGCCGGCTGCCCGCCGGATGGTTTCTCCGCCACCGGCCAGCTGTGGGGCAACCCGCTGTTTGACTGGGATGCCATGGCCGCCACCGGCTACCGCTGGTGGGTGCGCCGCATCCGCCACTTGTGCAGCATCTACGATCTCCTGCGCATCGATCACTTCCGCGGCTTCGCCGGGTACTACGCCATCCCTTACGGCGATAAGACCGCCGAGAATGGCCGCTGGCGCACCGGCCCAGGCTACAGCCTGTTTGCCGCCGTTAAAAAGGAACTGGGCAGCCCCCGCATCATTGCCGAGGACCTGGGTTTCCTGACCGACGATGTGCGCGAGTTGCTGGCCAAGTGCGAGTACCCCGGCATGAAAGTGCTGGAATTCGCCTTTGATAGCCGCGACGGCGGCGATTACCGCCCCCACAGCTATCCCACCAACTGCGTGGCCTACACCGGCACCCATGACAACGAGCCTGTACAGGGCTGGTTTGCCACCGCCGATAAGACCGACACCGACCGTGCCGTAGAGTACCTGAATCTGACCAAAAAGGAAGGTTACCACTGGGGTATGATGCGCGGTGTCTGGGCCAGCACGGCCGATCTGGCCGTAGTGCAGGCACAGGATGTGCTGGGTCTGGGGCATGAATCCCGCATGAACACGCCGTCCACCTTGGGCGGCAACTGGTGCTGGCGCGCACTGCCGGGTGCTTTCACCCCGGCGCTGGCGCAAAAGCTCAACCATCTGATGGAGTTGTACGGCCGCCTGCCCGCAGAAGCCGCTCCGGAGGATGCAACCCAGGATCCGGCGGATTCCCCGTCCGTCTGATATAAGGGCCGTGCCGCATCGCGGTGATGACCCGGATTTCTTCTCTTTTTTCTATCGTTCCTTTCTTGCAAACAGGGTAAGGCCCTCGGCGAACCGCCGGGGGCCTTATCCTGTTTTTGCTGCAGGATGGGTCCGGTGGAACTGGCATCCTGTTCCTTCGGCCAAAGCAGCAAGGTCAGCTATCTGCAGATGCTTACAGCGGTGTGTGCTGTGGTCAACGGCGGGCGGTTGATGCAGCCCTATGTTGTACAGCGCATTACCGCCCCGGACGGTACAGTAATAAAAGAGGTAGAACCTACAGTGAAGCGGCAGGTCATTTCGCCTGAAACCAGCGCCACGATGTGCAAGCTGATGGAAGGGGTGGTCACCAAAGGCACCGGCACCCGGGCGGCGGTGCCCGGCTACCGTGTGGGCGGCAAAAGCGGCACCAGCCAAAAGCTGGACAGCAAAAACGAGGGTGCCCGCATTGCCAGCTTTGTGGCGGTCGCGCCCATCGAGGCCCCACGGCTGGCGGTGCTGATCTGCCTGGACGAACCCCACAGCTGGACCACCAGCGGCGGCGCCCTCTCCGGCCCCGTTTGCGCCGAGGTCCTGCAAAAGGCCCTGCCATATCTGGGGATAGAGCCGACGGAAATGGTAGAAAAATAAATTTTAAAAATCTTTCACGACATTTCCCTGCAAATCTGCTATACTAAAGCTACTTAAAAAAATAGGAGAGTTTTAGCATGCCACAGCCTTATGTGTCGTTTGACAATGTGTGTAAATATTACCAGATGGGCGATACCCGTATCTCTGCATCAGATCACGTGAGCTTTGAGATCCAAAAGGGGGAGTTCTGCGTCATCCTCGGCCCTTCCGGTGCGGGCAAAACCACCGTGCTGAATATGCTGGGCGGCATGGATACCTGCGACGAGGGCACCATCCTGCTGGACGGCGAGAAGGTCAGCGGCTTTGATAAAAAGCGGCTGACCACCTACCGCCGCTATGATGTGGGCTTCGTGTTCCAGTTTTATAACCTCGTGCAGAACCTGACTGCGCGGGAAAATGTGGAGCTGGCCGCCGAGATCTGCCGCGACCCGCTGGATGCCGACACCGTGCTGGATGAGGTGGGCCTGGCGGACCGCAAAAACAACTTCCCGGCACAGCTTTCCGGCGGCGAACAGCAGCGTGTCTCCATCGCCCGTGCGCTGGCCAAAAACCCAAAGATCCTGCTTTGTGATGAGCCTACCGGTGCGCTGGATTACAAAACCGGCAAGCAGGTGTTGGCCCTTTTGCAGGCCACCTGCCGCAAACAGGGGCGCACCGTCATCGTCATCACCCACAACAGCGCTCTGGCCGCTATGGCGGACCGGGTCATCCGTATCAACAGCGGCCGGGTGGTAGATCAGACAGTGAACCCCAACCCCACCCCCGTGGAAAGGATCGAGTGGTAAATGACACGCAGTTATCGCAAAAATACCCTGCGGACCTTCAAAAGCACCGCCAGCCGGTTCGCCGCCGTCTTTGCCATCGTGGCGCTGGGCGTCGGCTTCCTGGCCGGGCTGAACGCCACGCCCATCGACATGAAAGAGTCGATGGAACGTTATATGGATGATGGGAACTTCTACGACCTGCGCATCGTCTCCACCCTGGGCCTGACCGATGAGGATGTGGACGCCTTGCGCCAGGTGGAGGGCGTGCGCCAGGTGCAGCCGGGCTACTCGGCAGATTTGCTGGTGGAGGTGGACGGTGACACCGTCGTCAGCCGCGTCCACAGCCTGCCTGCGCCGGAGAATAACACCATCAACCAGCTGAACCTCGTCGAGGGCCGCCTGCCGGAAAAGTCCGGCGAGTGCGTCGTCGAAGCCAGCTACACCAAAAAGCAATCTACCTACACCGTGGGTGCCAAGCTGGTGGTGGACAAAGCCAACGAAGATCTGGACACCAAGCTGAGCACCACCGAGTACACCGTCGTGGGTATCGTGCACAACGCCAACTATTTCAGCTTTGAGCGCGAGCCCGCCAGCGTGGGCAACGGCACGGTCAAGCTGGTGTTCTACATCCCCCAGCAGGATTTCGCCTACGAAGCCTACACCGAAGTCTACCTGACCGCCGAAGGTGCGTTGGAGCAGGACAGCCTGGGCGACGCCTACCAAACCAATATTGATACGGTCAAGGCCAACGTCGAGGCCATCGCCGATGCCCGGTGTGAAGCCCGCTATGACGGCATCATCGCTGATGCCCGTGCCGAGCTGGATGATGCCTGGGCTGAGTACAACGACGCCAAAGCGGATGCCGACCAACAGCTGGCCGACGCTGCTGCCGAACTGGCTGACGGCAAACAACAGTTGGCGGATGGCCAGAAAGAGGTGGATGACGGCGAGCGCCAGTATGCAGACGGCTTGAACGAGTTGACCAGAAACGAAGCCCTGCTCAACGATGGCGCGGCCCAATTGGCGGATGCCGAAGCCCAGCTGAAAGACGCCGAGGCGCAGTTGCAGGCAGGGGAGGACGAACTTGCCGCCAACGCCCCCAAGCTGGAAGCCGCCCGCAAACAGTTAGAGGACGGCCAGGCTCAGTACGAAGCCGGGCTGAAACAATACAACGAGGGCCTGGCACAGATCGAAACCGTCGAAAAGCAGCTGGCCGACGCCAAGGCCCAACTGGACGCCAACGCGGACGCCTACCAGCAGGGGATAGCAGCCATTGCCGAAAAGCTGGGAGTGGATGCGGCCCAGGTGGATGCGTTTATCGGTTGGCTGGCCCAGAACTGCGATGCCAACGGCACCCAGCCGCCCCAGACGGTGGAAGAACTGTGGCAGGCCATCCAGAATTACGGCGGTCTGACCATCCCCGCAGGCCTGACACAGGAGCAGGTGGATGCCATCCGCGCCCAGGCCAACGACCTGCTGGCGGCCATCGATGAAATTCCCGCAGACACCCTGCCGGAAGAACAACAGCAGCGCTTGCAGGAGGCCCGGACGTATATCGCCGCCGTGGCTGATGCTGCCGACCCTGCCGCCATGCAGACGGCTTTGCAGAATGCTGTCGATTGGGCGCGTCAGTTTGCCCCCGAATTGCCCGATGACATCCGGGACAAGCTGAACGCCGCTGTCGAAGCCTGGTGGGCCAGCCTGCCCGAGGACAGCAAAGCCCAGCTGGAAGAACTGGTTTCCGGCGTGGGCCAGCTGACCCAGTACCGGTTGGGCCTGCTGCAATACGAACAGGGCGCGGCTCAGCTGGCTGCCGCCCGTGCCGAGCTGGAAGCCAATGCCCCCAAACTGGCCACCGCCAAGGTCCAGCTGGACGATGGCTGGAAGCAGTACTATGACGGCCTGGCCCAGTACGAGGACGGCAAAAAGCAGCTGGCGGCTGCCCGCGCCCAGCTGGAGGATGGCTGGGCCACCCTGCAGGACAAAAAGGTGCAGATGGCCGATGCCCGCCGCCAGATCGACGACGCCAAAGGCCAGCTGATCGACGCCCGCAAAAAGCTGGATGACGCCAAAGCAGCCATTGCCGAAAACCTGCAAAAACTGCGGGACGGAGAAATAGAATATGAGGACGCCAAAGCCGAAGCCGAAAAGGCCCTGGCCGATGCCCGCGCCCAGATCGAGGACGGCGAAGCCGCCTTAAATGACGTAGAGTACCCCACCTGGTACGTCTGGGACCGCAGCAAAAACGTCAGCTATGCGTCCTTTACCGCCAATGTGGATAAGCTCACCGCCATTACCACCATCTTCCCGGTATTCTTCTTCCTGGTGGCGGCACTGGTGGTATCCACCACCATGACCCGCATGGTCGAGGAAGAACGCCTGCAGATCGGTACGCTGAAAGCCCTGGGCTATTCGGGCGCAGCCATCATGCCAAAGTACCTGATCTACGCCTTCACGGCGGCTGCAGCTGGCACAGTAGCCGGACTGGCCGTCGGTTTCAAGGCCTTCCCGTCCATCATCTGGTCCGCCTATGAAATGATGTATTATATGCCGTCTATTGCCACTCCCTGGCGGTTGAGCCAAGCGTTGCTTGCGGGCGGCACCCTTATCCTGCTCACCGTGGGTATCACGGCGCTGGCCTGCCGCACCACCTTGCAGGAGAATCCGGCGGCCCTCATGCTGCCCCGTGCCCCCAAGGCCGGCAAGCGCATTTTGCTGGAACGCATCACCCCGCTGTGGCGGCGGCTGCCCTTCAGCTGGAAAGTCACCTGCCGCAACCTGCTGCGCTACAAAAAGCGCTTCTGGATGACGGTCATCGGCGTGGCGGGCTGCACCTCGCTGCTGGTGGCGGGCTTTGGCCTCTCGGATTCGCTGAACTCCATCATCACCAAGCAGTACGGCGACATTTACCACTACGACCTGATGACCATCGTCACCAAGCAGGAGGCCACCGAAAGCGGCCCTGTTTATGACTGCCTTTATAATAAGGAGAACGTCACCGATTCGCTGACCGTTGCCATGGAATCCACCCGGCAGGATGGCCCCAACGGTGAGATGGACGTCTACCTCATGGTTCCCCAGGATGTGGACAAGTTTGCTGAGTTTGCCGACCTGCACGAACGCCTCTCCCGCAAGGCGGTGCCGTTGGGGCAGCAGGGCGTGGTCGTGACCGAAAAGATGGCCAAGACCCTAGGTGTAAAGGCGGGGGACACCATCACCCTGACTAACAGCGACGATAAGACAGCTGACTTCACTGTCAGCGGTGTGTGCGAGCATTACGTCAGCAATTACGTTTACCTCAGCCCGGCGGTGTACGAGGCCGGTTTTGGCGAAGCTCCCGCCTACAACGCAATCATGAGTATCCTGCCCGAGGACACCCAGGAAGCCCGCTATACCCTCTCGGCGGACCTGCTGGCGATGGACAATGTGGCCAGCCTGAACTTCACGCAGGACAACGTGAACCAGGTGCTCAACATGCTTAACTCCATCGATGCAGTGGTCGTGCTCATCATCGTCTGTGCGGCATCGCTGGCGTTCGTGGTGCTGTATAACCTCTCCAACATCAACATTGCCGAGCGTGTCAAGGAGATCGCCACCATCAAGGTGCTGGGCTTCTACGACCCCGAGGTCTACGCCTACGTCAACCGCGAGAGCGTGGCCTTAACGCTGATCGGCACGCTGTTAGGCCTGGCAGGCGGCATTGCCCTGCACAGCTTCGTCATCACCACGGTGGAGGTCGATGCCGTCATGTTTGGACGGCAGATCTACCCCCAAAGCTTTGCCTATGCCATTGCCCTGACCCTGCTGTTCAGCACGCTGGTCAACCTGGTCATGCAGCGGCTGCTGAAACGCATCTCGATGGTAGAGAGCATGAAAGCGCCGGAATAAAACGGACGCATGAAGCTCCTATAAATAGAAGGAGCCGATTGCAAACATATATCTAATGTTAAAGTTGTTGGGGGCGTTTTGCTAACGAAAGTGACGAATTTAACGAAAGTAACGACTATGATACCTAGATGAAAGCAGGTAAAAGAAAGCTCCCTCTTTTGAGGGGGCTTTTTAAAATTCATCTCTTGACATTTTCCCAATCGGTGATATACTATCCAAGTACGAATACAAACAGTTAGCCTGCGAACAATTCATAGGCTAACAAAACGACCCGATAAGGAAGGTGAGAACGACGATCTGCCAAAATCCAGCCACAGTTCGGGATGGCTGCGTAAACGAGCATTTCGGTGCGCTGCTCAGCCATACATCCCGTATGCTGCGCCGCGCTATGGATACCCGCATTGCAGCCGAAGTCACCCCGGAGCTGACCGGTGTGCGCGGTATGCTGCTGGGCGAGATCATCTGCGCGAACAACGAAAACCGTGATGTCTACCAGCGCGATGTAGAACAATGGTTCCATATCCGCCGTTCCAGCGTCACGGCGATCCTGCAGGGCATGGAGCAGGATGGTTTCATCACCCGCTGCTCGGTCGAGAAAGATGCCCGCTTAAAGCGGCTGGCCGCCACCCCCAAAGGGGTAGCCTACCACGACCGCATCCGAGCCAGCATTGACCGCTTTGAACAGGACCTGCAACAGGGCCTTACCCCCGAAGAAATGGCCGCTGCCCGCGTGGTACTGAACCAAATCCTGCACAACGCCCAGTCCATCGAGGCCGAAGCAAAACAATCTACCCCGGAAAGGAGCAATGAAACTTGCTGAAAACACTCGGACGTGAGACAAAGGGATTCCGCCTGGTCTCGATCCTGACGCCGATCTTTATGATCTGCGAGGTCATCATGGAGATGATCATCCCCAAACTGATGGCTTCCATCATTGACGATGGCGTCACCCCCGGCAATATGCAGGTCATCTACATCGTTGGAGCCCAGATGATCGTTGCAGCGTTGTTTGGCCTGCTGTTTGGCATTTTGGGTGCCGTGCTTGGCTCCCATGCCGCCACCGGTTTTGCCCGCAATCTGCGCCGCGGCATGTTTAAAAATATCCAGACCTTCAGCTTTGCCAACATCGATAAATACTCTACCGCCGGTCTGGTCACCCGTATGACCACTGACGTTACCAACATCCAAAACGCCTATCAGATGTTGCTGCGCATGTCCATCCGTGCACCTGCCAGCATGATCGTGGCGCTGATCATGTCCTACACCATCAACCGCCAGCTGGCTAACATTTACTTGATCGCGGTCATTCTGCTGGGCTGCGTGCTGGTGTACATCATGACGCACGCCACCCGCTATTTCACCGAGGCTTTCCGCAAGTACGATGACCTGAACGAGAGCGTGCAGGAGAATGTTTCGGCAATCCGCGTGGTCAAAGCCTACGTGCGGGAAAAGTTCGAGAGCGAGAAGTTCCGCAAGGCCAGCGAGAACGTGCGCAACCTGCTGATGCGCGCTGAACTTATCATCGCCTGGAACGCCCCCTTCATGCAGTTGACCGTCTACAGCTGCATCCTGCTCATCAGCTGGATGGGCGCACGGCTCATCGTCAGCTCCGGCGCCACCACCTTCACCACCGGTGACCTGATGAGCATGCTGAGCTACTGCATGAACATCCTGATGAGCCTGATGATGCTCTCGATGGTGTTTGTCATGATCACCATGTCCGCCGCTTCCGCCAAACGTGTAGCCGAGGTCCTGGATGAGAAGTCTGACCTGACCAACGGCGAAAACCCCGTCATGGACATCAAGGACGGTTCTGTCAAGTTCGACCACGTCAGCTTCTCCTACAAGAAGAACGGCGAGAAGGTGCTGAGCGACATCGACCTGGACATCAAGTCTGGCGAGACCATCGGCATCATCGGTGGCACCGGCTCGGCCAAGTCCAGCCTGGTGCAGCTGCTGCCCCGCCTGTATGACGTGACCGAGGGCAGCGTCTCCATCGGCGGTGTGGATGTGCGCCGTTATGACCTGGAGACCCTGCGCAATAACGTGGCCATGGTGCTGCAAAAGAACGAATTGTTCAGCGG
>ERZ1034691.1000-NODE-1000-length-19716-cov-6.291592_pt1 | contig 19716 bp, 17 predicted proteins | sample MGYA00520638_ERZ1034691 | MGnify/ENA primary metagenome ERZ1034691 (study PRJEB33766, sample SAMN09781763) | gut metagenome | biome: gut microbiome | host: Homo sapiens | place: Madagascar | study: EMG produced TPA metagenomics assembly of the PRJNA485056 data...
ACGACTGTCCCTGCGGCTGGCAGGAGATTCCTGTATTTGTGCGTGGTGAAACAGACGCAACAGATACCCTGCTAAAGATCCTGCGTCGGGAAGGTTCGGGACATGATGCCGGATTGCGCCCGGAAGGCAACGGCTGACGAGCACAAAAGGCTGTTTCTGGTGCTGCCAGAACGCTCAAAGCTTTTCCATTTATCCCGCTTGCTACTGTTTGAGAAGCCGCCGCGATTCGCGGTCTTTCGCTGGAAAAATCTGACCCCTTTTTCGGCGCACATCGTTGACGGCGCTCCGACGGAACAAGAATAACGCTCTCTATCAGAAACCCAGCCCCACGAAAGTCGTGAGGCTGGGTTTCTGCTTTGCCTATACATCGGCTCTTTTCCGGAAAATCTGCCGTTGCTCATTCCTCGCAGAAGACGAGGCTTGTCTGTACCCCTCCGGCGGGATCGCGGCACACATCGGCGCAGTACGTGGCGCCGTGCCAGTAGAAACGGAAATGCAGGCCCTGCCAGCCGTCAGGCAGGTGGGGGGCCAACGCCGGGCCGCCCGCCGTAAAATGCAGACCCGCAAAGCCGAACACCACGGCCTGCCAGGTCTCGCCGAAGCAGGCCAGATGCAGTCCCTCCTTGCCGGTGTTGCCCATGACCTCCCGCAGGTCAAGGTAGGCCGCTTTCTCAAAATAGCGCCACGCTGCATCGTCCAGGCCGTTTTGCGCCGCGAACAGCGCGTGGCTGGCAAAACTGAGCGTGGAATCGTGCAGGCATTTCGGCTCGAAATCCTGCCAGGCCGCCTGTTTTTCCTGCGGGGTGAAAGCGTCGGGCAGGCGCGTCATCGCCAGCAGCGTATCCGCCTGCTTGATGACCTGGTACCGCTGCAGGCGGTCGAAACAGACCTGATGGCAGCTGGCGGCGTCCCCCTGTTTGAGCGTGGCGGGGTCCACCGGCTCCAGCAGTTGGAAGGTATCGTCGGCGCGCAGGTGGCCAGTCACTGGGTCCCGCGGGATCTGGATGCCCTGTTCCAGCGCCTGCCATCCCGCCAATTCCTCCTCGCTGAGGCAGAGCGCCGCAAAGCGGTCGGGGTCCTTCCGCTGCATCCGCCGGGCGGCCGCCAGCGCCAGGTGAAGGTTATGGCGGACCATCACATTGGTGAAAAGGTTGTTGCTGGTGATCCCGCAGTATTCATCCGGTCCCTTGCAGAACAGCAGGTTGAAACTTGTGCCGTCCGGCGCAGGCGTATAGCGACTGCGCCAGAAACGGGCCATCTCGATGTAGACTTCCTCCGCCTGCCGGGCAAACGCGGCATCTCCTGTGACGCGCGCGTACAGGTCCAGCGCATAGACCACATCCGCCGTGACATGCACCTCACTGGCGCCGATGTCCCAGCTTTCACACTGTTCGCTGCCATCGTAGGAGGCCATCCACGGATAGCGGGCCCCGGCGCTGTTCATGCGGCGGGCATGCTCCCTGGCCTGGGACAGGCAGTTGACACGGTACTGCATCAGGCTGCGGGCCGCCGCCGGGTCGGTAAGCAGGAAGAAGGGCATCATAAAGAGGTCGGTATCCCAGAAATAACACCCCTTATACCGGGTGTGGGTCAGGCCGCGGGCGCCGATGTTCACGGTATCGTCCCGGGCGGAACAGCTGCAGATCAGATGGTAAGCCGCATAGCGCAGCGTGGCCTGGGCGTCCGGGTCGCCGTCCACCACGATGCCACAGGCCGCCCATTTGGCCTGCCAATGCGCCTGTGCTTGCCGGCGCGCCACCTCATAGGGCAGCGAGGCGGCCGTCGGCGCGATGCGCGGGTCGCGGTCCCGGCTGGTCAGGATCACCGCGCCCTTGTCCAGTACGAAGGGGTGGCCGGGCGCCGCGGTGCCTGCCGCCCGAAGGCCGCAGTTCCTTCCCGGCTCATGGAACGGGCGTTCCAGGCGGCCGCCCTGCACCGCGTATTGCAGGCGCATCCGCAGGGAGAGCCCCGTCACATGGCTGTGCCAGCTGGCTTCGAGCGCCTCCTGCGTGAAGTGCGGCGGTTCCTCGACCATCAGTTGGACCGTCTCGTGGTTTTCTTTCACCTGATTGTCGGGCACCGGGCAGTTGCAGCTGCCGCTGTAGATGCCGCTGTCCACCGTCAGCGCCACGGGGGCGGCGCTTTCCACGCGCAGGCGCTGCCAGAGCAGGGCCGGGCGTTCCGGGTCAAAGAAGCGTTCTTCCGTGATCCGCACCCGTCCGCCGGGTGCGTCCGTTTCGTATTGCAGGGTCAGCGCCCCGCAGGCGAGGTCCAGTGTGCGGCGCACCGGCCCTACCGGGGCCACCGGCCGCCCGTCCGCCAGGATGCGGTGCCAGACCGGCGTGGGCAGATGGATAAAGTCGGTGATCCCGGGCTTGATCTCGTCAAACATACCGGCCAAAACAAGCCCTGCCGCACCGGCCGAGGCTGCGGGTCGCCGGCGGCGTACCCGCGCACCCCCATACGGCCGTTGCCGGTGAAAAAGACGCTCTCCAGAAAATCGTCCTGCAGCGCCCCCTCGGCCCAGATCATCCAATCCTTCCAGCACACATCATTCCTCATGTTGTTCCTCCCCTTCCAGAGCGGTGCGCAGCGCATAGCACAGGAACCCTGCGCAGGTGGCAAAGGCCTCGCCGGTGGTACATTCGCCGGTCACCTCGTCGACGCTTTCACAGGCGATGCCGTTATCCATCTGCACACGGCGCAGGATCTCCACGCTGTGTTCCACCCGGCCGCACAGCAGGCTGTTGGCCACGCTGAGCAGCCAGGGGTGCGGCGCGTGCGGGCAGCCGATCTCGGCAATGGGGCTACCGGCAAAGCTGTAGGCATAACCCGGGGCGCGGATCTGGCGCACCGTATTTTGGTAGACCGGGTCCTCCGCATCACAGAATCCCCACAACGGCAGCAGTTGCAGGCTGCCCGGCGGTTCGTCGTAGACATCGCTGTGCCCCTGCAGGTCCACGCTCCAGGCAAAATACGGGGCGCCATCCGCATCGGTCTTGACGCAATGGGTGCGGATGGCCGCGCGCACGGCCTCGGCTTCGGCCGCCTGCCCGGTGTGCGCGGAGTAGAAACGGGCCGCCGCCCGCAGACTCCGCCAGACCAACACGTTGTCATAGGTCAGGTAGGGGTAGACGCGCTCATCATCCGTGGGCTGAAGGAACGTCTCATACAGCGCCACGGCCGGGTGCCGCTTTTCCGCCAGCCTGCCCAGGATCTCCGCTACACCTTCTTCCACCTCCGGCCGGTGGAGGAAGGCGGTGTCACCGGTGGCGTCGGCATAGCGTTCCAGCGCCAGCAGCGGGGCCATCAGTTCATCCAGTTCAAACCCCGGCTCCAGCACGGTGCCGTCGATAAACCGGGAATGGACGCCGATGTTGCGCCGCTGCCGCCCGAACACATAGCCCAGCATCCGCCGCGCCAGCGTCGGGTCGGCCTGCAGCACCGCCGGGAAACTCCACAGCAGGCTGTCGCGATCCCAGTAGGCAGCGCTGACATAGTAGCGCGGGCTGCGGCTGGTGACCATGACGAACTCCTCGGTATCGAGTGTGATGCCGGTGGAGAAGAACAGGCAAAAAAACAGATTGGTATTGTACAGTTCCGTCAGTTGCGGATCGGCAAACCGGGCGCTGCGCGCGGCCAGCCAGCGGCTGGTGCGCTCCCATTCGGCCGCCCAGCCCCGGCGCAGCATCTCCTTGGCGGAAGTGGCGGCCGCCACCTCCTCGTAACCGAACCCCCAATAGAGGACGGCCTCCCGCGTTTGGCCGGGCTCCAACGCCCCGCCCTGGGCCAGACGGTAGGTGATACCCTCGGGCGTATCGGCAAAGGCGGACACGCAGTCCGGGTCGCTGGACATAGGGGCGAAGGCAAACAACGGCAGGCCGCAGCACATCTCAAAGATCAGGCTGTTGTTCCAGGCGCTGCGGTAGCAGGCTCTGGTACCGGCCACCTCCTTATCCTCGTTGACACAGTGCCACACCGAATGCCAACACCCCTGCAGGCCAAACTGCAGGTCATGAGGGCAGGCATCCCGGTTGGTGACCCGCAGCTTCCAAGCGAAGCCCCGTTCGCCCACCGGGGCCAGCACCACGCCCTCGACGCCAAACGGCCCGGCAGTGGCGGTGAACGCCGGGACCCAGTATGCCTCCCGCCGCCAGCACAGGTCCTGCAGCGGCAGGGGCGTGCCGTCCGCCTCCACAAAAGGCTGCATCAGGGGCTGTGCTTTGCCGCCGCGCAGATCCAGCAGGCCCCTGCAGGCCATATAAAGAAAGGTGATGTCCTCGATCGCAGCGGTCACCTCGTTCAGGCGGGGGATCGAGATCTGTTCGTTGCCGGTGGGCAGGTATCGCTCCATGGGGGCCTCCTCTGCAGGCTTGTTTTCAACCGCTTAAACCATTTCTTTAGTAAAAGAGTAGCAGAAACCGTATAAATGTCAATACGTTTCGTAAAAATTGCAAATAATATCTTGGCATTCCCCCGCAAGAGCGGTATTATTATGCCAGAAAGTAAATTAAGCGCTTAAATTCCAGAGAGGAGGTGTTCGCATGCGGGCCACCCTGAAAGATGTCGCACAGCGCGCCGGGGTCTCCTCCGCCACCGTTTCGTACGTGCTCAACGGGAAACAGTCCGTCTCAGAAAAGACGAAGCAGTGGGTGCTGGAGGCGGTGCGCCAGCTGGATTATGTGCCAGACTTGAACGCCCGGGGGCTGAGCATGCGGGACTCCAAGCTGATCGGCGTGGTCGTGCCGCAGACCGAACCCGGCGAGCGCCTGATGTTTCAGAACACTTTTTACAGCGAAGTGCTCGGCAGCATCGAATACTACGCACGCCAGAACGGCTACCACATCCTGATCTCGGCCACCGACGCCAACGAAAGCTACCTGACGCTGGCCAAACAGCGCAACCTGGACGGCATCATCGTCATCGGTATGTACCCCAACGAATTCTACCAGCAGATGAAGGAAAGCCAGATCCCCATCGTGCTCATCGACAGTTATTGCAACGATTACTACTACCACAACATCCGTATCGACGATGCCTACGGCAGCTATCTGGCTACCCGCTACATCCTGCAGAACGGCCACCGGGAGATTGCCTTCCTGGTCGGCCGGCTGCAGGAAAACGGTGTGATGAAAAAGCGCCTGGCCGGTTACCAGAAAGCACTGGCAGAGTTCGGCGTCCCCTATCAACCCGACTACGTGCTGGAGGGGCAGATCGACTATGAAAGCGGCGTGCAGCACGCCCGGGCCATCGTGGAGCGCCATCTGCCTGTCACGGCAGCGGTGGCTACCGCCGATATCCTGGCCATCGGCGCCATGAAAGGTTTTTATGAGCTGGGGCTGCGCATCCCGGACGATCTCTCCATCATCGGATTCGATGATCTGGAGATCTCCCGCTATATGACGCCCGGCCTCACGACCATCAAGCAGCAGATCTCACTCAAGGGGCAGCGGGCGGTGGAACTGCTGCTGAAAAACATCGCACAGCCCGGTTTAACCAAACAGGAGGAGATCCTGACATTAGAGCTGGTCGAGCGGGAATCCGTACGCAAGATCAAAGAAAAGGAGGGATGAGCGCCCCCGGCAAAAACAGGCCTGTATGCCATCCGACCAAGAACAACATACAAGCCTGCTGCAGAAAGGCACATCGGCCCTTTCCACCTTCATTATACGCGCAAAGGGCCGATAAATCAATGTTTTCAAAGGAGGAAACACAGATGAAAAAGGCACGAGTTTTACCGCTTGCCGCTGGCATGCTGTCCGTTGCAATGGCCCTGACCGCCTGTGGCAGCCCTGCCGCTTCCGCAAGCAGCGCTTCGAGCGGGACCGCAGAGTCCGCCGCCTCCGCGTCGGAGGCCTCGCAGGACGAACCTGTCACGATCACCTACTGCAACTTCAACGCCTCCGGCGGCAACGAAGAGACGCTGCAGAAGATGTACGAGGCATTCCATGAGGAGTACCCCAACATCACGGTCGAGATTGAGACGATCGGTTTCGACGACTACTTTACCCAGATGCAGACCCGGGTAGCCGGCGGCACCGCCCCCGACTGCTACGAGCTGAACATCGAGAACTTTTCTGCCTACGCCAACAAGGGCATGCTGGCCGAGATCACCGGCGTGGACCTGAGCCGCATCGACGAGACTGCGCTGAACGCCTTCAACGTAGGCGGCAAGCAGTACGGCCTGCCGGGGAACTTCTCCAACGTCGTGCTCGTTTACAACAAGGACCTGTTCGACCAGGCCGGGCTGGACTACCCGACGAACGACTGGACCCAGGACGATGTGCAGGCCGCCGCAGAGGCCATCCGCGCGCTGGGGGATGATATCTACGGCATCTACCAGCCTGTCACCTACAACGAGTTCTATAAGGTCGCGGCCCAGTACGGGGGCAGCCTGTTGAGCGAGGACGGCACCCAGTTCACCATCAATTCGCCGGAAAACGTCGAGGCCGCCCAGATGATGGTCGACCGTGTGCTGGTCAGCAACGTGCAGCCCACTGAAGTGCAGATGGGCGGCATGGGCGACTGGGATCTGTTTATGAGCGGCCGCCTGGGCATGATCCCCACCGGGATCTGGGCCTTCAGTTCCTTCGCCGACGGCTGTGACTTTGATTGGGACATCGTCGTGGAGCCCGGCGCCAAGCAGAAGGCCACCGCCTTCTTCAGCAACGCCTGTGTCATCAATGCCGACAGCGAACACAAGGACGCCGCCGCTACCTGGATCACCTGGCTGTGCTCCAGCGACGCCGCCGCGCAGCTGCGCATCGATGCCGGCTGGGACCTGCCCGCCATCAATGACGAGGCCGCGCTGGCCCCCTACCTGGACCAGACCCCGCCGGAGAACCGCCAGGCCGTGTTTGATTCGCTGGATTACCTCGTACTGCCGCCGACCATCGAGGATTACAGCCTGATGAGCGACATCATCGGCCAGAAGCTGGCCGATGCGGCCGCCGGTTCGATGACTGTGCAGCAGGCGTTGGACGAGGCGCAGAGCGAATGCGAAGCGCAGATCACGCTTTCCTGACCGCACAGGGCCTTACAGGCCGGGGGAGGCTTCGGTCTCCCCCGCTCTTTTTACGCTTTTTGAAGGAGGGAACGCAAAATGACCGCCCCTGCAAAGCCGCCCAAACACCGCCTGCGGCAGGAGGGCTAGCGCACCGCCGCGCCGTTTTTGTTGCCCAGTATGATCGGTATGCTGCTGTTTTCGCTGCTGCCGCTGCTCCTCTCCGCCCTGATCAGCCTGACGGACTGGAACGGCCTGGACCAGCTGCTGGCCCCGGGCATGCTGCAGGAACACTTCGTCGGGCTGGCAAACTTCCAAGCCATCCTGACCGGCGGCGAGTTTTGGCAGGTGCTTCGCAACACGCTGTACTATATCGTGCTCTATATCCCGCTGATGCTGGCCGCCTCTCTGGTCGTGGCGCAGATCCTGAGCCAGACCCGCCGGGGCGTGACGGCTTTCCGAGTACTGTACTATATCCCGGTACTGACCTCCTGGGTCGCAGCCTCCCTGATTTGGAAGACCGTCCTCTCGCCGGAATACGGCGCGCTGAACAACATCCTGGCACTCTTCGGTATTGATGGGCCCGGCTGGCTGCTGGACGAGACCTGGGCCATGCCCGCCGTGGTGCTCGTCTCGGTCTGGAAGGACATGGGCTTTTTCGGCCTGATCCTGCTGTCCGGCATGATCAGCATCGACCGCGGCTACTATGAGGCCGCCGAGCTGGACGGCGCCGGTCCCTAGCAAAAATTCTGGAAGATCACCCTGCCGCTGATGTCCCCCTCGATCTTCTATGTGCTTATCGTCAGCCTGATCAATGCGTTCCAGCTGTTCCCGCAGATCATGATCATGACCGATGGCGGCCCCAACGGCGCCACCCAGGTCATGGTGGAGCGCATTTATAAATATGGCTTCCGCTACTACCGCATGGGGTATGCCTCGGCGCTGTCCTGGATCCTGTTCGTCATCATCATGATCTGCATCTTTATTCAAATGAAAGGCCAAAAGAAGTGGGTGAACTATGACTCGTAAACATGCCTGGGGCACGGCGCTGTATTACCTGGTGGCGCTTCTGATCGCCTTTATCGCCATGGTGCCGTTCGTGTGGATGATCTCCACCTCGCTGAAGACCCGCGGCGCGCTGATGTCCATCCCCATCGAGTGGGTGCCCGAGCATCCTACGCTGGATGCCTACCAGACCGTTTTTGAACGGTTCCCGTTTTTCCAGACCATCCTCAACAGCCTGTTTATCTCGGTAAGCTACACTGTGCTGACGCTGCTCTCGGCCTCGCTGGCCGCCTACGCCTTCACCAAGATCCGCTTCCGGGGCTCAGGGCTGGTTCTGGGGCTCTACCTGGCCACGATGATGATCCCCACCCAGGTCACGATGATCCCTCTGTTCGTCGTTATGAACCAGCTGGGCCTCATCAACCACTACGCCAGCGTGATCCTGCCCTCTGTCTTTAAGCCTTTTGCGGTGTTCATGCTGGTGCAGCAGATGCGGACGATCCCCGGGGATTATCTGGACGCCGCCAAGATCGACGGTGCTTCGACCTTCCGCATCTACCGCAGTGTGATGCTGCCGCTGTGTGTGCCCACGCTGGCAACGCTGTCCATTACCACGTTTATGGAGTCCTGGAACGACTACCTCTGGCCGCTGTTGATGCTCACCGACCGTGCCAAGATGACGCTGCCCATCGCCCTGTCGACCCTGAACGGCCAATACAACACGGAATACAACGTACTGATGGCGGGCAGCCTGATCTCGATGATCCCCATCCTGCTGCTCTACATCTTTGCGCAGAAATACTTCAAAAACGGCCTGATGGCTGGCGGTATCAAGGGGTGAGACGATGAAACGACTGTCAAGCGACGCGCTCTGCCGGGGCGCTGTGCTGCCTCTGCCCCATGGGCAGGCCCAACTGCGCGGGCACCCGTGCCCGGACGGCACGCTGGAAATCACGGTCACCCTGCCGTACCGGGCGGCCTACGGCATGGGGGAAAAATACGACGCTCTCAACCAGAAAGGCCACACCGTCTGCAATCAGGTAGAGGAGAAATTCTGCTTCCAGGGCGAAAAGACCTACTGCCCCGCGCCGTTCTTTTGGACCGATTCCGGCTTCGGCCTGTACGCCGATACCCGGGAAGTGACGCGCTTCTGCTTCGCGGAAGGGCAGATCCACCTTTCCCTGCCTGCCAGGTGCAGCCTCGTGCTGTTCAGCGGCACACCGGCGCAGATCATCCGCGACTATCTTTCTCTATTCGGGCCCGTGCGCCTGCCGCCCAAGTGGGCTTTTGGGCCCTGGGTCTCAGCCAACCACTGGGACAGCCAGCAGAAGATCCTGCAGGTGGTCCAGGAGCTGGAAACCCTGCACTGCCCGGCAACCGTCCTGGTGGCCGAAGCCTGGAGCGATGAAGCCTCCTTTTACCTCTTCCGCGGCGCTCGCTTTACGCCCAAGGCCGGTGGCCGGCCGCTGGAGCGGGCAGATCTTTCCTACCCGGCCGACGGTCCCTGGCCGGACCCGCAGGCCATGATCGACGCCCTCCACAACGCCGGGCTGCATTTTGTGCTGTGGCAAATCCCCGTCTACAAAAAGCAGGGCCCCGGCGAGGCGCCCTGCGCCCAAAATGAGCTGGACCGCCAGGACGCCATCGACCGGGGGCTCTGTGTGCACAACGCCGACGGGTCGCCCTACACGATCCCTGCTGGGCACTGGTTTGCCGGGTCGATGATCCCGGACTTTACCGACCCGGAGACGGTGCGCAGCTGGTTCGCCCGGCGGCAGTATCTGCTGGAGATGGGCGTGGACGGGTTCAAGACCGACGGTGGCGAGTTCGTCTGTGATCCCACCGTCCGCTTTGCCGACGGCAGCACCGGCCGCCAGGGGATCAACGGCTACGCGCAAAGTTATACGGCCGTCTATACCGATTTTATCGGGCCGGAGCGGGTGCTCTTCAGCCGGGCAGGCTATGCGGGGCAGCACACTACGCCCTGCTATTGGGCCGGGGATCAGCAATCGGTCAACAGCGAGCTGCGCAGCGCTCTGACGGCGGGGCTCTCCGCCGCCATGACCGGCATTCCCTTCTGGGGATTCGACATCGGCGGCTTTGCTGGGCCGCTGCCCTCGCCGGATCTGTACCGCCGGGCCACCATGCTGGCCTGTTTCTGCCCGATCATGCAGTGGCATTCCGAGCCCGACGGTGGGCAGTTCCGCGACCTGATGCCGGGCGGGACCGGCGACAACGAGCGCATCCCCTGGAATATGGAGCGGGCCTTCCGGCTGCCGGGCTTTGCGGAGGAAATGGCCTTCTGGCACCGGCTGCGCATGAACCTGCTGCCCTATCTCTACAGCGAAGCTCTGCGTTGCGCCGCCGAAAGCGTCCCCCTGATGCGGCCGCTGGCCTTCCTCTGGCCCGAAGATCCCCACTGCCTCGCCGCCGAAGATGAATTCCTGCTGGGGGACAGCCTGCTGGTCGCGCCCCTCCTGGAAGAAGAGCAGCGCACGCGCACCCTGTACCTGCCTGCCGGGAACTGGTTCAGCCTGTTCACCGGCCAGGCACAGGCCGGTGGAGGCTACTGCAAAAGTTCCACGGCGGATCGGTTCCCGGTCTATGTGCGGGCCGGCAACGCGCTGGTACTGCACCTGCCACCGCGCAAGCCGCTGGGGACCGATGTCGGCAATGGCACCGAGCCCATCCACGGGCTGCGGCTGATCCTGGCCGGGGAAGAAGGCCGCTACCTGTACCGCACAGCGCCGGACCAGTCCGCCCTGACGATCCGGTGGGACCGCGACACGGTGGAACTGCCGCCCACCCTGTCTCAGGCGGAGGTAGAACGATGGAAATAAGTGCGATCCTGTTCGATCTGGACGGCGTGCTCTGCTCCACCGACCGTTTCCACTACCGCGCCTGGAAAGAACTGGCGGACCGGCTGGGGCTTCCCTTCAACGAGGAGATCAACCGCCAGCTGCGCGGAGTGAGCCGGATGGAAAGCCTCGAGATCCTTCTGCGGGGCAGCGAGCGAAAGTTTACCTTCCAGGAGAAGGCAGCACTGGCTGAAGAAAAGAACCGCCGCTACCGGCAGCTTTTGATGGGACTGACGCAGGCCGATGTCTCCCCGCCGGTCCGGCAAACCCTGCGGGAACTGCGGGCCCGGGGGTACCGGCAGGCGGTGGCCTCCTCCAGTAGGAACACCCCGCTGATCCTGCAGCGAGTAGGCCTGGACACCTGGTTCGATGCCGTGATAGACGGCAACCAGATCACCCGCTCCAAGCCGGACCCGGAGGTCTTCCTGCGCGCCGCACAGGCTCTGGGCTTCCCGCCCGCGCGCTGTCTCGTCGTGGAGGACGCCGACACCGGCATTGAGGCGGCGCTGCGCGGGGGATTCCCTTGCGCAGGCATTGGGCCCGCTGCCCGGAATCCCAACGTCACCCGGCCGCTATCCTCCCTCTCTCAGTTACTGCAAATTTTGCCGTGATCTTTTAAGATCGGCAGCCAAAGGGATCATTTTGTGATACAAAGCAAATCGCTTGGCCAGTCCCCGTCCGTTCGTCCGGCACAAAGCCCTGGTCCAGCCAGTAGGTCAAACGGTGCCGGCTGAGGGGGCTATCTAACGGGATCTCGATGGCCAGCCGCGGGCAGCAGGCTTGGCAGAAGGCCAGCATGTGTTTGGAGGCACCTGCAAAATGTGGGTCTGTATAGGGCCCCCGCATGGTGGCGCGGGGCAACGGCGTGGAGGCCGTTGCCTTCGCGCCGCCTTTTCTTCTGTTCGCGGCGGTGTAGTCGCCCGGCGCGGGGAGTTGCAAGACGAACCAGGCCCCGGGGCGGCCGTTGGATTCTATCAAAAAGCATTGCCCAGTGCTGATCCAGGTTACGAGAGATTGGGTCAGCGTTTCTAACTGGGATTCAAAGGTGGAAAGTAGGCGTCTTTTGCTTTTGTCAATACCGGCGCGGGTGGCGTCGAACTGGTAGCGGTCCTTGCAGATTTGCAATAGCGTCGGGAAGTCTGTGACCAAAGCCGGGCGGATCGTGATTTGTGGTAACTCCGATCCTGTTGATTTATAGTAATTGCGCGCAGTGTCCGCATTGGACGATTGCGCCATCTTTTCGCAGTATGCTTCGTAGGTGGGATCACCCGGCCAGGCGGGGCCGTCCGGGAGCAGTTCTTCGTACCGCCGCTTGCTGTTCTCCCACTGGGTGCGGGTCAGCGGCGGTGCGCTGACCGTGGTCTCCTCGTTGTGCAGGTCGTCCGCCTGCACACCAAGGATGTCGGCCAATGTCTGGTAGGTGGAACGCTTTTGTGGGTAGGTTTCACCTTTTTCATAGGCGATGATCGTCCGCAGCCCCAACCCGGCCTGATTGGCAAGCTCGGCTTGCGTCAGGCCTTTTTCTCTGCGGGCGCGGCGGAGTTTTTCACCAAATGTCATGGATTGCCCTCCTTGAATATGCGAAAATATTGCTTAATAATTTTTGAATGGTATTTACAGATGCGGATATAGCGCATAAAATAAAAACAAATGAATGCGAAACACCCGCATGATTAGCATACCAAATCCTTGGTTTTGAGTCAAGTCAGCACAATAAGCGCGTAAAGGAGGGCGTATGGCAAGGGCACATGATCATCTGAATTTGAACCTGAACGCACCCTAACGAGGGGGAGGTATCACCCGTATGATACCACTTGCTCCGGCAGGGATTCCTATAGGAATCCACTCTGGCTATCAGATTTCCCGCCAGGATTCCTATTGGAATCCACCCGGGTACAGATGGGCAATTACGCGAGAAAAACCGGCTGAAAAGCTTCTTTCTCAGCTCGGTAAGTTTTGCAAGCATAGCGTTTGGACGTCCAAACGCAAACTTTTGGGAGAGCCCAAACCCCTTGTTACCTGGCTGGGAAAAAGCATAACAAGTAAGGCCGTAAGGCAGAAAGGAAAATGCGATGACGAATGAACTGAAAACTTACACAATGCAGGAATTGTTCGAGCAACCGCTGGAGCCTGTGGAGTATCTGGTGGACGGACTGCTGGCGCCCGGGCTGTACATACTGGGCGGTTCACCCAAAGTCGGCAAGAGCTGGATGGCGCTGCAGCTGTGCCTCGCTGTGTGCAACGGAAAGGCTTTTCTGGGGCACAAAACTACGCAGGCCGAGGTGCTCTACCTGGCGCTGGAGGACGGGCCGCAGCGGCTGCACGGCCGGGCCTTGCGGCTGGCAGACACGGCGCCGGAAGGGCTGCATCTCTGCCACCGGGCTGCCCCATCGGGCAAGGGCTGGAACGTCAGATCGAAGCGCAGCTGGCAGAACATCCGCACATCCGGCTGGTGGTGTTGGACACGCTGCAAAAGGTGCGGCATGTGAACGGCAGCGGGATGTCATACGGTAGTGATTATGAGGATGCTGGTATCTTGAAAGCACTGGCTGACCGCAACGGCATCTGCCTGCTGGTGATCCACCACCTGCGCAAGATGGCGGACGATGACCCATTCAACCGGCTGTCGGGCACCAATGGGTTGACGGGTGCGGCGGATGGAACCCTCATCCTGATGCGTAACAAACGCCAGGACGGCACCGCCACCCTCTATGCCACTGGGCGGGACATCGAGGACGTGGAGGAAGAACTGGAATTCTCCGACTGCCGGTGGAGCCGGGCTGTGCCGCCGGAGCAACTGCGACTGACCTTGGTGGTCAATGCACTGAAAAAGTTGCTGGCAGCAGGCGAATTCCGGGGGACTGCCACTGAACTGGTCACCCTGCTGGAAACGCAAGGCAATTATTGGAGTCCGGCGATACTTTCCAAATATCTGCAAGGCCACGATGAGGCGCTGGCCCGATACGGAATCCTGTTAGAGACCAAGCGAACCAACAGCAAGCGGCTGCTGTGCCTGCGCTATGAGGCACAGGCCAGTGACGCCTGTGACACGAGTGACGGCAGTGACGGGTGTGACAGATACAGCTATACCGGGGGTGTCCCGTCACCAGCGTCACGTCCGTCACTGGCGTCATGAATTTGAAACGACAAGGAGGTGCCTGTATGGCATATATTCAACAGCGCGGAGAGCGCAAGTATAAAATTACAGTTTGTAATGGCTATAAGCCCAACGGCCAGAAGCGGACGCAGGCACGAACTGTCGATGTACCCAAAGAAGTGCCGAAACGGGTTATTCAGCAGTATGTCATGGCCGAGGCGGAGCGCTTGGAAAAACGGTTCCGCACTGGCATTGACCAGAGCGAGAATACCCGGTTCGCGGACTATGCCAACCGCTGGCTGGACCGAATGTCTAAACGCTACAAGGCCAGTACGCTGGAGGGCTACCGGCGGATGCTGGAAGTGGTGTACCCCGCCATTGGCGGTTTGCCACTGTGCAAGATTCGGCCGATGGTGCTGGAGGAGCTGTGCGAAGATTTACGGCACCGTCCCGGTCGAAATGGAAAAACCATGTCGGAAAATACGGTACATAAGTATCTGGACACTATTTCTGCCGTCTTGCAGGATGCCGTGAAAAATGACATCCTGCTGTACAACCCGGCCCGCCGTGTGGACAAACTGCGGGTAGAGCGCACACCCCAGCGCATCCCGCAGGCGTGGGAAATGCAGAAGCTGCTGCAGTGCATCTTGCAGGAACCGCTGCTCTACCGGGTGTATTACCTGCTGGCGCTGTCCACCGGCCTGCGCCGCGGGGAGCTGTGTGCCTTACGGTGGCAGGACCTGCACGGTGGGAACCAGCTGCTGATCCAACATTCCCGCAGCACAGTTGTGGGTAAGGGCGTGCTTGAAAGCGACACCAAAAGCCACCGCACCCGCGTGGTAGTGATTCCCCAACTGGTATACGATTATTTGGGCGAGTTACTTTTCAACCAGATTGTGGAAAACAATGGCATCCGCCCGGATGACCTGATCTTCACCAAACAGGGAAAGCCTCTCCACCCGGATACGTTCAGCCGCCATTTACGCCGCCTATATGACCGCAACGGATTCCCGAAAGATTACCACTTGCACACAATGCGGCACTTTTTCGCCACCTACCTGCTGGAAAACGGCACCAGCAAGCAGGTGACCGCCGATCTGCTGGGTCACGCGGACACAGCGTTTTTGGAACGAACCTACTGCCACCCGCAGGATACCTGCAAGGAGCAGGCGGCGGACTTGCTGGACACGATGTTGCAGCCGGCGGATGCGATAGCCTGGGAGCAGGAGCAGAAAATATTAGAAGCGGGAAGGCAGTAAGCCAAAAACCACAAGATAAAAGCAGCAGGGATGCCTCATTGCTCGGGGGTTCCCTGCTGTTTTATCTGTGAAAATGACGGTCATGACGATGATGACAATGGTTTTGGTATATCCCCACGCAAAGGGGTATCCCGACGGTATCGTCATCACCGTCATCATCGTCACTGAAAAATTTCGGTGTTGTTGGTTCTGATAGGTTGTTGGACAGCCTTACCGCCAAAGTCTGTTGGATTTGGTGATGGATATATGCCACAGAGGTTGGTATGCTTTGTAGTACGGATGGTCAAAAACAATGACCAAGCGTACAAAAGTAAATGCGAAGCAGAATGGAAAGGACGTGGCAGAATGGCATCTATTCGCAAACGGGGCGAGAATAGCTATTTAATAGTTGTATCCCGTGGGTATGACTACGAGGGGAATCGGCTGAAATCGGCACAGAAAACCGTGCATCCGCCGGTGGAACTGAAACCGAAGCAGCGCGAGAAGTGGCTGCAAGAACAGGCGGTTTTATTTGAAAGGGAGGTACACCACACGCCAGAGCCAGTGAACAAGAGCATCACGCTGGCCAAGTACATTGACCACTGGTTGGAGGATGTAGCGCCGAAAAAGTTGGCGAAAACGACATACTCCCGCGACCAGCAGGATGTGCGGCGGATTTTGCCCGCGCTGGGGCACTACAGGCTGACCGACCTGCGCAAGGAGGTCATCCGGGATTTTTACGAGGAAATGCGCAAGGCCCCGAAGCTGACCGATGGCAAGCCCCTCGCCGAAAAATCTGTGGAAGGCATTCATAATACGTTGTGCAGCATCTTGAGCGACGCAGTGGAGGAAGGGTACCTACTGCACAATCCGGCCTGGAAAATGTACAAACCTCAGGGTGAGAAGAAGGAGCGCCCGGTGGCGGACGAGGACCTGGTTCAGCAGTTGGTCACGGCGCTGGAAGGGCAAAGTCTCAAATACGAAACCTACTTCAAACTGGTGCTGGCCACCGGGATGCGCCGCGGTGAAGCCTGCGGGCTGCGGTGGTCGGATATTAACTGGAAGAAGCGGTTAATCCACATCCAGCGCAATGTGGTAAAATTGAGCCACGACCCCATCTTCGTGAAGCCGCCCAAGACAGCCAGCGGGGACCGGGTGGTGTACATCAGCAAGGAGATGGCGAAGCTGCTCAAATCCTGGAAACGGCAGTGTGCCTGGGAGCGGCAGCAGGAGGGCGAAACGCTGCAAGAAGGGGATTACCTGTTTCGCCAGCCCAGCGGCGACCCGATGGTGCCGACCACGTTTACCTTCCGTTTTAAGAAAATCCTAAAACAGAACGGCTTGCCGGAAAATCTGAACGTACACAGTTTACGGCATACGAACGCCAGTTTGTTGATCGCCCAGGGGGTGGACGTCCGCACCGTAGCCAGTCTGCTGGGTCATTCCCAGGCCAGTACGACGTTGGATATCTACGCCCACGCCTTTGATAAGAAGAAGCGGGAGGCCCAAGAGAAGTTGGGGGAGGTGATGGGGCTGTAAGTTTATAGGAGTCTATAGTGGTATCGCGGCCTAAAAACCGAAGCCATGCTGGCAGCTGCCAAGGTCGCGGGCCAATCTCCTGCCCAAGAGCCGGACCTGGCGGTCTTTGGCCTCCGAAACGTACCTGCGGGTGCCAGTGCGAGCAGGCCCCTACAAATTAGGCAAAGCAGCAGGTCAACGCCCTGTTGCCGCCGCAAAATTCCCAGCAAAACAAAAAACTGATAAAATAGTCCCTGTGTCAACTGCTAGCTAAATAAACCGGCACAGAAGGGAGGTTCCCTATGGACTATCTTATCAGTTTTGTTGGTTCTGTCATGGCCAATATTGCAGCGTACATTGTCACAAAGTGGATCGACAGGCGCTGAGCCATGACAAAATCAAAAATGTCGCTGTACGGCAATACAGCGACATTTTTTGGTGCGGCTGACAGGATTCGAACCTGCGGCCTTTCGGGTCGGAGAACTACGACAGGGCAGTGTGACAAGACGTAGGAACGTGAATTTTATCGGTTCTGCACATTTACCGCCAAAACAAGAAAAAGCCCGTTGTTGGTTGTCACAACAGGCTTTTTCGGTGTATTACAGTGCTACTGCACGGTAGTGGTCAAATGGTGGTCAACGATGATTTAGCAAATCGGCGCATAAACAAGACAATCTATGACTCAAACTTATATTTTGATAGGTGTACATCATTACCAAACAATAGCTTGACATAATTTGTTTCAGACAATTTCTCCTCAGACAAAAGCGATAAATGATATCCATTATCATTCTTTGCTTCAAACACCATTGAAGCTATATCCGCAGTCCTGTCACCTGCATCAACACGACAGAATATGTAATTCACAACATAATCGAAATAGTTATGAATATTTGATAAGACGTCCCTACCATAATCCATACAAACACCTGCATGAGTACAAAGATTTCGGGTGCGCTTAATTCTTTCTAAATGTTGCATTATACGCTTTTCGTGGTCTGTTAGCCTTTGCTTTATTTTATTGCCTGTAGAGAAATCTGATCTTAACATATAGAGCCTTGAGCGCAGCAGGGGATTTTGAGATAACCGATTATAAATCTTTTTGAATTCATCACTTGTTTCGTCGTGTGCAGAAAAGAAACGTATAAAAGTCTCCCATGACTCAATAGATAACTCATCTTTCCAAAAAGAAGCATCCGGTATACTTTTTTGAAGTTGCTGATACAGAGATTGAAGAATTTTCAAAATATAAGTCTTCTGAATTATGCGAATCAAACTGTAATTCACATTTTCACGGATGCTTTCATTCTCTGTCTCTGCAAATAACGCTTCTAATGCACTCCAAAAGGATTTTAGTGATGTCTCAACCGAATTACACGCGATTGCCTCTGCATGTAATCTAAGCGCCTCTATCAAAGACAGCACTGAATCGCGTGTCAGGCATCGACTGCAAATTAAATTTCGGATTTTATCTTCAATGTCAGTCTCTTGAATATATGGTCTGGAGGAAAGGATGGTTCTTCTTTTAATGGAATAAAGTTGTCTCCCTTGCAGTATAGACAGTCTATAAAGATGTGATTGTTTACTTTGTGCTTAAAATACGCTTCGAAATATTCAAAAGGCTTAAATGCGTCTTTCAGAATACTAAATGCGCTATATGGGTCACGTGACTTTATCTCACATTTGTACATTTTGATTTGATTGCGGCGATGTTCATATCTATTATCTCTATACTTTTTTAAGAATAACCTTAACGCATCAGATTCAATGCTTTTTTGAGAAACCTCTTTTTCTAAAAGTTCGGTAAAGTGTAAAGATTCCCTAAAATCCAAATTCTTATCAATAGAGGAATAGTATTCAACAAGAAAGCTATCCAAAACAACATATAAAATTTGTTTATTGTTTTTGTAAGACAACTGTCTAAAAAAATCATCTACTTGTGTCGGAGTTGATATCTTGATATTTTTATTATTAAAGAAGCTCCACAATAAATAGTATAAATATCGCCTATCATATCCAAACCAACTGCAACTACGCCAATAGTTCTTTGTGACAAGTTCTAAATCACTTTTCTTTTTCGAGGAAGTTCTAATCATTTTTGATATATCGATTTGACATTCCCGAATATAATCTAATGCAGGGCATAGTTGTTCAATTTGGATAAGCCAAGGGAGAAGAACCTTCGGCTCTTTCTTGGCGTGCATCAACCCATCTGTAATAGTCCCCAACCTATACCCGAGAATTCGCTTAAATACAGTGTCATGGTGGATGCAATCGATTAGCTCATCAATAATTATCGGAATGTATTTTTGATAATATTGATCTAATTGATGAAGACGATTTAGTTGGTTGTATATTGTGTTTAATTCGTCACAAAGTGTCAATACATTACACACTGGCAACCGATATGTGTCAACGGTACGATCATTCAGTAATTCCTCAGAAACTTGGAAAAAGAAAAATAATGTTTCTAGTTTTTGATCATACTCCCAGAAATGCGGGATCTTTGTAATCATAGCTATATCCTATCTTTTGTTTTAACGTGTATGCCCATTACCATGCAAATGGCTACGAGCTTATGGTTTATCAAGTACGTTCTCTATTTTAAGATTTCAACTTATATCTCCTTGCTCTGCTACTTCCCTCCGCAACAACAGCTCCGTCAGAAACTAACTCTGCTAGATACATCTTTGTGCGGGAAACTTGCAAGCCGATGGCATCGGCAATTTGGGTGCTACTGGCTTCTGGTGTGTCGGTCAAATATTGAAGTATGTCGCTTTTGCGCTGCTCGGCAATGGGCTTAGGCTTTCCGCCACTTTTTGCCGCCACTTTTTTATCGCCACTTTTTGCCGCCGCTTTATTGGCGGCAAGCGGCAACAACAGCGTTGTGCGGTCTGGATTAAAGCTTTCTACGATTTCCGGCTCCTGCCAGCCCTGCTTTTGCCAGACGGTACGGATGCTCGGTAAACCGCTGCCCGCGCGCTCACCGACATTGAT
>ERZ1034691.1002-NODE-1002-length-19682-cov-11.958934_pt1 | contig 19682 bp, 18 predicted proteins | sample MGYA00520638_ERZ1034691 | MGnify/ENA primary metagenome ERZ1034691 (study PRJEB33766, sample SAMN09781763) | gut metagenome | biome: gut microbiome | host: Homo sapiens | place: Madagascar | study: EMG produced TPA metagenomics assembly of the PRJNA485056 data...
CTGCCGCACCTCGCTCGCCGTATCGGCACTTAGAATTTATGCGGTATTGCCTAAATTTTTATCAAAACCCATTGCCAAACCGTGCCTTTGTTGGTATGATATTTATAATGTATAAGGGGGTTTATGGGTATGGCAAGCGTATTGCAGGATTTTACCAAGCGGCGTGAATTTTTGGTGTGTATGGATTCTGACGGATGCGTTATGGACACGGTGCGCACCAAGCACAGCACCGTAATGTGTCCGGAGCTGATCCGCGTATTTGCGCTGGAGGAGCAGGCGGACTTTGTCCGTTCTGCCTGGGATGAAATCAACCTGCACACCATTACGCGGGGAATTTCCCGGTTTGAGAGCGTGGTGCTGGTATTTGACCGGCTGAAAAACCGCGGCATTGAGCTGCCCGGCAGCGAGGATATTGCCGCGTGGGTCAACACGGCGGCAGAGCTTTCAACGGCGAGCCTGCAAAAGGAAATTTTAAAAACCGGCAGCCCGGCGCTGCGCAAATTGCAGGAGTGGAACAACGCCTGCAACCGCCGCATCCAGCTGCTGGAGCCTACGTTTAAGCCCTTTCCCTACGCGGAGGATGGCTTGCGCCAGCTGCACGCCGTGGCAGATCTGGCGGTGGTCAGCGCCGCGAACGAGAGCGCCATTGCCAGCGAGTGGAAGCGCTACGGTCTTGCCAAGCACGCGGATGTGATTTTTGGGCAGGAGGTCGGCAGCAAGGCAAACTCCATTGCCACCATGCTGGCGTGCGGGTACGAGAGCCGCAAGGTGGTGATGGTCGGTGATGCCATGGGGGACGCCCAGGCTGCCGCCGCCAACGGGGTGGCGTTTGTGCCGATTTTGCCGGGGCGCGAGGCTGCCAGCTGGCGCCGCCTGCAGGAGGAAGCCCTGCCTAAGCTGCTGCACGGCACGTTTGACCCGAAGTACCAAGCCGAGCTGCTGGCGGCACTGCGCAGCGCCCTGCACGCATAAGGCAGCACCGCCTATTACACGAAACCAAGAAAACTGTCTGATTTTTGCGCCGTCACTCTTGTGGCGGCGCTTTCTTTATGCTATACTTTACTAAATAGTACTTTATAGTAAAGGCAATACCGCATAATTCTAAGTGCCGCAGCCGCCGGAGCGGTGCTTAAGCCGTCAGGCGGGAATTGTGCGGTGTTGCCTAAAGGAGCATCTGCGATGGATCTTTTACAGCAAGCCCGCAGCCAGATCGACGAGATCGACGCCCAGATGGCTGCCCTGTTTGAGCAGCGTATGCAGGCGGTCGCCGACGTGATGCGCTACAAGGCGCAGACCGGCAAGCCGGTGTTTGACGCCGCGCGGGAGGCTGCCGTGCTGGACAAAAACACGGCGCGGCTGCAAAACGACGAGCTGCGCCCCTATTACCGCGCCTTTTTGCAGGAGGCAATGTCGATTTCCCGCGCGTACCAGCGTGCCGCGCTGGGGCAGGACACCGCCGCCTATCAGGGCATTGAGGGCGCGTGGAGCCACATTGCCCTGCGCAAGCTGTTCCCCTTTGCCCGCGCCGCCGCCTTCGCCACATGGGGCGAGGTGTTTGACGCCGTGCAAAACGGCGATGCGCGCTTTGGCGTGCTGCCGTTTGAAAATTCCAGCGCCGGGGATGTTTCCGCCGTGCTGGATCTCTTGTACACCCACCCGCAGATCACGGTGGCGGCGATGTGCGATTTGCCCATACGGCAGGATCTGGTGGCGCTGCCCGGCGCGAAAATTGAGGAGATCCGCACCGTGATCAGCCACCCGCAGGCGCTGGCGCAAAGCAACGTCTTTTTGCAGCAGCACGCCTTTACCCTGCAGCCGTGGGGCAACACGGCGGACGCTGCCCGCCATGTGGCAGAGCAGAACGACCCCACGCTGGCCGCCGTTGCCAGCGCCGAAACCGCGCAGCTGTACGGCTTGCAGGTGCTGGCACCGGGCATCAACGCCGAGGGCGACAACACCACCCGGTTTATCGTGATCGAACGCAGTGAAACCCCGCCCGCCCTGACCGGCGAAGGGCAGCGGCTGGCGCTGCTGTTTACCGCCCGCCACAAGCCCGGGCAGCTGGCTGCCGTGCTGGATCAAATCGGCGCGCGCGGTTTTAATATGGAGTGCATCAAGAGCCGTCCCCTGCCCCATGTACCCTTTGAATATTATTTTTATGTGCAGCTGGTCTGCCCTGCCGGTTCGCGCGCGCAGGACTGCCGCGATCTGCTGGATACCCTGACCGCTGCCTGCAGCACCCTGCGGCTGCTGGGCGCGTTTACGCTGGGGGGCTAATACAATGAAAAAGGAAAAGTTCGGTATGAAACTTACAATGCAGTTAAAACAGCGCAGCTACGATATTATTTTAAAGGCGGGTTGCCTGAAAAACCTGCACCAGTTTACCAACACCGCCAACCGCAAGGTGTTTGTGCTGACGGATTCCGGTGTGCCGGCGCAGTACGCCCAAACCGTAGCCGACCAGTGTCCCGATGCGAGGGTCTACACCATCCCGCAGGGCGAGGGCAGCAAAAGCCTGAAGGTATACGGCGAGGTTTTGCAGGCTATGCTGGACTTTGATATGACCCGCGCCGACCTGTTGGTTTCGGTGGGCGGCGGCGTTGTGGGCGATTTGGGCGGCTTTTGCGCTGCCAGCTATATGCGCGGCATTGACTTTGTAAACTGCCCCACGACGGTGCTTTCGCAGGTGGATTCTTCCATCGGCGGCAAGACTGCCATCGACCTGGGCGAAACAAAAAACATCGTAGGTGCGTTCTGGCAGCCCAAGGTGGTGCTGGTGGACTTTGACACGCTGACCACCCTGCCCGAGCGGCAGGTCGCCAACGGGTTGGCGGAGGCGCTGAAAACCGGGCTGATCGGCGACCCCAAGCTGTTTTCGCTGTTTGAGTGCGAGGACCCCCGCCAAAATCTGGAGGAGATCATCTACCGCAGCCTGAAATTCAAGAAAAAAATCGTCGAGCAGGACGAGCGCGAGGGCGGTATGCGCAAATGTCTGAACTTTGGGCATACCATCGGACACGGCATCGAGGCGGTCAAGGGCATCCGCGGTCGGCGCACCACCGGGCTGTACCACGGCGAGTGCGTGGCGCTGGGAATGCTGCCGATGATCGAGGACAACGCCCTGACCAAGCGGGTGCGTGCCATCTACCGCACGCTGGGGCTGCCGGTGCGTACCGGCGTCAGCAAGGAAAAGGTGCTGCACTATATGCTGCACGACAAAAAGGCGGGCAACGGCACCATTACCGTGATCAAATGCCCGGGGTTGGGCTGCTGGCGTGCCGAAACCCTGCCGCTGACCGAACTGCCCAGCCTGCTGGGGATGGAATAAGCGTATGAAAAACACCTTCGGAAATGCCGTATCTATGACAATTTTTGGCGAAAGCCACGGTCCCGCCGTCGGCGCTGTGCTGGACGGCTTGGCGGCTGGGCTGCCCGTTGACGAGGCAGCCGTGGCGGCTGCGATGGATCGCCGCCGCGCCCGGGGCGATGGGCTTTCGACGGCCCGCACCGAGGCGGACGAGGTGGAGTTTTTGTCCGGCGTATACCGGGGCAAAACCACCGGAACGTCGCTGACCCTGATGATCCGCAACCAGAATACCCGCAGCGGCGACTACGCCAAGACGCAGGATCTGCTGCGCCCGGGACACGCCGACTACACGGCGCACGCCAAATACGAGGGGTATCAGGATGCGCGCGGCGGCGGGCATTTTTCGGGACGCATCACGGCAGCTTCGGTTGCGGCAGGCGCTGTCTGCGAGGGAGTCCTGCGCGATCTGGGCGTGCGGGTGTACACCCATATTGCCGCCTGCGCCGGGGTACAGGATGCCCCGCTTTCCAGCGCGGCGGGGCTGCTGCTGCCCGAGCCGGAGCCGGGACATTTTGCCCTGCTGGACCCCGAAAAGGAAGCCGCGATGCAACAGGCGATCCGCGACGCCGGAGCGCAGGGCGACAGCGTGGGCGGTATTCTGGAAACCGTCGTCACCGGGCTGCCCGCCGGTGTGGGCGAGCCGTGGTTTGACAGTGTCGAGAGCGAGCTTTCCCATTTGATGTTTGCCATCCCCGCCTGCAAGGGCGTGGAGTTCGGCGCGGGCTTTGCCTTTGCCGGGCTGCGCGGCAGCGAAGCCAACGACGCCTTTACGATGCAAAACGGCGTGGTGCGCACCGCCACCAACCGCAACGGCGGCGTGAACGGCGGCATCACCAACGGGATGCCGCTGGTGTTCCGCACGGTGATAAAGCCCACGCCCAGCATTTATAAACAACAGCACACCGTGGATTTTGCGGCAAAGCAGGACGCCGAGCTGCAAATCAAGGGGCGGCACGACCCCTGCATTGTCCCCCGCGCCGCCGTGGTGCAAAACACGCTGACGGCATTCGGCTTGCTGGATCTTTTGACGGTGCGCTACGGCACACTGGCACAAAAGCACGGTCTGCCGCAAAAATAAAACGCAAAGGAGGTGCCGCCCTTGGCACAGACCCTGTATGGATTGATTGGGGCAAAGCTGGGACACAGCTACTCCAAAATCATTCACGAAAAAATCGCCGACTACACCTATACCCTGCTGCCCCTGCCCACCGAGGCGGAGGCGCGCGCCTTTTTTGCAAAGCGTGAATTTGCGGCGGTGAATGTGACCATTCCCTATAAGCAGCTGGCCCTGCCCTGCTGCGATGAGGTTGACCCCCGCGCCAAGGCAATTGGGGCGGTCAACACGGTGGTCAACCGCGGGGGCAGGCTGTACGGCTACAATACCGATTACGCGGGCTTTGCGTATCTGGCTAAGGCGCACGGCGTGGATTTTGCGGGCAAGACCGTGCTGGTGCTGGGTACCGGCGGCACCCATGCCACGGTAAGCGCAGTCTGCCGGGACGGCGGCGCCAAGGAAATTCTGACCGCCAGCCGCACGGGCAGGGGCGGCGCCCTGACCTACGAGCAAGCTGCGGCGCGCAGCGATGTGCAGATCGTCGTCAACACGACGCCCTGCGGTATGTACCCGCAAACGGGGCAATGCCTGTTGGATGTGGCGGCGCTGCCTCAGCTGGAAACGGTTCTGGACGTTGTGTACAACCCCTTTGCCACCGAGTTGGTGCTGCGCGCCAAGGACCGGGGGCTGACGGCTGCCGGCGGCTTTGAAATGTTGGTGGCGCAGGCGGTGTATGCCGCCGAGCATTTTACCGGCAAGCCGCTGGACAGCGAAACGCTGATACCCCAAATCAGCCGCGAATTGCAAAAAGAACTGCAGAACGTTGTTTTGATCGGGATGCCCGGCTGCGGAAAATCCACCGTGGGCGCTGCTCTTGCCAAAAAGCTGGGCAAAACCTTTGTGGACGCCGACGCGGAAATCGAGCGCCGCACCGGCAAGGCGATTCCCGATATCTTCGCCCAGGAGGGCGAGGCGGCGTTCCGCCGGTATGAGGCGGATGTCATTGCCGATTTAACGCGGCAGAACCGACAGGTCATCGCCTGCGGCGGCGGCGTTGTCAAAACGCCTGAAAACCGGCACGCGCTGCGGCAAAACGGTCCCGTTTTGTGGGTGCAGCGCCCGCTGGACAAGCTGGCAACCGCCGGCAGACCGCTTTCCAAGGGCGGCGCCGCCCTGCGTGAGATGGCGCACGAGCGCCTGCCGCTGTACCGCGCCGCTGCCACCGCCACCCTTTGCAACGACGGCGCCTTGGCGGACACCGTGGCGGCGGCGCTGCACCTGCTGAAATAACCGTTCGTTTTGTTAGGAGAACACCCGTGAAAGCAAATCTTTTTTCCAGCCGCATCGGCGGCACGGCGGCAGTGCCGCCCAGCAAAAGTGCGGCACATCGTGCAGTTTTGTGCGCCGCTTTGGCGGAGGGTACCAGCCGTATTGAAAATATAGAGTACAGCCAGGATATCCGCGCGACCCTTGGCGCGGTGGCGCAGTTGGGTGCCAAGGTTACCGAGGAACCCCACGCCGTCAGCATTCAGGGGCGCGGCGCGGGCAGCGGTTTTGTGACCGTGACACGCCCGGTTTTTTGCAACGAGAGCGGTTCCACCCTGCGTTTTTTGATTCCGCTGTTCAGCCTGACGGCGCAAAAAATCCATTTTACCGGCGCAGGGCGGCTGTTTGACCGCCCGCAGGCGGTCTACCAGATGCTGTTTGACAGCCAAGGGCTGCGCTTTACCCAAGAGCCGGACGGCATCACGGTGTTTGGGCGGCTGCGCCCCGGTGCGTTCAAGCTGCCGGGCGATGTATCCAGCCAGTTTGTCAGCGGGCTGATGTTTGCCGCCCCCCTGATGGAAAGTGACAGCCTGATTGAAGTGCTGCCCCCCTATGAGAGCCGCTCCTATGTGGACTTAACGCTGGACAATATGCAGCAGTTCGGCATCAAGGCGGCACAGCGCGCGCGCAAAAACGGCAGCGTGGTGTACCGCATCCCCGCACCGCAGACCTATACCGCCTGCGATGTGACCATTGAGGGCGATTACAGCCAAGCCGCCTTTTTGGCGGTGCTGGGCTGCGTGCTGGGCGGCGTGACGGTGACCGGGCTGAACCCCGAAAGCAAGCAGGGCGACAAGGTCATTATGGACATTTTGCAGCGCTGCGGCGGCAAATGCAAGGCAGTGGACGGCGGGCTGAAATTCGGGCGCAGCCTGCTGAAGGCAACCGAAATTGACTTGGCAGACTGCCCGGATTTAGGACCCATCCTGTTTACGCTGGGCTGTTTTTGCAGCGGCGAAACGATTTTGCGCAATGCCGGGCGGCTGCGCATCAAAGAAAGCGACCGCATTGCCGCCATGCAGACCGAGCTGGAAAAGATGGGCGCCCGCATTCAGGTCGAGGGCGACACGGTGTATATCTACGGCACGGCGCTGCGCGCACCGGATCGCCCGCTGAACGGACACAACGACCACCGTATTGTGATGGCGCTGGCCATTGCGGCAGCGGCTGGCGGCTTGCCTGCCACCATTTTGGGGGCGGAAGCCGTCAACAAGAGCTGGCCTGCGTTCTGGCAGGTGCTGCAGTCCTTGGGCGAGCGCGTGGAATTTGAGGAGTAAAGGCGGGAACGGTATGCTGGACACATCCAAAACGTATCTGATCGTGGGCTTGGGGCTGCTGGGCGGCAAGTACGCCCAAGTGCTGAGCCAGAAGGGCTACCGCGTTACGGGCATTACCCACAGCGCGGAAACTATGGAGTTTGCCCTGAGCCGCGGCTATGTCTGCGCGGGCAAGACCGAGGATTTTGAGGATCTGGTCACACAGGCGGACTGTGTGATTTTCGGCTTGTACCCCACGGTGCTGCTGGACTGGGTGCGGCAGTACGGACATCTTTTGCGCCCCGGCACGATGGTGACCGATGTGTCCGGCGTAAAGCGCGGCGTGGTGGAGCCGGTGCAGCAGGCACTGCCCGCAGGGGTGGAGTTTATTGCCAGCCACCCGATGGCGGGGCGCGAAACCAGCGGCATTGCCCACAGCGCCGAGGTTAATTTTGCCCCGGCAAACTTTATCATCACCCCGACCGAAAAAAACACCCCGCAGGGCATCGAATGGTGCCGCACGCTTGCCGAAACGCTGGGCTTTTGCCGCATCAGCGTGCTGTCCCCTGCCGAGCATGACCATATGATCGGCTATGTCAGCCAGCTGTGTCACGCCATTGCCGTCAGCCTGATGTGTGCCTCCGACAATACGGAGCTTGCACGCTACACGGGCGATTCCTTCCGGGATTTGACAAGAATTGCCCGCATCAACGACAAAATGTGGGCGGAGCTGTTCTTGTGGAACAAGGATAATCTGATCAGCGAGATCGATATGTTCTCAAGCGCGCTGCAGGATATGCGGCAAAAGCTCGTGGACGATGACCGCGAAGGGCTGCAGGAGATGTTCCGCCTTTCGACCCAGCGCCGCGAAGCCTTTGACAAAAAGTAAAAAACTGCCGATGCAGAAAAACTTCTGCATCGGCAGTTTTTGTTTGTCAAAAATTCCTTTTTATGGGTAGCAATGTAGGGAGGGGTCTTGACCCCTCCTTGCCGCCTTACGGCAACGCTAACCTAACGGGCAAACCGCGCGTATGGCTTCCCCCTTTGGGGGAAGCTGTCACCGCAGGTGACTGATGAGGGGGCGTCTGCCGGACATTTCCCCCTCATCCGGCGCGTTCCGCGCCACCTTCCCCCTTTGGGGGAAGGCTTTTCCGCCGCAGCCGTGCCGGTAAATCAACCTACCGGGAAACCTCGCGCCCTGCATTTTTACCCGAAAAATTGCTTTTTTGGCAAACAAAAGCCGATGCGGATTTTCCGCATCGGCAGTTTTCTTATGGGTTAGTTGTCGCGGCGACCCAGCAGGCGCACCACATACAGGAAGATGTTGATGAAGTCCAGATACAGGTTCAGCGCGCCGATGATGGACGACTTTTGCAGCATGGCCGCATCGCCGCCAAAGTAGGCGTAATGATGCCGGAGCATCTGGGTGTCGTAGGCGGTAATGCCCATAAACAGCAGCAGCCCGACGGCGCACAGCAGTAAATCGCCAAAGGCGAAGCCAAAGCCCAGCAGGTTGAACAGACCGCCCACCAAGGAGCAGACGATCAGCGCGACCAAACCGCCGAACAGTTTGGGACCCCAGCCGGTCAGATCCTTGTGGGTGGTGGCGCCGTACACCGCCATAACGCCAAAATAGACAGCGCCCACCAGAAACGCCAGCACCAGCGTGCCGAAGCGGTACGCCACAAACAGGGTGGACAGGTTCAAACCGTTCAGCACCGCATACCCGAAGAACAGCCCCGTGGCGGTGGAGGGCTGCAGGCTCATCACCCGGGTGGACAAAATCATAACCAGCACCAGCTCGCCGATGGCGGTCATCCAAATCAGACCGCTGCTGTACAACGGTACAAACAGCCCGGTGGTGACTGTGGCAAGCGCCACGGCAAAGGTGACCAGCAGACCGGCAAACATCCAGCCAAAGGTTTTGGTCATATATTCGTTCAGGGTGCCGAAGGGACTTTCGGCGTAGGAAATATTGTAATAGTTTGGATTCATAGTTGCATTCCCCTTTCTCTATGTTGTATTATAGGCGTAAAAGATGTGCAATGTATCACAAAACTGTGAAGTACCTGTAAACAAGTATGGTACAGAAAGGGCAAAATGTCAAACAAAAAATTATTTGGGCTGTATCTGCACGTTCCCTACTGCAAGGCGAAGTGCCGGTATTGCGATTTTTACTCCGCACCCGGTGCGCGCGGCGTGCCGCAGGCATACGTCGATGCGCTGCTGCGGGAACTGGCAAAGAACACCCGCCGCCCCGACACGGTGTATTTCGGCGGCGGAACCCCGGCACTGCTCTCCCCCGCGCAGGTGGAAATGCTGCTGCGCGCCTGTGACCCGCTGCCCGGCGCGGAAATCACGCTGGAGGCAAACCCCGATGTGGTCACGCAGGAAACGCTGAACGGCTTTCGCGCGGCAGGGGTGACCCGCATCAGCTTTGGCGTGCAGAGCGCCGACGACACCCAGCTGCGCCGCTTGGGGCGCACCCACACGGCAGCCGGGGCATCCGCCGCCTTGGCGATGGCGCAAAAGGCAGGCTTTGCGGAAATTTGCGGCGACATTATGCTGGCGCTGTCCTATTACAGCAACGCAGAGTTTGACGCCACGCTGGCACTTTTGAAAAATGGCGGCTGCACGCATATTTCTGCGTATCTGTTGAAAATTGAGCCGGGTACGGCGTTCGCCAAATATCCGCCCGACGGCTTGCCCACCCCGGATGAAGCCGCCGATTTTTACCTGTATGCGGTGCGCCGTCTGGAACAGGAGGGCTACCGCCAGTATGAAATCAGCAACTTTGCCCGCCCCGGACACGAGGGACGCCACAACCTGCTGTACTGGAACTGCTGCGATTACCTGGGGCTGGGTCCTGCCGCGCACAGCTGCTTGGACGCCCTGCGCAGCTACTGGCCCGGCGATGTGCAGGGGTTTATCGCAGGCACGGTGCAGCCCCAGCCGGAGGGCGACTGCACGGCAGAGGATTTTCTTTTGATGCAGCTGCGCCTGCGCACGGGGCTGAACCTGCCGCAGTACGCCGCCCGCGGCGGGCAGCTTACCGCCGCCCAGCGCGCCTTTATGCGCCAATGCGTCGCCCACGGCTACGCCGTCTGGCAGGACGATACCTTCGCCCTGACCCCGGAGGGTCTTGTGGTCCAAAACGCCATTTTAGAGGAATTGATATAAAACAGCCCCGTCGAGAATCTGTCTTTCAGATTCTCGACGGGACTGTTTATTTGTATGGGCTGTTGTTTGAAATGGGTGGAACGGCTGTTAATTAACAGAAAGCTGTTACTTATTGTATGTAGACTTTTTGTATTCAAATCGCCTATGCTATAGAAAATGGAGGCGTGTAGAAATGGACATTATTAAGGTGTTTGGGGATAACTTAAGAAGATATCGCACCGCCAAGGGAATTTCTCAGGAGGCATTTTCTGAGAAATGCGGAATGCATCGTACCTATATCAGCGCCATAGAATGTTATCGCCGCAGTATATCACTGGAGAATATTCAGCGTATCGCGGATGCGCTTGAAATAGAAACTTATAAATTGTTTTTGGAGGATTCGGATAATGCCAAGGAATAATGAATCATTTGGTATTGCTGCCGAGGTGGCAATTGCCGAAACATTTTGCGTTCGTATAAGCCAGAGTTATGCGAAAAGAGCAGAAGAATCTACTGTAAGATTGCTTACAGGCAATAACGTAATCAAGACGATATTTGAGCGTGAGAAAATACCATTCCCCGAAAAACATGTGGCAGAGAAGCAGAGTCCGATTGATTTCGTTTTGATGGGCGGGTCGAGTCTGTCCGTAAAATCAAATAAAGGAAAACTTGGAAAGGTTGCTCCGCAAATTATAGGTCAGCCAACAAGTGAAACCTATTTTTACCACTTAGAGAAACACTTTGAATGCTTCTGCTTGGCAGATTATTTGAGAAAACACAATTTGCCAAATACATACGAGGGAAGGGCAAGGGCATTCAAACAGATTTGCATCGATTATACCGCCAATGTGGTGGATATGTATTGGGAAAACCTCTTTGAGTGTGATTACTATCTTCACTTCTATAATCTTGAAAGCTATGCAAATCCCTTGGAAAATTACATTGTTTTTCGGAAAGAGCAACCGCCTGTTTGGTGTAAGGAAAAATTTTCTTTTACACAGACCCTAGATAGTTGGAATGAATCAAATACCTTAAAATATTGCGGAATCAGCATAGGAGAGTTTCAAGTCCATCATAACAGAAATTGTTTTAAGTTCAGATTCAATGTTGATGGTATAATGCGTCTGATGGAGTTAGAAAGGATTTGATCAATAAAATCTTTGCGTGGCATGTGTAAGCGCATAAACAGCAATCAAGGAAAGCAAAAAGGTCGGCTAGCCGACCTTTTTGAATACAAAAATATACTCGTGCTTAAATATGTAGAAATCGCTGGCTAATGCACGATAACGCCAAATCCCCTGCTTGTTTGACTTCCCTTTTGTGTCACCAAAATTCTTGACCAGAATTGCCTTTAAGAGAAGACCTTTTTCCATCATAAGACTCATACAATAAAATCCCAAGGGAACAACTTGACCGTTGGCATATTTATCGCCAATGACAACCGCGCAATATCGATTCTTCTCCAATACATTGATAGTGTTATCGACCACCTTGCCGAAGGAATCCAGAAAATCCGTGATGCTGCTGCAATTGGATAGGTCGCGGGGATTTTCAGAAAATTTAATGATGTCCCAGTATGGCGGGTGCATAATTACAAACTGAACCTTATTTATCCCTTCGGTCAGTAGAACTTTGTTTATGTCACAGTTTTGGCTGTCCGATACTACAATTTTGGCTTTTACGGCATTGCTTTTTTCGGTAACAATCCTGTCGTGGGCTTCTTTTGCTACATCATACTGAAGCTCTATACCAATGGAATTACGCCCCATTCGCTGTGCTTCTATCAACGAGGTACCGCTGCCCATGAAGGGGTCTAAAATCCAATCCCCTTTTTTGGTATATCTTGAAAACAATTGATGCGGGATTTGAGGAACAAAATTTCCATGGTAGTGTCCGCTATGTGCGCCGGAGTTATCCCGTTTGTCAATCACCCATAAGGAATCTGTTTCAATATCACTATATTCCTTCCACCGGGACAAGTCCAAATCGTTATACTTAGCCATTTTAAGATCCTTTAATCAGGCAGTGCAAATACTCGGTTGTTTCATTTCCGGAAATATTTCGGTTTTCATCTTTGTCAGCCTTAAAGCGCCGATAGGATTGGGTAAAGCATTGATATGTTCCATATTTTTCCATAATTTTTTTTATGGTTTCTACGTTCATTAAGCCTTCGTTATTATAGCTTAGAAAAATATACTTGAAATCTGCATGGGCAATTAAATACTCAAATTCGCCTTCTAACGTTTTCTTGGAGCAATATTTACTCTTTTGGTCGTTTGTGTCTCTGAGACCAGTCTTCCCTTTTAACACAGGATTGTCATATCTGGCAATGGTTTCAAGAACGTGATAATTGGAACAGTATTGTCTGGCATTGTAAGGGGGGTCAAGATATAAAACATCGCCACGTACTTTTGTAATGAGTTGATTAATATCCTCGTTATAAACGGTTCCGACAGGACCTTCTGTTTGGGGTAAAAGCTCTAATTGAAAAGCCTTTTGCGCGGATTTCTTTATGTGCTTAAGAAATGCCCCATACACAGATGCGGTATTGGCATACTTGTCAATGGAGTTAATCAGGCCTGCCAACAACCCAAAGTAGATTTTTTCGGATATAACGTTTTCTTGAAAAAGCCTCTCAATTTCGGTTCGGATAGCGTCACATTTCTGACCATTCTCGTCCGTGAAATAGTTTCTTCCGGAATCGGAACCTGCGCAATAGTGGTTGAAAATGAAACCTTCTATTCCGGGCAAATCGTTTAGGTGCCTTACCAAGGAAGCATCAATGCTTTCACAACCCTCAATATAATACTTGTTAATCACATAACTATAATATTGAATGTCGTTCGACAACACCCGGCAGCCTTCTTTTCTGTAACTGGCACCTACAACACCGGTTCCGGCAAATAAGTCGGCAAAAACAAATGAATCTCCGGGTCTATAACCGGTGACATCAGAGATGGTATTGTGAATAAAATCAAGAAGCGAGTATTTGGAACCAATATAATTCATTCGTTTTCCATCCCATCTGTGTGTTACAATAGCGGAGATATTGCAGGAAAAAATATAGGCAAGATATGTTCAATGGAGCCAGAGTATCGGTTTAGTTTCTTTCCGTTAATCCATCAAGGAGTGAAACATAATGATCTTTGCAGACGTTTTCTCTTATACCCATCTTTTTTATCAGCAATTTCAACAATGACTTAAGGCGTAAACGCAACAATGTCACTCTTTCACATTTTATAAGTATACCACAAAAGTGCGTCTACGACAATACATTTAGGGGATAATTGTGTATATGGCACAAACTGCACAGCGGTCAGTTCGTCGCAGGTGTACTTAGCTGCAATTAAGCAGCAAAAGAAATGAATGCAATAACGCCCTCTGAAAAACGGTAGATTTTTCAGAGGGCGTTATTAATAGTATCAAAGCAGTATCAAGCGCGTTTTAACGTTCCGAAATTCATCGTTACTGTAATGATTATTTGCAATTTTGAATTATTCAAACTCAATGGTTGCCGGGGGTTTGGTGGTGTAGTCGAACAGCACGCGGTTGATGTTTTTGACCTCGTTGACAATGCGGCTGGCGGCGGTGGTCAGGGTTTCGGTGGGGAGAAGCGTGACCTCGGCGGTCATAAAGTCGGTGGTGGTGACAGCGCGCAGGGCGATGGCGTAGTCGTAGGTGCGTTCGTCACCCATAACGCCGACGCTGCGCATATTGGTCAGCGCGGCAAAATACTGGCTGGGGCGCTGCGCCATGGGCAGCTTGTCCACTTCCTCGCGCCAGATGGCGTCGGCATCCTGCACGATAGCGACCTTTTCTGCCGTTACATCGCCGATGATGCGGATCGCCAAGCCGGGACCGGGGAACGGCTGGCGTGCCACCAGATATTCGGGCAGACCCAGCTCGCGACCCGCCTGACGGACTTCGTCCTTGAACAGGTCACGCAGAGGCTCCACGATTTCCTTAAAGTCAACATAGTCGGGCAGACCGCCGACATTGTGGTGGCTCTTGATGGTGGCGCTTTCGCCGCCAAGACCGCTTTCCACAACGTCGGGATAGATGGTACCCTGCGCCAAAAAGTCCACAGCACCGATCTTTTTCGCCTCGTCCTCAAAGACGCGGATGAACTCCTCGCCAATGATTTTGCGCTTGGCTTCGGGGGCGTCCACGCCGGCAAGCTTGGCATAGAAGCGGTCGCGGGCATCGACGCAGACAAAGTTGATGTCAAACTGACCGCTCTCGCCAAAGACCTCGCAGACCTGCTCGCGCTCGTTCTTGCGCAGCAGACCGTGGTCCACAAACACGCAGGTCAGCTGCTTGCCGATGGCTTTTGCCAGCATAGCAGCGCAGACGCTGGAGTCCACACCGCCGGACAGAGCGCACAGCACCTTGCCGTTACCGATCTTCTCGCGCAGGGCAAGGACGGAGTTCTCGACAAAGGAATCCATCTTCCAAGCGCCGGCGCAGCCGCAGACATTGTACACAAAGTTGTGCAAAATGCGGGTGCCGTTTTCGGTGTGCAGCACCTCGGGGTGGAACTGCACGGCGTACAGCCCGCGCGCCTTGTCCTGCACGGCGGCAACCGGGCAGTTGGGGGTGTGGGCAATGATCTCAAAGCCGGGGGCAGCCTGCTCGATATAGTCGTTATGGCTCATCCAGCAGATGTTCTGGGCAGGCAGGGTGTCAAACAGGGGGCTGGCGGTGTCCAGATCGACCAAAGTCTTGCCGTACTCGCGCTCGGGCGCCTTGCAGACGTGACCGCCGAGGGTGTGCATCATCAGCTGGCTGCCGTAGCAGATGCCCAGAATGGGTACGCCCCAAGTGTAAATGTCGGGGTCGATGGTGGGAGAATCCGGCAAATAGGCGCTGTTGGGACCGCCGGTAAAGATGATGCCCTTGGGGTTCTTGGCTTTGATTTTTGCCAAGTCGGTGCGGTAAGAATAAATTTCGCAATACACGTTGCATTCACGGACGCGGCGGGCAATCAGCTGGTTGTACTGACCGCCGAAATCCAAAACGATAACGGTTTCCTGCTGCATAGGGGACTCCCTTCTTTTTCACATTATATGTAACCAGTATAGCATACTTTGCCGAAAAAAAACAGGGGCTGACGAAAAATGTTTTGCGGGATTAGCGTTTTCTAACATATTGACATTATTTTGAGAGTATGGTATGCTTTTTTGGCAATAAGGGAGTAGTCGGTACGGGGTTTCCCGTATAGTTCTGCCAACACAATGGGCTTACAGCCCTGGCTTAACTTTAAATGACAAGACTTATCTGCTCCGGATTTTGGGGCAGATAGGTCTTTTTTATTTGCCGCACACCCCCAAAAAGGACGGAGGAAACACGATGACGCTACCGGATCTGATTTTGATTGCCGTGGGGCTTTCGATGGATGCCTTTGCCGTGTCCATCTGCAAGGGGCTGTCTGTGCGCAGGGTAAGCGCAGGACACGCGCTGCTTTGCGGCGTGTGGTTCGGCGGGTTTCAGGCGCTGATGCCGCTGCTGGGCTTCGTTTTGGGCGACCGCTTTGCATCGCTGCTGACCCGCTTTGGACCGTGGATCGCCTTTGTGCTGCTGGCGCTGATCGGCGGCAATATGGTCAAGGAGAGCTTTGGCGGGGACGAGGCGCTGGACGATGATTTTTCTGCCAAGGCGATGCTGCCCTTGGCAGTGGCCACCAGCATTGACGCCTTTGCCGTGGGGGTCAGCTTTGCCGCCATGCAGGTCAACATTGCCCCGGCAGCGGGGCTGATCGGCGTGATCACCTGCGGGCTGTCCGCTGCGGGCGTCAAGGCGGGGGCGGTGTTCGGTGACAAGTACCGCGCCCCGGCAGAGCGTGCGGGCGGCGTGGTGCTGATTTTGATCGGCGCCAAAACGCTGCTGACCGGGCTGGGCATCCTGTAAAAAATGACTCTGTGTGGCAGCAATCGCTTCGCTTATCTCCTGCCACGGCTTGCGGAACGATGGGCAAATCTGGTATAATCAAGGCGGAAGTTCTAGCAAAATAAGAGGGTCTTTTCATGAAAGTATGTAAAAAATCAGCCTTTCCCCTGACGGCAATCATGGTGGCTGTTACGGCGTTTCTGCAAGTTATTGGGGAAAGCTATTCCGCCGTAAACAGTTGGAATCGGCTGTTTGAAAACCCCGCACAGAGTATGGTGCGGTTTCTGATTGTATTTTTATTTTGGTATGCCCTGCTGGCGGTGACCTACCGCTGGTGCGAGCGCCCCTTTGCCGTCGAAACGCATATACCCTATAAAAATATATTTGCATTTTCGCTGCTGGTGTTGGGCATCTGCTGGCTGCCGGGGGTCGTTATAAACTACCCGGGCAGTTTTGGTACCGACGCGCTGCACCAGTTGACGGGTTATTACGGGTATGAGACGTTTATTGACGACAACCCACTGCACACCCTGATGATGATTGTTTTTTTGAATCTGGGGGATCTTTTCGGTAATCGTGGATTGGGTGCATTTTTGTATACTGTGTTTCAGGCGCTGCTGCTGGCGGTCTGCTTTGCGGTGGTCTGCACGGAAATTTACACCATGCTGCAGGGCAAGGGTCGCAAGCTCGGCTATGCCATGAGCCTTTTGTTCTTTGCGGTGGTACCCATGTGGGGGCAGTTTGCCCAGTGGATCAGCAAGGATATACCCTATACAAGCATGACAACGCTGTGGATGGTCTGCCTGATGCGGTGCATCCGCAACGGAAAAACCGTAAGCCGAACCAATATCATCTGCTTGACGGTTACGGGTATCCTAACCTGCCTGCTGCGGCTGAACGGACCGTTTGCGGTATTCCCCACCATGGTCGTGCTGCTACTGGTCATGCCGTACAGGACAAAGAAATATCTGGCGGTGTCGTTGCTGTCGGTACTGGTCCTTTACTCGGGGGCGCACAAGGTACTGAATGCATCGACCGACCGCATTGCCGAAAACGAACCCCTGAAACTGTTGGGCGTGGTACACCTGAACCAAGCACAGCAGGTCATGCGCAGTTATATTGAGCATCCCAGCGGCTTCACGCCGGAGGAATATGCCATCATCGACAAGGTCATCGAAGCTGACAAGATGACCGAGACGTACAATCCGACCAATCTGGACCCCATAATGGACATACGCCGCGTGACCACGCCGGAGGACATCCGGGCGTTTCAGCAGCTTTGGTTCAAGATTTTGCTGCGCTACCCTGCCAGCTGTGTGCAGGCATCACTGAACAAATGCTTTGGCTATTATTCGGCATCGACCAAGGGCTATGCCAAACTGCTGGGTCATGAAATCGAGCCGGATGCGCGGCTGAAATTGACGCCGATGTTCTCCGAGGCAGTGCGCGGGCGGTATCAGGAGTTTGTATACAAGGCGGAAAATCTGCCGGGTCTGCGGTATCTGGCAACAGCGGGCTTTTACACACAGGCGGCGTTTTTGTGCGGCTGGTCGCTGCTGCGCAAAAAGAAGTGGAAGGAACTCATCCCGTTTTTGCCCATCGGTGTGAACATCTGTGTTTGTCTGGCCAGTCCGTTGTCTAGATTTATCCGCTATGAACTGCCTGTGGCAGCGGCAATCCCGCTGCTGATAGCCTGGGTGGTGACCGTGCTGAAGGCACCCCCGCAGGACGAAACCTTATGACAACACCGCACAATTCCCGCCTGACGTATCGGCACTTAGAATTGTGCGGCATTGCCCTTATAAAAACAGAAAAGGCACCGCGTCATTTCCGCCGCAAGGGCAAAGGAATGACGCGGTGCTTTTGGTTTGTTTGCAAAAGGCTCTGTTTACAGCACCTTATGCTCCGGCACGGCAGAGTCCATGGGGCGGGGCGAACCCTCGACCCACTGGATCGCCTTCTTGGGGCATTTGGAGACGCAGGTGCCGCAGCCGTTGCACTTGGTGTAGTCGATCACGGCAACGTTGTCCTTGAGGAAGATCGCCTCGTTGGGGCAGTTGCGCACGCACAGACCGCAGGCAATGCAGCCGACACGGCACGCCTTGTTGACCACGGGTCCCTTGTCCTTGCTGGAGCATTTGACGGCGGGCTGGGAAGCGATGGGCTTCATCTGGATAATATGGCGCGGGCAGGCGACGGTGCAGGCGGTGCAGCCGGTACACTTGGTACGGTCGACCACGGCAACGCCGTTTACCACATGGATGGCGTCAAACTTGCACGCGCGGGTGCAGTCGCCCAGACCCAGACAGCCGAAGGCACAGGCACTGGGACCGCCCGCCACGGCAGCCGCAGCGGCGCAGGTCTGGATGCCCTGATAGTCAAACCGTTTGCCGCAGTTGACACCGCCGTTGCAGATAACGGTGGCGCGCAGGCTGGGGCGGTCGTCGGTATCGTTGCCCATAATCAGGTTGATGGCATCGTTGGTCTTGTCGCCGCCGGGGGCGCACTTGTAGGTGGGAGCTTTGCCCTCAACGATCGCCTTGGCGTAGTCGGCACAGCCGGCGTAGCCGCAGCCGCCGCAGTTGGCGCCTGCCAGACATTCGGTGATCTGGGCAATGCGCGGATCCTCGTACACGGCCATAAACTTGGATGCCAGCACCAGAATGATGCCGCCTGCCAGACCCAGCACCACCAGTACGACGATAGCTAATACAATCGGGTTCATACGTTTGTTTCCCCTTTCTTAGAAAATCGCGTTGATGATGTTTTCGACCATACCGCCGAAGCCCATAAAGCTCAGCGAGGTAATGGCGGCAGACACCAGCGTGATGGGCAGACCCTTAAAGCACTCCGGCGGGTTGGCGTTTTCGACACGCTGACGCACGCCGCAGAACAGCAGCATGGCAACCAGGAAGCCGACACCGGCACCGGCGGCGCAGACGAGCGCCTCGGCATAAGCAAGACCGAAGCCGTACTGCTCGACCACAGCGGAGTAGTCCTGCACGGCCAGAATGGTGACACCCAGCACGCAGCAGTTGGTGGTGATCAGCGGCAGGTATACGCCCAAGGACTGGTACAGGGCGGGAATGTACTTTTTAAGGGTGATCTCGATCAGCTGCACCAGCACGGCAATGACCAGAATGAACACGATGGTCTGCAGGTAGCCGAGGTCAAAGGCGTCCAGCAGCAAAATTTGCAGCGGGAAGGTCACCGCCGTGGCAATGACCATAACCGCGATGACCGCCATACCCATACCGGCGGACGAGTCCAGCTTTTTGGAAACGCCCAAGAACGGGCAGATGCCCAAAAACTGCACCAGAACGTAGTTGTTGACCAAAATCATACTGAAGAAAATGGTGGCAAAGGTAGCTACAGGATTCATTGCTGGGCACCTTCTTTCTGATTTTGCTTGGCGTCGTCGATCTGCTCCAGCATAACATCGCCGCAGGTCTTGCGCTCAATGGGTTTGTTCAGCTTGCGCTCCAGCCAGACACAGCCCGCCATCAGGCAGCCGAACACAAAGAAACCGCCGGGGGCAGAGTTCATCACGGTCATACGGTCGATGCCCTCGGGGATGACGGTGATGCCCAGCCAGGTGCCGTTGCCGATGATCTCACGGATGGAGGACATCAGC
>ERZ1034691.1003-NODE-1003-length-19671-cov-12.829782_pt1 | contig 19671 bp, 16 predicted proteins | sample MGYA00520638_ERZ1034691 | MGnify/ENA primary metagenome ERZ1034691 (study PRJEB33766, sample SAMN09781763) | gut metagenome | biome: gut microbiome | host: Homo sapiens | place: Madagascar | study: EMG produced TPA metagenomics assembly of the PRJNA485056 data...
ACAACGCTTCCGGCAATCCCGGGCTTGCCAAGGGCGGCAGCGGCGATGTGCTGGCGGGGATGACCGCCGGGCTGCTGGCTGCCGGGCTGCCGCAGGGGCGCACCGCCGCCCAGATGGCTGCACTGGCAGTCTGGCTGCACGGTGAGGCCGCCGACCGCTGCGCCGGGCAGCGCAGTATGACCGCCATGCTGCCCCAGGACCTGTTTGAGGAACTTGGGTATTTACTGACGGAACTGGAAGGCTGACCCGGCAAAAAATCTCGCCGTATGGGCAAACCCCACTTGCCAAAAAATTCATAAGGGTATATAATAGGACTGCTTTTTAAAGTGGAAAGGAGCCGATCCCGTATGCCGCGTGTGGAAGGTCAAAAGCGCAAGCTGCTGGCGCTTTTGCAGATTTTGATTCGTGACACCGACGAAAACCACCCCCTCAGCGTTCCCCAGCTGGTGGAAAAGCTGCAGGACGAGGGCATCGTTTCTGAGCGCAAGAGCGTCTACAACGATCTAGCCACCCTCAAAGAAATTCCCGGCGCCAAGTACGACATCGTGCAGCAGCGCGGGCGCGGCGGCGGCTATTATATGACGGATGCGCCCTTTGAGCTGGCGGAGCTGAAGCTGCTTGTGGACGCTGTGTACGCCAGCAAGTTCATCACGGCGCGCAAGTCCAAAACGCTCATCGACAAGCTCGGGCAGTTCACCTCCCGCTACAAGCAGGCAGAGCTGGACCGCAAGGTTTTGGTCAGCGGGCGTATCAAGTCCACCGATGAAAAAATTCTTTACACGGTGGATGCGCTGCACACCGCCATCACGGCCGGGGAGCAGGTGCAGTTCAAATACTGCGACTGGAACCTGCAAAAAAAGATGACGCCCCGCCACGACGGGCAGCTGTACTGCGTCAGCCCTTGGGTGCTGGTGTGGGAAAACGGCAACTATTACCTCATCGCCTACACCGAGGGGCGCCTCAAGCATTACCGCGTGGACAAGATGCAGTCGGTGCATCAGCTGCCCGGCACCGTGCGCGAGGGCGCAGCGGAGTATGCCGACTTTGACGTCAACACCTATATGCAGCAGATGTTCGGTATGTTCAACGGTCCCTGCAAGCGGGTGACGCTTCTGTGCGAAAACCGCTTTGCCGGCGCCATGATCGACCGTTTCGGCACGGTACCCATTCTGGTGCCCTGCCCGGACGGCGAGCATTTCAAAATCACAGTGGATATTCAGGTCAGCCCCCAGTTCTTCGGCTGGGTGGCAGGCTTCGGTGCCGGGGTGTCGGTATCGGGTCCGCCGGAGGTGCGCGCCGAGATGAAAAAGACGCTGGATCGTATTCAGGAAATTTATCGTTAAGAGGACATTTTTATGTATGATTATCTGATCGTTGGTGCCGGCTTGTTCGGTGCTGTCTTTGCCCGCGAAGCCACCCTTGCCGGCAAATCCTGCCTTGTCATCGACAAACGCAGCCACATTGCGGGCAATATTTATACCGAGGATGTCGCCGGTATCCCCGTTCACCGCTACGGCGCGCATATCTTCCACACCAACAACAAGACCGTGTGGGACTATGTCAACCGCTATGCCGAGTTCAACCGCTACACCAATTCTCCCGTTGCCAACTACAAGGGTGAGCTGTACAACCTGCCCTTTAATATGAACACCTTCAACAAGATGTGGGGCGTCATCACCCCCGCCGAGGCAGAGGCAAAAATCCGCGAGCAGCGCGCTGCCCACTACACTGCCGAGCCGAAAAATCTCGAGGAGCAGGCCATCAACCTTGTAGGTGTCGATATCTACGAAAAGCTCATCAAGGGCTACACCGAAAAGCAATGGGGTCGCCCCTGCACCGAGCTGCCCGCCTTTATCATCCAGCGCCTGCCCGTGCGCCTGACCTTCGACAACAACTACTTCAACGCCCTGTATCAGGGCATCCCCACCAAGGGCTACACCGCCTTGGTCGCCGCCCTGCTGGACGGCATCGAGGTGCGCACCGACACCGACTACCTTGCCGACAAAGCCGCGCTGGACGCCTTGGCGCAAAGGGTCATCTACACGGGTCCCATCGACGCCTATTTCGACTACAAGCTGGGCGCGCTGCAGTACCGCAGTGTCCGCTTTGAAACCGAAACGCTGGACTGCCCCAACTATCAGGGCAATGCCGTCATCAACTACACCGACGCCGAAACACCCTACACCCGCATCATCGAGCATAAGCACTTTGTGTTCGGCTCCACCGAGCCGGGTACCCAAACCGTCATCAGCCGCGAATATTCTGCCGAATGGCAGCCCGGCGATGAGCCGTATTATCCCGTCAACGATGCCGCCAACGGGGCGCTGTACGCCCGCTACAAGGCGCTGGCAGACGCCGAAAGCCGCGTGGTGTTCGGCGGGCGCTTGGGCGAGTACAAGTACTACGATATGGACAAGGTCATCGAATCCGCCCTTGCCTGCGCCGAAAAAGAATTGCGCTAACTCTTTTTCCCCCATTTGCCGCGATTTTTGCAAAATTTCCTCTTGCGTGCGCGGGTAAATTATGCTATACTGTATCTTGCATGAAAATTTTAAGGAGTGCTACATCAATGAACTGGTATGAAATCGCTCTCGGCGTCGTTCTGATCGTCGTTTCCGTTTTGATCGTTGTCTTTACGCTGGCTCAGGAGCAAAAGGGTCGCGGCTTGTCCGGTGCTATCATGGGCGAAAGCTCTGCCATGGCTGCCGGTCGTCAGCGCGGCGTTGACGCCAAGCTCGCCAAGATCACCAAGATCTGCGGCATCGTATTCTTTGTGGTAACGCTGGTGGTCTGCGTCCTCAGCGCACGCCTGTAATCCGGCCGCACGGTATAACAAGAAAAGCCGACCCGTACCTGTACACACTGGTGTCAAGGCGGGTCGTTTTTTGTGGGAAAGTTTGCGGGCTTCCCCCCCGCACAGGAAGGGCTTTATCGGACGATAAAGCGACGTAAATTAAAGGAGTAATTATGACACCCTTACAGAAAAATGTTTTAAATGCGGTCAAGCGCCGCCCCATGACGCTGCGCGAGCTGCAAAACAACCTGCAGGTGGACAATTCCCGCCTGCGCACCACCGTGTCCGCCATGGTCGCCACCGGCGAACTGACCATCAAAAACGGGCAGTACGCCCCCGGCCTTGCCACCTTCAGCAACGAAGCCGCGCCCAACGCCATTCCCTGCACGCTGGTCAAGCTGGCAGCCCGCTTCGGCTTTGCCAGCCGCGACGACGGCACCGGCGATATTTTCATCCCCGGGCGCGCGTTGCACGGCGCTATGCCGCAGGACAAGATCCTGGTCAAGCTGTTTGACCGCCCCCGCGTGGAAGGCTCCTCCGAGGGCGAGGTACTGGAAGTCACCGTACCCAACAACCGCTTTGCCGGTACTGTCTGCCTGTCGGATGACGGACGCCTCTGCGTTGAGCCGGACGGCTGCCGCGACGTCAAGTTCCTGCTCGCCAAGCAGGGGAGTGAGGGCGCGCATCTGGGCGACAAGGTCGGCTTTCTGATCACCCACCGCGGCGAGCGCCACGGCGACCACCGCGCCGCCGTGGTCGAAAAATTCGGCTCGTCCGACTATGCGTCGGAATGCTCCAAGGCGATTTTGTACGGGCGCAATGTCCGGCAGGAATTTCCCGAGGACGTGCTGGAGGAAGCCCACGCCTACGACAACGCCGTCATCGACCAAGCCGAGGCTGCCAAGCGGCTGGATCTGCGCGCCATCCCCATTTTCACCATCGACTCCGCCGAAACCAAGGACATCGACGATGCCATCAGCCTGCAAAAGCTCGCCGACGGCTACGAGCTGGGCGTTCACATTGCCGACGTCAGCCACTATGTGCGCCCCGGCTCCGCCCTGGACACCGAAGCGTTTGAGCGCGCCACCAGCATCTACTACGCCGACAAGGTCATCCCCATGCTGCCCACCCAGCTGTCCAACGGCATCTGCTCGCTCAATCAGGGCGAGGAGCGTCTGGCATTCTCCTGCCTGATGCGTCTGGACGAGCAGGGCAACATCAGCAGCTATAAGTTTGTCAAAACCGTGATCTGCAGCCGCGTCAAGGGCGTGTATAAGGAAATCAACGCGCTGCTTGCCCCCGAGGAGGGCGCCGACCTCAGCGAGCTGCAGGCAAAGTACGCCCCTGTGGCGGATCAGCTGCCCGTTATGGATGAGCTGTACCGCAAGCGTATGGAGCTGCGCAAAAAGCGCGGCGGTATGGATATCGAATCCACCGAGGCAAAGTTCATCATGGACGAAAACGGTCGCTGCATCGACATTGTCAAGCGCGAGCGCGGCACCTCCGAGTGTATGATCGAGGAGTTTATGCTGCTGGCAAACCAGTGCGCCGCCAATGCCGGGCGCACCAACAAGGTGCCGTTTGTCTACCGCGTACACGAGGCACCCGACGCCGAAAAGATGGAAAAGCTGTCCGCCACGCTGCTGGCGTGCGGCTTGAACGCCAAGTTCAAGAACCCCATTCCCACCCAGCTGGAGCTTGCCGCCCTGCTGGACGAAACGCGCGGTCAGCCCATCCAGATCCCCGTACACACCGGCATTTTGCGCAGTATGCAAAAAGCCCGTTACGCCCCGCAGCCCTTGGGACATTACGGTCTGGTGCTGGCGGACTATGCCCACTTTACCAGCCCCATCCGCCGTTACCCCGACCTTGCCATCCACCGCATTTTAAGCGAGCTGCTGCTGGGGGCTTCCGCCAACCAGCTGAACGCCGATTTCGGCGAGTTTGCCCAGCGCGCCAGCGAGCAGTCCAGCAAGCAGGAGGTCGCCGCCGTGCGCATTGAGCGCGACGTCGAGGATCTGTACAAGGCAGAGTATATGCACAGCCGTCTGGGCGAGGTGTATATGGGTACCGTGGCAGGCATCACCCCGCGCGGCATCTTTGTGGAGCTGGAAAACACTGTCGAGGGCTTTGTCCCCGCCGCCCAGCTGTGCAAGGGCGAGCCGCAGGTCATTGACGGCGTCAGTATGCTGGACCCGCTGACGGGTCGCAGCTGGATGCTGGGTACCTCGATGAAGGTTCGCGTAGCCGGTGCCGACGTTGCACTGGGTCGCGTGGACTTCGAGTATATGGTGGAGTAAGCTCTACCTTTTTTATACAGCACAACAGCCGGCAGGGGAAACCCTGCCGGCTGTTGTGTCTTTGCAATAAATAGGTTGTATTTCTCCTATTATTCGTGTATACTATAGGTAAGGGAGGTGTTGAACGAATGATTATCAACACGGACAATCTGGTATCCATCACCGAGGCAAATCAGAATTTTTCCCGCGTTGCACGTCTGGTGGATGAAAACGGCGCAGCGGTCATCCTGAAAAACAATGTCCCGCGCTATGTTCTTGTGGAATTCAGCCAAGTTGAGGACGAGCAGCAAGCCAAGGACGAGGACGTTCTGGAAATTTCCAAACGCCTGATTTCCAAAAACAAGCAGGCCTATGAGGTACTTGCCAAATGAAAACACTGAGCAAGCGGATGATGTATTGGAATGGATTCTTTCTCATCAAGCCTGAGCATTTTCGGCACGCCCTGTGAGGTGTGCCGCTTTTTATTTGGGGCAATACCGCCTCATTCCGTATAATACTGCGCCTGCGCGTTCCAAAGGGCATAGTATTTGCCGCCGCTGTCGGCAAGCAATGCGGCGTGGCTGCCCTGCTGGATGACCGCCCCCTTGTCAAACACGGCGATCTCATCGCAGAATTTGCAGGAGGACAGCCGGTGGGAGATAAACACAGACGTTTTATCGCCCGCGATCTCATCGAACTTGGCGTAGATCTCTGCCTCGGCGATGGGGTCGAGCGCCGCCGTCGGCTCGTCCAGGATGATGAAGGGCGCGTCCTTATAAAGCGCACGGGCAATGGCGATCTTCTGCGCCTCACCGCCGGACAGCTCGACGCCGTCCTCGGACAGATCCCTGTAAAGCATCGTGTCCAGCCCCTGTTCCATCGCCGCAAGACGGTCTGCAAAGCCTGCATCGACCAGCGCCTTCCTTGCCCGGTCGCGGTCATATTCCACGCTGCCCGCCACATTCGCGCCCAAGGGCTGGCAGAGGAGCCGGAAATCCTGAAACACCACCGAGAATATCCCCATATAGTCATCGTAGCGATACTTGCGGATGTCGATGCCGTTGAGCAAGATCTGCCCTTCCTGCGGGTCGTACAGGCGGCACAGCAGCTTGATAAAGGTGGTCTTGCCGCTGCCGTTTTCGCCCACAATGGCAAGGCGCTGCCCCACCTTAAACTTCATATTCACATGGCGCAGCGCCCAGATATCAGCGCCGGGATAGCGGAAGGAAACGTCCTTAAATTCCACATCATACTTGCGGTCTGTCCGCTTTTCAGTGGTAAGGCTACCCTGATACATGGAATTGGGGATGTCCAAAAAAGCATAGATCGTCTTGAGAAATGCGGCATTGACCCGCATAGAGCTGACCGTACTCAACAGCAGGGCAGCGTTGCCAGAAAATGTCGTCACAGCGCTGACATACTGCGTCACACTGCCGATGCCGAACGCGCCGCCCAGCGCCTTCAGGCACACGAACAGATACACAACGCCGGACAGAAGGGCAGACAAAGCGGCGGACAGCGCCTTGCTCGATCCCATCGTTGTGTAAGTCGCCCTTGCCACAGGGGAGCCTACCCCAAAGATATTCACCGTGCGGACATAATGCTCCGCCAGTTCGCTCTGGCGGTACATCCTGCGATCCATATCCTCTTCCTTTTTCCCCGGCCGCATAAAAGCAAAGTGACCAAACACCCGATTGCCGAAGCGCACCTGCTCCGCCAGCGTGCTCCAGACAGAATCGGCTCTGCCGACCAGCGCCGGACCCAAACAGGTAACGGCGGCAATCAGCAGAAGGATGCCTACAAGGAAAAGCGGGTGATTGAGCGCGGTCAATTTTCCCGCCGACGCCGGAACTTGCCGGGTGAACAGGCTCACCGTCAAGGCGGCAGCCCCCAAAATACCGGTGATGCCTTGGACCGCCTGCGTATAGTACAGCTTGAGATGGGTAAATCCCCAGCCGGACCAGTTGTCGTTCTGCTGGATCTGGGAAAACAAATCCCGCGTTTCCTGCCTGTCACAGTCGGCATAGTCCATCCGCAAAAAGTTTTCTGTGTACAGAATTTCGTCCTGCCTGCTAAACAGCTCGCTGCGGACGTTTTTCCACCTCTGCAGCACCGCCTTGAGCAGCTCAACGGCGGCAGAAACGCCCACGATCCAAAGCACCCATCTGCCCAGAACCTCCGGTCTGCGCAGGGTGGACAGTTCATCGATCAGCCGGGCGCTGAGCCAGATGACCGCATAGGGCGATGCCGCCTCCGCAGCAGCGCAGAGGATAAACGGCGCAAAACAGCCCGGCGCGACCCGGCGCATATCCTGTGCCGCCCGGCGGTGGATGGCAAAGGCTTCCCGCAGGCTCACGCCCTCAGTTTTCTGGTTCATCCTGTGCGCCTCCTTCCCTGTAATAGCGGCTCTGCACGGCAAACAGCTGTGCGTAGGCGCCGCCCTTAGCAAGCAGTTCCTGATGCGTACCCTCCTCGGCGATGCCGCCGTCCGCTATAAAAAGGATGCGGTCGCAAAAGCGGGTGGACGCCAGCCGGTGGGAGATAAACACGGAGGTCTTGCCCGCCGTCATATCGCTGTACTTTTGGTAAATATCGTTTTCCGCAATGGGGTCCAGCGCCGCTGTCGGTTCATCCAGAGCCAAGATCGGTCCGTCCTTATACAGCGCCCTTGCCAGCATCAGCCGCTGGGTCTGCCCGCCGGAAAGCTGCACGCCGTCCAGATATACATCCCGCCCAAAGTGGGTATCCATCCCTTGGGGAAATCGGGCGATGGCTTCCGTCAAGCCTGCCTGCGCAAGGCAGCGGTCAACCTTTTCCCGGTCAATGCTTTCCGACGTCTGGGCAACGCACTCGGCAATCGTGGTATCCAAAATGGAAAACCCCTGAAACACCGCAGAAAACAGCCGGTAATACGCGCGGCGGTCAAATTCACGAATGTCCTGCCCGTTCAGCAGAACGCGCCCCTCGGTGGGGTCGTAGAAGCCGCACAGCAGCATCACCATAGTGGTCTTGCCCGCGCCGTTCAAGCCCACCACCGCCAGCTTTTCGCCGGGATGGATGGTCAGGTTGATCTGCCGGAGGATATCCTTCTCCGTACCCGGATAGCGGAAGGACACATTCTCCAGCCGCAGCTCGTACCCGTCGGCTGCAGGCGGCTGCGCACCGCCCGCAAACTGAAACGGCTCCGGAATGTTCAGATATTCCTGCGTTTTAGACAGGTCGATGCTCTCCTTGTGCAGCTGGCTGCACTGGGTCAAAATGCCGGTCACCCACGCTGCCGCGCCGCTGACGGCGGTAAAGTAGAGCAAAAAGGTCGATGCAGACCAGCCCTGCACCAGCGTTTGCCGAATCAGATACGCATACGCGATGCCGTTGCGCATAAGGGTCAGCACAACATCGACGGCATTGACCCAAAGATAGGTTTTTTCCCGGCGGGCAACAAAGGCGGCGAGCGCCCGCATGGATTTTTCCCGCAGTTCCCGCAGCCAAGGGGCTAAGCCAAAGACGCGGATATCCTTGGCAAGCCGCACCTGCCGGGGCTGCGTCAGAAAATAGTACAGCTCCTTGTCATATTTTTCCCGTTCCTCCCGGTGTCGGTACTCCCACTCGCCGATATAGCGGGAAACAAAAAAGTCCACCGCAGCGGTCAGCACCACCAGCAGGATCAAAAAGCGGCTCAGGCGGCAGAACAGCAGCAGGTATACCGCAAAACCGCCGAGGTTTGCCAGCAGGTCGGTCAGCGTGTGCCAGATATGCTCCGCCGCATCGTCGTTGCCGCTGGTAGTCCGCTGCGCCTGCTCCTCCAGCTTCAGAATTTTGGCATCGTGAACGTTGGGGTAGGAGGTTTCGCAGTTTTTCCGGGAGATCATGCGGATGACGGCGCAGCGAACATCGATCTCCGCCGGCATCCGGACGGCGTCACAATACGCCGCAGCCGCCTGCAAAAGAAACAGCGCCGCCGTAAAAAGCCCGATGGTCGTAAGCAGCTCCCCCACGGGAACGCCCTGCTCCACCTTGGTCAGAATTTCCGGCGTGATATACAGCTGCGTCAGATTCAGCGCCACCTGAAGAACCGCCGTCACGACGCAAAGCAGCAGCACCCGCTTGCGCTTTTGCCAAGCGACCCGCACCATAAAGCAGACATTCTGCAGGACGCTGTATTTCGGTTTTTCTCTGTGTTTCAATGTCGTTTCACCTCACAGCATAGCCTAGCAGAAAAATTCGTCCCCGGTTGCTTTCGGGGACGAATCGCTTTTTTCGGGGGATGAATGGCAGCCTTCACGCCTGCGGAAGCAGAATTTCGGTGGTGAAGGCGCCGTCCTCGCTGTTGCGGCTGATATATCCGTCCAGCCGCTCTACAATGGCATCGATACGCACAAGACCCAAGCCGTGTCCCTCGCCCTTGGTGCTGCGGAACAGCTTGCCCTGTTTCGTCAGCTTCTTCCCGGCGGTAAAGTTGGTAAAGGATATGTAGAGCTGGGTGTTTTTCATCGTCATATACACCCGGATCAGGCGCTGCTCCTCCGGCAGCTGCATACTTGCCTCGATGGCGTTATCAAACAGATTGCCGAGGATGCAGCACAGGTCGATTTCCGAGGACTTCAGCCGGACGGGAATGTGGGCATCCGCCGTGACCGTAATGCCCTTCGCTTTCGCAAGGGAAATTTTGGAGTTGAGGATGGCGTCGGTCATAGGGTTGCCGGTCTTGATGACCGTGTCCACAGTCTGCAGGTCGGTGTCCAGCAGGTCAAGATAGTTTTGAAGGGCATCCCAGTCCTGTGCGGCGGCGTAAGCCTTCATCGTCTGGATATGGTTGCGGTAATCGTGCCGCCAGCCGCGAATTTGTCGGTACATATTGTCTACCTCGCGGTAGTGCGTTTCGATCAGTTCCTGCTGATAGGAGGCGATCTGCTTCTCGATTTTCTTTGCAAACAAGCCCATACACCTTACCTCATATGGATAATGGCACGGTTGACGCCCTCATACGCGCCCCGCGGCAGTGGGATAGCACTTCCGTCACTGAGCCGGATTTCCGTCTTGGTGACGCGGCTGATTAGCGTCAGGTTCACGATCGCCGAGCGCCCCACGCGGTAAAATCGCTCGTCAAGCTGCGTTTCCAGCTCACCCAAGGTCATTTTCACCGTCACATCCGTCCGCGCGTGAAGGGTCACATAGTTGCCGCGTACCTCTGCATATCGAATCTGATACATCGGCACGCGCAGCATCTCACCGCCTGCCTCAAAGTGCAAAACCCGTTCGTTCTTCGCCAGCTTCTCGGCGGCGCGGTCCAGCACCTCGCAGAGCTTTTCTTCCTTCACGGGCTTCATCAGGTAGTGGAGTGCCGCCACCTCGTAGCCTTCCGAAATATAATCCGAATAGCCGGTGATAAAAATGATCTGCACTGTGTCGTTTGTTTTGCGAAGCTCCTTCGCCATCGTGACGCCGTCCATCCCGCCCATCTCAATGTCCAGCAGCAGAATGTCATAGTCGCTTTCCTCGGCGTAGCGGAACAGAAAGCTTTCGGCAGAAGGGAAGTCCTCGATATCCACCGTATGCCCGGCGGACGAAGCCCAAGCGCGCACCCGATTCAAAATATAGTGTCTGTCCGCATCAGCGTCATCACAAATTGCAATTTTGTATTTCAACCCTTTTCCAACCTCCTGTCTGTTAAGTATACCACGACCCTGCGCAATCGGCTATACCATGTCATCTTTTTCGCTGCCCGGTTTCACCGGATGTGAAAACGTTTGAACCCTGCAACGAACAAAAAAGGCTATGACATTTTTGTCATAGCCTTATGGCGGAAAGAAAGGGATTCGAACCCTTGAGGGCTTTAGGGGCCCTACACGATTTCCAGTCGTGCGCCTTAGACCAGCTCAGCCATCTTTCCTCATATTCAATTGCGCGGTCAACTGACTGCAAGGGATATTATAGCAAAGAGCGTGTCGAATGTCAAGCATATTTTTGAAAAAATTCCCCTGTATTTTTTATCCACCGGAATATTAAAATTTGTTCATATCTCTAAATTTTAACCGTCCCCTTGCAAACCACAAAGATCCGTGTTAAAACTAGAGTGTGTCTATAGAAGGAGATGGAAATATGTATTCGATTTTTCGTGATTTAGCGATCATTATTCTCAGCGCCAAGTTTTTAGGGCTGGTGGCGCGCAAGTTTGCCGCACCGCAGGTCGTTGGCGAAATTCTGGCAGGTCTGCTCATCGGACCCTGTGTGCTCAACCTTGTGCAGGGAAGTGACGCGCTTTCCACCTTTGCCGAGATCGGCGTCGTGCTGTTGATGTTCACCACAGGTCTTGGCACCAACATCAAGGAGCTGCTCAAGGCAGGTCCCATCGCCACCTTTATCGCCTGCGTGGGCGTATTTGTGCCGCTGGTCGGCGGCACGCTGCTGTACAGCGCGTTTTTCGGCTTTGCCGCAGTCGGCACGCCGGAGTTTTTCCGCGCTTTGTTCATCGGCACCATTATGACCGCCACCAGCGTGTCCATCACCGTTGCGACCCTGCAGGAGCTGGGACACCTCAAGAGCTTCCTCGGCACCACCATCGTCAGCGCTGCCGTTATTGACGACGTCATCGGCATCATCGTGCTGACCTGCGTTATCGGCGCCAGCTCGGGTGAAGGCGCCAGCCTTGGCGGTGTGCTGCTCAACACCGTGCTGTTCTTCCTGGTCGCCATCGGCATCGGCTTTGTCATCCACTACGCCATGAAATGGCTGGATGCCCGCAACCCGCACACCCAGCGCATCACCATTGTCAGCTTGGCGTTCTGCTTTGCCATGGCATATCTGGCAGAGCAGTATTTCGGCATTGCCGACATCACCGGCGCGTACATTGCCGGCATCGTGCTCTGCAGTATGTCCGACGCCCCGTATGTTGAGCGCCGCGTCGATATCAGCAACTACGTCATTTTTGCCCCTGTGTTCTTTGCCAGCATCGGCTTGAAAACCGACATCAGCGGTCTGACCCCGGAAATCCTGCTGTTCAGCGTCTGCTTTGTGCTGGTCGCGCTGGCGACCAAGATCATCGGCTGCGGTCTGGCAGCCAAGCTCTGCCGCTTCAAGTGGGGCGATGCTCTCAAGGTCGGCGTGGGTATGATGACCCGCGGCGAGGTTGCTCTGATCGTTGCCAAAAAGGGCTTGGAGGTCGGCGTAGTGGATTCGGTCTACTTCACCGCCGTCATTCTGCTGATCGTGGTTTCCAGCATTGCCACCCCGCTTGTCTTAAAGATGCTGTTCGCCAAAATGCCGCCGGTACCGCATCCCAGCCAAGTCAAGTAAAACATAAAAGCGACTGCCAAAAGGCAGCCGCTTTTCCTTTTATAATGGGCAGGACATTACAGCACCACGTCACCGTGGGTCACAAAGCCGCCCAACTCCTGCGCGTTGGACAAGCCCAGCGCAAACGCCTTACTGCGCATTGCGGCGTAAAACTCCGCCTGCGTGGCGTTGATGTAAGGCGCCAAGAAGAACGTGCCGATTCCCATTGTCACGCCGCACAGCAGATACCAGCCGATAAAGCTGAGCATCAGCACAAAGTAGTTCCACTTTTCGCCCTCCATAATTGCCTTGCTCAGCTCCATGGCGCGGCGGGTGGTCATATAGGGGTTTTCTGCCAGCAGGAAAGGCACCAGCGTGTAGCAGTAGCTCCAATAGATGCCGGGGATCACCAGCAAACAGCCCAGCGCGATTTTCAGCTCAGTCAAAAAGCTGACCTTAACGACATTCAGATACGGGGTGCGGAAAATGCCCATCACCGTGCCGAAGGGGGCAAGGGCTTGGCGGCTCTCCATAAAATAGCGGGCAAGACCCACGTTCAGCGGTCCAAGCACAAAAATCTGCCACACGCAGCTCAGCACAAACACCAGCAGCGCAATGCCCAGAATCAACGCCAGCGTTTCGTCCGGCATACCGTACATAAAGCTGTAATCGTACCCGCCCCGGACGGTGTCCACATTGTTCCGGACGGTGTCCACATTGTTTTTAATGGTAAACGCCCCGCCCGAAGCCAGGCTTACCAGCAGGCACACCCAGAACCCGCGCCAGTACCGCCCGCTTAACGCGCTGCGGGCATTGGTTTTCAGCAGTTGTCTTGTCCACATAGATATCCCTCCGTTTTTTTGCAAGAAGTTGCTGTTTTTCTTTATTATAACAGATTTCCGCAAAATGTAAAGTTTATTTTTGCAAAATCAACGTTTCTTCGCCAAATACAACAGTGCAGAATTTTTTGTATTTTTTTGTAAAAAATGCTTGACTTTTTGGTGCAATCGGGCTATAATAAAACACGTCGTCAGGGCAAGCCCTGCGGCAAACAGAATATGCGGATGTGGCGGAACTGGCAGACGCGCTAGATTCAGGTTCTAGTTCCCTTAAAAGAGTGTGGGTTCAAATCCCTTCATCCGCACCAAAGAAAAAGCTCCAAGCTTAGGCTTGGAGCTTTTTCTTTGGTCTTGCGGTGAAGAGGATTTGAACAGGGCGGCGCACCGCAGTGCGCAAAAAATCTGATGACTTTCCGTAAAACCGCTTGACAAACCCCTCCGCCTATGCTATAATAACAAACGTCGTCAGGGCAAGCCCCTTGCGGCAAGCCAATATGCGGATGTGGCGGAACTGGCAGACGCGCTAGATTCAGGTTCTAGTTCCCTTAAAAGAGTGTGGGTTCAAATCCCTTCATCCGCACCAAAGAAAAGCTCCAAGCTTAGGCTTGGAGCTTTTTCTTTGGTTTTGCGGTGAAGAGGATTTGAACAGGGCGGCGCACCGCAGTGCGCAGCCAAAGCCCCGGTGGGGCTTTGGTTAGCCCGCGGGAAAATCCCTTCATCCGCACCGCAAAAATCCAACCTAGGCTTGGAGCTTTTTCTTTGGTCTTGCGGTGAAGAGGATTTGAACAGGGCGGCGCACTGTCACATACATCCTATCTATTATCAACACAACAGGGGAGGGGTCATCCTTGGTACAGGTCGATTTGATCACCGGCTTTCTCGGTTCCGGCAAAACCACTTTTCTGCGGCACTGGGTGCAGTATCTGACGGCGCATGGGCATAACGTCTGCATTCTGGAAAACGACTTCGGCGCGGTCAATGTGGATGTTCTGCTGCTGCAGGATGTCCTTGGCAGCCGCTGCAATATCGAGAGCATCTCCGGCGGGTGCGACTGCGACACCCACCAGCGCCGTATGCGCACCAAGCTGATTTCCCTTGCCATGCAGGGGTATGACCGCGTGGTCGTGGAACCCAGCGGCATCTTTGATGTGGATGAATTTTTCGACATCCTGCGGGACGACCCGCTTGACCGGTGGTACACCTTGGGCAACGTGTTTGCCGTGGTGGACGCCGCACTGCCGCCGCAGCTTTCACAGGAGGAGGAATACCTGCTTGCCAGCGAGGCTGCCAAGTCCGGCTGCCTTTTGGCAAGCCGTGTGCAGCTGCCGGGCGCTTTGGGGCGCGATGCGCTGCTTGCCCGGCTGAACACCGCGCTGGCAAACTGCCGCTGCGCCCGCCGCTTTGCGGCAAAGGACATCCTGTACAAGGACTGGGACACGCTGACCGACGCCGATTTTGCCGCGCTGGACCGCTGCGGCTGGCGGCAGGCGGACTACGTCAAGCTTCCCCTTGACGAACACAGCGCCTTCACCTCGCTGTATTTTCTGGAGCTGCCGCTGTCGGAAAGCGCCCTGCGCGCCGCCGTGCCGCAGCTGTTTGCCGACCCCGCCTGCGGGCATATCCTGCGCCTGAAGGGCTTTGTGCCGTCCGCCGACGGTTGGCTGGAGATCAACGCCACCCCCGCCGGTATGACCGCGCAGCGCGTCCCGCAGGGGCAGCAGGTGCTGATCGTCATCGGGCATGGGCTGGACAAGGCAAAAATCGAAGCGCATTTGGCGCAGTAAGGAGCCGCCATGAAGGTACTTGTCACGGGGTTCGACCCCTTTGGCGGGGAGCGCGTGAACCCCGCCTACGAAGCCGTAAAGGCGCTGCCGGATACACTGGACGGCGCGCAAATTGATAAACGCGAGCTGCCCACTGCCTTTGCCCGCAGTGCCGCCGCGCTGGAAGGCTATCTGTGCGAGCTGCAGCCCGACATCGTGCTGTGCGTGGGGCAGGCGGGCGGCACCCCCGCCGTGCGGGTGGAGCGGGTCGCCATCAACCTGGCGGATGCCCGCATCCCCGACAATGACGGCGCCCAGCCGCTGGACGAGCCGCTGCGTGCGGACGGTGACGCCGCGTATTTTTCCACACTGCCGGTGCGTGCCATGGTGCAGGCGGTGCGCGCCGCCGGACTGCCCTGCAGCGTTTCTTACACAGCAGGCACCTATGTGTGCAATGCTGCGCTGTACAATGCGCTGTATCTTGCCGCCAAGCGCTTTCCGGGACTGCGTGCGGGCTTTGTACACGTCCCGTATCTTCCCGCCCAAGTCGCCGGCAAAGATGCCCTGACGCCCTGTATGCCGCTGCCCGCCATTGTGCAGAGCCTGACCGCCGCCCTGCAGGCAGCCATCGCCGGGGTGGAAACCTCCGACCCCGCCGTCGGAACCCTGCAATAAACGAAAAATGCCGCTCTTTCGGGCGGCATTTTTGATTTTTATTATTTGTATTGGGGTGCGCCGCCGCCCAGCACGGGGATGGGGCAGTGCAGGATGTACCACGCAAACAGCGCCGAGGAGATGCTCCACGTCAGGGGATAGGCCCAGAAAATGACGCCGATATCCCGGATAAAATGCAGCGTGACCGTCAGGTAGGCAATGCGCAGCGCGCACCAGACCGCCAGCATGATCATCATCGGCACAAGGGGGCGTCCCAGCCCGCGCAGGATGCCCGCGCAGCAGTGGCTGAACGCCAGCAGGCAGAAGAACAGCGACGCCGTGCGTGCCTGCCGCACGCCGAAGGCAATGACCTCCGCCTCGCTGCTGAACGCGCCCACCAGCTGCGGACACAGCAGGTAGATGCTCACGCCGACGATCTCCGCCAGCAGGATGGAGCAAAGCACGCCGAAACGCATTCCCTTGCGCACGCGGTCGGGCTTGCCCGCGCCGACGTTCTGGCTGACAAAGGTCGCCAGCGCCATCGAGAAGCAGGTCACCGGCAAAAAGGCAAAGCCCTCCACCTTGGCATACGCGCCGCAGCCCGCCATGGCGTTGGCACCGAAGGAGTTGATGTTGGACTGCACAATGACGTTCGCCAGCGAAATGACCGAGTTCTGCACGCCGGACGGCAGCCCCTGCTTGATGACCGCCTGCAGGGACGGCGCATCAAAGCGAACTTCCTTCCAGTGGACCGCCCACGGCTCCTGCGAGCGCATCAGCTTGGCGAATGCCAGCACGGCGCTGACCGACTGGCTGGCAATGGTCGCAAACGCCGCCGCGCCGACGCCCATCCGCATACCGCCGACCAAAACGATATCCAGCACAATGTTGATGATCGACGCCGCGATCAGATACCGCATGGGGCTGCGGCTGTCGCCGACCGACTGCAAAATGCTGGCGCCCACATTGTACATCACCACCGCGATGGAGCCGAAAAAGTAGGTGCGGAAATACGCCACCGAGTTGACTAAGACGTTTTCGGGCGTACCCATCCAACGCAGGATCTGCGGGGTCAGCAGCACGCCCACCACCGTCAGCACCGCGCCCGCCGCAAGCCCCAGCGCCACCGTGGTGTGGATCGTGCTGTGCAGACGCTTCCAGTCCTTGGCGCCGAAATACCGCGCCACCACAACGCCCGCGCCCAGCGACACGCCGTTGACAAAGCCCGTCAGCAGAAAAATCAGGCTGCCGGAGGAGCCGACCGCCGCCAGCGCCTCGCCGCCCAGAAAATTGCCCACGATCAGCGAGTCGGCGGCATTGTACAGCTGCTGAAACAGGTTGCTGATGAAGATCGGCAGGGCAAACAGCAGCATCCCCTTGGACACGCTGCCTTCGGTCAGATTTGTAGTACGCTGCATCGACATTTGTTTTGCCAAACGCTCCTTTTCCTTTTGCTATTTTCACCAAACCGTGAAATTTAATTATAGCACCCTATAACAAAATAAGCAAGCAAAAAGGGCAGGGGACACCGCAAAAGCGGCACCTCCTGCCCTTGTGTTTTAGAAAAAGCTTCTCATATACGCAATGTCCGATGCCGCCTTGGCGGGTACGGCTTCCTCCCGCATGACGGGCAGCGTTTTTTGCGGCAGCTGCCGCAGCATGGCAAACGCCCCCGCATAGTCCACGCCGGATTCCTCCAGCGGGGTACTCATCAGGCTGCCGTCGGGGCGGATGGCTTGCCCCTTAAAATGTACGGCGGCAATTTTGTCGCCGTACCATTCGCCGACCTGCTGCCAGATTTTTTCCTGACAGTTGGTGTTGTCGGCGTTGACCATATTCGCCATATCAAAAATGACCTTGAGGTTGGGGCTGCGCATCGTGTCCAGCACGCGGCGCACGGCGGCGGGGTCGTTCATACTGTGGTAGGTCACCGCCTCAATGCCGATGGAAACGCCCAATTCCTCGGCGGCGGGCAGCAGCTCCGCCAAGCTGCGGCACAAAAGCGTCTGTGCCTGTTCGCGGGTGGTCCCGGCAGGCTGCAGCACCATCTTGGTGGTTTCGGTGCCGATGCACCCCGCACCGATCATCTTGGCAATGCGCAGCTGGCTTTTAAAGTCCGCCACGTTTTTCAGCCGCGCCTCGGTGTTCAGCGCCAGCTCCACATAGGTGCCCAGCACCGCCACCTGCACACCGTGCGCCTGTTCGGCGGCCAGCGTCTGCTGCGCCAGTTCATCGGTGACATCTGCATAGCTTTTTACTGTAGGCACAACCTTTTTGTAGGCAAGCTGCACGGCAGAAAACCCATCCGCCGCCACTTTGGCAAACTGCTCGTCCACGGCGCCCCGCCCGTAATCGTGCAGGCGCACGCCAACTATAAATTGTGGCATATCATTTCCTCCTTACGCTTTTTCTGCCAGAATTTCGGTGTACGCCAGCAGCAGGGGACCCACACCCTTGGCGTCGTTCTCCACAACCGGCTCACTGAAATAGTACGCCAGACTGCCGTCACGGCGGGTCGCACCGCCAAGCCCTGCCACCAGGCAGATACCGCCCAGCTGCAAGGCACCGTCCGCCCCCTTGCCGAGGTGCTTGTCGCAGGTGCCGTAGAACGCCTTTTCGCCGTAGGCGGCATAGCGCTTGGGCAGGTAGCCCAGCCGCACGCCCTTCAGCACTGCGTAGGCAAACAGCGCGCTGCCGGAGGTTTCCAGATAGTTGCCCGGCACGCCCGGTTTGTCAATGACCTGCCAGAACATCCCGCTCTCGGCGTCCTGCCAGGCAAGCATCGCGTCCACGGCATCCTTCAGCATTGCCATAATGGCGCGGTACTCATAGTACAGCTGCTCGTCCATGCGTTCCAGCACGTCCACCATTGCCACCAAGAACCACCCCATCGCACGCAGCCAGAAGTTGGCGCTGCAGCCGGTTTCGGGGTTCGCCCAGTACATTTGGCGACTCTCGTCATAGCCGTGGTAGTACAGCCCGGTGGCAGGATCCTTCATATATTTTTTGATGTTCATAAACTGCTTGTAGCTGTCAATGCAGCCGTGCATCCCGTTGCAGCGGGTTTCGTACTCCATATAGAAGGGCTGCGCCATATAGGTGCCGTCCAGCCAGACCTGCCACGGATAGATTTTTTTGTGCCAGAAGTTGCCTTCCTTGGTGCGGGGCTGGGTTTCCAGCTGGCTGCGCACCGTTTCAATGGCATCGCGGTAGCGCTGCTCGCCCGTCAGATCGTACAGGGCAAACAGGTTTTTGCCCTGATTGACGTTGTCAAGGTTGTACTCCTCCACGTCGTAGGTGTTGATCACGCCGCCGTCCTTGACAAAATAATCCAGAAAATCCTTGCTGAAGGTCAAAAATTTTTCGTCCCCGGTGGTTTTGTACAGGCTCAGGCAGGCGGTGATCATACAGCCGTCAATATAGTTCCACTTGTTGGGCTTGCCGCTGCGCACCTTTTCAATGTTCCAAAGCGGGGCTTCGGCGGTGCTGCCGGCAATCAGATAGTCCACATACTGTCCCAGCGTGGTCAAAATTTCTTCGTGGGTCATAGGGTCAATCCTCCTCAAAGTTTTCTACATGGGTCAGCTGAAGGCGCTCGCCCTCATAGCCCTCGATTTTCACATTGTGCAGCTCGACCGTGCGCACGTTTTCCGCCCAGACACCCAGCTTGCAGCTGGCGTTGGCGCCGCACATCATGGCAGCCTGACCGGGGCGGGCATCCTTGGCAAAGTCAATGGTGACATTGTGCATACTGACGCGCTCAATGGGCTGCTCCGGCAGACCGCTGAACCAGCAGCCCGCGTACTGGGCATCGGTGGCGGTCACATCCTCCATCTCCAAACTGCCCAAGGTGGGGGTCATCTCGTCCACGGACTGCGGTTCGTGACTCTGCACATAGTCGCCGCGCCCGTCGGGGTCGCAGAAATAGAACATATTGATAACAAACGGGGTCAGCACGCCGTCCATAATGACATTGCGGAACACCAGCCCGTCAATCACGGCATACTTGCCGCGCCCGCGGCGGGTCTTGACGCGCAGACCGCGGTCGGTGTGGTCCATCAGGCACTGGG